>Ga0255769_10003899_pt1 | contig 14790 bp, 10 predicted proteins | sample 041ome_9_FD_179637 | JGI IMG/M metagenome (GOLD analysis project Ga0255769, IMG submission 179637) | Coastal salt marsh microbial communities from the Groves Creek Marsh, Skidaway Island, Georgia - 041413US metaG (version 2) | ecosystem: Environmental > Aquatic > Marine > Intertidal zone > Salt... | reverse complement strand
CTTCGTGAAGTTTTTTTTTGTTTCGATTCTTTTCTTCAAAAATAATAAAGCGCGAGACGCTGAAGAAGAAGAAGAAGAAGAATTAAAGAAGAAGAAGAAGCGGTCTCTCTCTCTCTCTCGCTCTCACTCGCTCGCTTCGTTCGTTCGTTTGTTTGTGAGTTGTCGATAAGTCGATAAGTCGTCGATAAGTCGTCGTCGTCTCTCTCTCTCTCTCTCCGCAGAGTTTTGATTTCTTCACAACTCTCTTCGCGTGTGCGTCTTTTTTTCAAAAATCCCGGAGAGAGACAAGGAGAGAGAGAGAGAGAGAGTTTTTGTGCGCGCGAACGAAGCAAACGACAACAGACTAGAGATAAACAGAAGAAGAAGAAGAAGAGATGAAGGATGCGACGACGACGACGACGACGACGACGACGATCGCGAATAACAACAAGAACGCGCGCGCATCCTCACCTCCATTATTATTTTCAGCCGATGCATCTCCCCTAGAAAAAGAAAAAGAGGAGGAAAAAATGCAGAGAAAAAGAAGAAGAAGAAGAAGAGAAAACGGCGGCGCGATAGAGTGGGCAGATCTTCAGAAGGAGAATTACGATGATGAAGACGACGACGAAGACGATGAAGATGATGAGGAGGAGGACGACGGGCGAAATATTTCCAAAGAGAAGAAGAAGAAGAAGAAGACAACAACAACGATGATGATGATGAACGCGCTGAGCGCGCCGGTGGCGAAGAAGAAGAAGACGAAGAACAACAACAACAACAACAACGTAGATTTAGTAGAGAACAAAAAAACGACGGAGGAAGAGCGGGCGCGACGGAGAGAAGCTTTGCAATTGAAGAGAGAGTTGAAAAACGTAAACGTGGAGGAGAACAATCGGAACTTTGAAAGGATGTTTATCGGAGAGCGCTTCGATGATTTCTCGGCGAGAGCGAAAAATAGGGAGAGTAGTGCCGCGGATGACGATAGAACGATTGATGACGAAGATATGGACAACGACGCTAATCTGGGATGGTGTTACCCGTGCGATTGGACTTTGAAGACGAGAGCTACGTTCGCGAAGATTTGTTGTTTGGATGACAAGGATAACGACGACGACGATGAAGAAGAAGAAGACGATGATGGTTTCGATGAAGAAAGAAGAAGAAAAACTTCTTGGTGCTCCAGTTCGTCGAAATCGTTCTCGTGGGTGAACGACGAACGGGGCGCAAACGCCATCGCCGCCGGCGCGCACGATGCTTTTTCCACGTACGGTGTCAACGGCATCGAACCGTTATCGAGCAAAAACTGTTCCTTCTTTTATTGTTTACCATCCTCTTCGAATTCGATCTTATCCAGCGAAAGCAACAAAAACGACTCGAGACGATCGGCGGCTATGCAACGCGCGACGATATCGTTTCAATATCCGGATTCGCGATTGCCGGCGCAGATGATTGATAAAATGAACATTTCTTTCAACACGAACATCAATAAAGAGGCGTCGTCGAGCAGCGCCGCTACCAACGCGTGGTTTCGCAAACGTTCTGATCAGTGGACGGAAGCGTTGAGTTCCGCCTACGGACGTTTGAGGTCGTATTTTAGCTATTCATTTTACGTCGCGTATGAAGACAGACGGGTATTCTTCGCCTGTCCAGGATTAGATGGTAGCGGTAGCAAAAGCTTTACTTCGGATGAAAACGAGGACAACAACGACGACAACGACAACAATAGTCAAGCTTTTGCCGTCATCACCAACACGAACCAACAAATGCGAAATATTTTGACCAAGAATGGCATCCCTTTCAAACCGGTCTTTGTCACGAGGGACGGCAAAGGCTTCAGCGTGAACGATAACCGAACGAGGTCAGATGAAATAAAGAATCAGAAGCACATGTTGTTCGGAGGCGACGCGAATTTGTTTGACGTGGAGGAAGAGGAAGAAGAAGAAGAAGAAGAAGAAGAAGACAACGAGAAAGAAAACGAGGAGAAAGATAACAAAAAAATGAACCAACAAAACAGTCAAGACGCCGACGAGGACGAGGAAGACGACGGCGACGGATACACCAACGTCACCGAGAAGAAGGCGGAGAAGAACGATGCTGTGCTGAAAAACGCCATACATCCAACCTTTATCGACGCTTGGAAGGAATCAAAACGAAAAATCAAACTGAAAGAAGAGCAAGAAAAGAATAAAGTATTCGAACGGTTCACTCGAGACGGCGCGATTCTCGTCCGAGGCACGTTAGCCGTGCACGGTCTAGTCAACGTCCTGTTGCAGTTTCGAGGCCAAGATCCTGGCGATGCGAAAGTGACGGAGCAGACGGTCATGGATGCCGAAGCGTTGGCTCTGGCGCAGATAAATACCGCTTCCTCTGGGATCACTGGGAATGCGCCAAAAGCGAGCACGATATCCACAGACGTTGGCGCTATTCTCGCCCCGAGACCGTTTGCCAACTGCTTCACGAAATCGTTCGAGTTGAGGCCGAACAAAGTCGCCGTGGCGAGCGAAACGAGCAAATCAAAGCTCATGCGTCTGTGGACCTTGGATTTAGGATCGTCGAGCAATAACAACAACAACATTAGCGATAGTTATAGCAAAAAGAAAAACAAGATGAGAAGAAAGATGAATTTCGGGGATCGCAGTTGGTGCGACCCGTGCGATTTGATACCTCCGTGGACGATGGCGAGAATCTGTCGAGTGCTGTCTGCTGAAGATGATTTTTTCGGTAACAACAACAACAACAACGTCGGTGACGACGCGATGGATGTCGATACCATCGCAAAGGACAACAACAAGAACACTGTGAAGCAACGCATCCTTCGCGAAAACACGAATTCTATTCGTTTGTGGTTGGATACCGATCCGTGCTCGAAAGTGTTGAACGCCTCGGTCGCCGCCGCTCGATTGATGAGCGAGAAGAGCTTCTCGAGACGCGCGAATGCAAAAGAAACGACGAAAGCTCGACAACAAAAGGAAGACGAAATGCAGAGAAATTTCGACGGCGTCTCGTTGAAACCTCGCGACGAGGCTTTCGGGGACCAAGACGAGAAACGCTGGGCGTTTTCGTTTTCATCTTTGAATCAAACACATCGCGAGTACGCGACGAATGCGCGCAAGAACAAAGACATCGCCTCGGACACCGGCGTCGTTCAATCCTTAGAGATCAAGAAAGTCGCGAAGAAAAAGACGAACGAATCGACGATGACGACGACGACGACGACGACGACGGGAAAACAAGAGACAAAAATAGAAATCGTTTGCGCTCGCTCTTGGAAATAAAAATGTAATGATAGAAAACACGCCACGCACGCGCGCGCGCGCGTCCACATTTTTTCACTTCTTTTCTTTTATTATTATTATTGTACACACGCGCTAAAAACGCGCTAAAATTGACGACACGCTATTATAATACTCTCTCTACATTACCTTTGTTCTCTCTCTTATCTCTCTCTCTCTCTCTTTCTACGCGCTCTATCCGACGATATCATTATTCACGACGTCATCATCTCCACGTCGTTCATCTGTCCAACGATCAGCGCCTCCTTCGTCTTTTTCTTTTTCTTATTTTGCAACTCGTCTCTCTCTTTCTTCATCTTCTGAATTTGTAAACTCATCGTCTTCCTCTCCGTGGTCTTCTTATTTTGTTTCTTCCTCGCGTTTTTCATCGAACTCATCGCCAGTTTGAGCTGTTTTTTTCTCTCCATCTCTCTCTGACGGCGTTCTTTCGCCGTCATCATCGTCATCATCATCGAGTGTTTTTCTGATTCTTCTTCTTCTTCTCTCCTGCCGCCATCATCATCATCATCCGTGACCATCGTCGTCGTCATTCCATCGTTAATCGTATTCTCCTTTTCGTTACCATCAATAGTACCACTACCGGTATTATTATTTATAATGCCGGCTAACCGAAGCGCTCGCAGTTTCTTCTCTCTTCGCTTCGCGCGCTTCACTTTCGCCGACTCTTTCTTCTTCCCGAAATTTTTTGCTCCCATGATGGGATGCGTGTGAATCCTTTTTGAGGTATTTACGACGTAAAAAAAAAACAGGGCGAGTTACGTGATGAAGTGAGAGTAGCAAGCACATTATTTATCGTTTGACCGAGACAAACGCACAGAACTTCTTCTTTTTCAAATTCCCTATGTTGTGTTCTAAAATCTTAACTCGTGTAACGATGAAAAATATAAACGTTATTTATATGCAGTAGTACATTATACACATACACATCAACCTTGTTGTACTCTTGGAAGATCGGGCTCGCTATGCACATTTAACCCTCGCGGAAATCTAAAGTCGCGAGAGTAGAATAAATAGTTTACTTGGAAAGAATTCTATTTAATCCTCAACCTGGCTGAGAACGCTATCTTTCGACGATATTTTGTTCTCACCGGCAGTCGAGATTAACTTTTCTTCCAACTTGGCGATCTGTTTATACATTACCAACATCATCGAATGCATTTCCGCAACCTTCAAGTCGAGCGGCGGGATTTCTTGTTTCTCGTATTTCGTGTAAGACGCGTTGACGACGGAATCAAAAATCTGCTGACTGCCAGAGGTGAACTTTTTACTGCCACCCTTAGATGAGAACGTCTTCTTCATGGCGTCCTTGAAGCCATTCTTCTCGTCGGAACCTTCTTTTCTCTGAGATTTCGAGTCCTCTGCGTTTTTGGCCGAAATTACGCCAGATCTGATGATGCGCTGAAGCTCGTCAACTTCAAACGCCACGTCGCCATCTTCCGTGAGCGCAATCATTTTTGAACCTTCGTCATCAGAATCAGAATCATCGCCACCTTTGTCTTCCAGGAGCTTTTTAACGTCTATATTATTCCCTTCGTTCAACACCAACATCTCAGTTTCCTGAGCGGCAATCATCATGCGTACTCTCTTGAGTAGTTGCTTTTCATTCAAAATCTTCCCTCGACTCGCCGCCGATCGCATCCAGCCTTTCACGAGAAACGACAATTCAGAGACAAGACTACTGGTACTGTGACTCTCATCTTGAACTCTCATGTAGCCCTCGGAAAAGATAGCGATGAGAAAGTTGAGGAGCATGAGCGTCGTGAGCAGGGCGAACGTAGTGTAATAAACCGCTCCCGCAATGGCCAGGTTACCAGGTAATTCAAACAGACGCTGGCCCGCTCCGCGATCGTCTCCAGACAAAGTCCAGCTAATCACTGTTTGCGCCGACTGGGATAAGTTACTGAATTGTTGAGCCTTATCGCCAAACACAACCTGTCCGAAAATCAAGTACATGAGACAGACCATAGATAGTAACGCAAAAAAGTGTGCAAGCTCCTGGAACGACTTACCAACCGTTCGCGTGACGATGCCAAGCTTTGGCTGGAAATCCGCCGCTTTGAAAAAACGGAGTAAACACAGGAAGATGTTGATCCCGTTGATCGTCACGTATATTCCTCGGTTGTTCAGAATCACCACAAAATCGTCCATCACCTTATCGACAAAGTATTTCAAAGTTGAACCATTCTCATCAAACTTCAAAAATCGCGCCTCCTGACTGTGTTGTGGATCAACGTACACGTCGTAGCTGAGTTTGGCGTCGAACTTTCTCATCGCTTCAACGTGCAGCACCCACATCACTACAGTGCAAATGTGCATAGCTATCGATGCAAGTTCGATATAATTCCAAATTGACGAAAAGTATGCGCCAGGGTGGCCGTCAATCCACACAGCCACGATCAATTGAAACAGTTCAACGCTCAACGTGAGCAGGCACGAGACGCAGAAAATTGCTTCGAAAACGCGTCTGACAATATATAAACTTTCAGCCTGCTTATCGTTGGGATCGTAGTAATACGGTTGAGAGTCCATTGCATCGGCTGTAGATTTGACGAGTATGCTACCTGCTTGCGTGAAGGAAAATTCGGAAACGTAACGACAAAAGTATCTCAAGTCGCCGTTGTAAGTCAGGATCTCAACCGTGAATGACTTCGTATATTTATCGAGGTAAAATCCATTTTCGAGATACGTCATTACTCTGTTAAACGCGTTCTCTGCCGCGTTTATGTCGATGAAAATCGGAAAACCTTTCTCACGTTTCTCAAAATCAACGCTGTAAAAACCATACGGAACGCCCCTAGGGTTCATTTCGCTGCTTTCGTAATACGTGACGGGATTTACTTCGAGGCCGGCGTGAAGTGTAGAAGTCGATATGAACGCTGGATCAACTCCAAAAGGCGACGAATCCGTATTTTTTAGATCTTGGCACACCTCGCCGCTCAGAGTCTCCTCCCCTTCTCCCTTGGTGCCAAATTTTCCAGGACAAGTATTTTGAGCATGACGCACTTGATGCATCAAAAGCCCTCCAATCACGACGTTCTTTCCGGCAATGTAACGCCTTCTGTTCACGGAATCGTCAACGGGTACCGGATCTGTGGCATTACTGGAGAGTTTGGGGATGAGAAAGTTGGGTAAAACGAGAGAATTGCCCTCGGTGCTCATTACTGGAACACAGCATCCGTTCTCGACTGATTCGAGACGGTTACCTGAGCTCAGAAATGCAGGCTCATGGCATCTCATGTTCCCGCAAATACCCTCGTCGCACTTCGCGATCCTGTCCTCATCCCATTTATCACTGTCGATAAGATCGTAATCAAAAAACCAATCTCCATTTGGAACCTTATCGTTACAATTACTCGTTGTGTTCGTTTCGAACGAGCACCAGCCTCGCGATGTGTCTCGCTTTTCACTTCGCGTGCCAGTTGCTTTGCAGTCTGTTTGAAGGAAAACTTCATCCGCGTCGTCACCTGCTGGAACGCTGAACGGCTTTGCAAGTCTGGAAGTTCCAGAAGGGTACGTTTTCTCTAGTTCGCACCCATTGGCCATCACAATAGACACGCCGCCACCACGCCAGCCCTCTTTTGCTCTTGGACCTTGCTCGCCCGACAATTCACCGAGCGCACTTGCGGTATCAATCATCTCTACTTCGTAGTCGCCGGGAGCAACGCACCAGTGGTCTATAGAAAACTGGTTGTCTCCAGGATTCAAAAGAATCATGGACGTTCGAGCTTTGGTCGTGACGGAATCTCCACCGTCGCCAACTGCGTGCGTCTCGACACGGTACACTACCCAGTAGTTTCGACGACCCAAGAAAGATGTTTGCGTCATCATCGACAACAATCTTTGACCGGTTGGACACGCGGGTTTCTCGGGAGGAATTACACTCGGCGCTTTTGCGACAACGCCATCGTCAAGCATAATCGTTTTGCAATCAGAGCTCCCACCAGTCGTTGAATTTACGGAAAATTTAGACTTCGAAGCTGTAGCTCCGACACCAACGACGGAGCGATTTGGGACGCTCGCTACGCCCAAGGAGCACCCTTTGGAATCGGCGATGTGCACCTTCGCGTCTGTCAAGCCGAGTATGTAGCCAGTGCGCGCAGTTTGAATCTCGTACTCGCCTTCTTTCGCGCAATACTTGGTGGTTTTCAATCCTACACTTTCTCTCATATACACGCACTGACCAACCGCACCTTCGATTGGATATCCGTAAGGCGGATATTCGTTCCCTTCATTTTGGGGGACGAGGTTAAGAAGCTGAGGTTGCACTTCCTGAGCCCATTCGAAGTAAGGGGTCCCGTAGGTCACGATAGAACTCAATTTATAACCAGTGTTATTATCGAGAGAATACAGAGATAATTTCTCCGGCATACAATCCAAATAGATGTGATCGTTCAACGCGCCCGTCGGGAGCTGAGCTTTAACGAGAGCGTCGTCTAACTTAATGAAGCGTTCAGGCGAAAGCAGAGATCCACCACTCATCCGAGCTTTCGTGACTTTGTATGAATCACTCACGGATCTGATACCGTACGAAAACGTATCTAATCCCGAGAAGGGGGATGTTAGAACCACGTAGATTTCTTTCGTATCATCGGGACATGAATCGTCAGTGCTGTTCGGCATGGTGATAGCCTCAGAAAATTGCGGGATTGAAAACGAAGTCTCGATCGCCGTCATCAGTTCGAGTTCCGGAGTGATTGTTTCAGGATACAGTTCAATCACATCATCTTCGTCCGCATCACTCAACGTCTGCCAATAACCAAGGCCATCTGGTCCACGACACGAATCGCCAGCGCCTGGGTTGGGAAGAGTGAAATTCTTTACCGACGCTTTCCACCCGTTTGTAGCGCAAAAATCAAAAAACGCCCCGGGTCCGGTTGTCGTACATTTTGTTTCCGGGACCGCCAAGCAACCCTCTTCAGTCATGATTCCGAACGACGGCGTCTCGAAACGTTTTTCACGAATCCAATCAGCAAGGTCCCAACTCTCGGAACCCGTACCGTGTTTAACGATAGTCCAAAGCGACAATTCCGAAACGTTCGCCGGTACGCAAATCTCCGTCGGTCTTGGATACACGGTAAAATCGACGTCGGATCGTGCAAATCTGGAAGTGTATCCGTAAACGCTCAGATGATCGAGCAATACGTTTGGCGCCCACCCTAAATCTGGATCATCTTCTCCATCGACAGAGGTTTGGATTTTTCCAGGGGTCACGTAATCTTGGGGCGGATAAACTACAAGGTTTCTCCCAGAATCCTCGCATGAGTGATCACCCAGCTCATTCATTTCATCGTAACACGAGTACGCCGTCGCGGAAAGCAGACAACCGAATATAGTGGAACCACCAGAGCTATCAGAAATGAGTCCCTCCGCAGAAACGAACTCATCATCAACACCTCCGTGATACTGACAGTAACACTCGTTATCATAATGCAGTGCCACGTTTGCGTACGGAGCATCTTCCATGCAAAGTTCGATGCATTCACTTTTCGCGTCGTCTCCGCTTCCAACCACTCCTTTGTATTCTTCGCCAATCTCAAACGCATTACCGAAAGGAACCCACTCGCCAACTGGACAGATCGTTCCTTCCTGAAACTTCACTTCCGGGGAAGTAACAAAGGCTTGCGTCTCGTGAGTGGAATGGAGCTCGCGAAGAGACGACAAAATCATCAACTTTTTTTCGTCCGCCCCGCACGTCAACGTGGAGTTTTCTTCTGATCCACCCCAAAGTTTCGAAGACGTCGATGTTGATCCTTCGAGCACGGGAACCGACCAATCCGCGGGGATATCCGATGAGCTCGTCATCTTAGTGGTTCTGTCCGAGTCTGATTTTTTGCTCATGCTCTGACCGGCGCGCGTCGTCGCGAAGGATTCGTTTTCCACCCACCCGGGAGAAGGCTCGTTCAGAACTTTGACTACTTGCACTGTCTCGTTTTTGTTCTTAGGCGATGCCGAAGTAACGACGACGAAGGTTTCGTTTGGAAAATTGAGCAGAGGATTGCGATAAATGCGCGGCGCAAAAAAGAATTTGTTCGACGAGGACGTATTCTTGGTTGCGATGAACGCGTCGAGCTCAGCCGCGCTCATGACGACTTCGGACAAAACTTCGCGTCCGGAACCTACCTCTTTGAAAGATGACTCGTGAGCATTTTTTGCCGCAGTAGAATGCAATTGCGGTTCGTAAAATCTCGAGTGAGAACCGTCGCTCAACCCCGCGTATTCGTACATGTCGAACAGATACGTCGCGTCGGCGGTGATCATGGTCGTCGCCTGGTTGTCGCTTACCTCGCACATACCCCAACTGTACGCCAGTTTTTTCTCCGACGATTCTTTGCTGAGCGTATAATATACCTCTCCCGACGTGCCTCCGTACGGAGCGTTGAGTTTCACCTGCCATTGTAAGCCAGGAACCATCATTTCGTACGTTTCCACGGTACCGTTGTAGTACTTGAATTGTCGAGAGTTTGCGAACCAACACTCTTCCACAGTATTTTTCGGAAGATAGAGTTCTCTGGTACAGAGATTCCAGGTTGTCGTATTCATGAAGAGTGCAACGCGATCATCATCGGCGGCGAAATAAGGCGCAGCTTTCAACCGTATTTCCACGGGAACCAAGTACGCGTACTCGCCGCAATCGGCGACGCAGCCGAATCGACCAAATCCTGGGTATTCGCCGGTGGAACACTCTCCGTCGCCGCACACTGGATCTGACCAAATCGGTCCAAAAGTATTTTTTATCCACGAGTAAACTGCGTTTTTATCTTCGTATAATTCAACTACCTCATCCGTCGCCTTCGTTTTTGGTAAAAGCACCGCTTCGATCGAGGACGTGACGTCGTACGCCGACTCCACGTTCGCTTGTTGGTACAAAAGTCCGAGGTACAACGCGAGAAACATCGCGTATAACACGAGCGCCCAATACGCAGATCTCATATTAATGCGATCCTTTAAGAAAACTTTCAATTTTCGGAGCGTAAGTATCGAGTGATATCGACGTTCTCCGTCTTCGGCGACTTGCAGCTCGTCTTCGTTCAACTGGCCGTCTCCGTCTCTATCGGCTTTCAAGAATCTCAAATATCTCGCCTTGTCAGCTCGTTTCATCCCTCGCATCTCGTCCTCGTCCAACTTTAAGTCCTCGTTCAAATCCCAATTCATTTGTTCCTTCCGATCGTCCGCGTCGGCGTCGTCGCGGTGTTTATTCTGCGCTTTCAAAGCGCGGAGTACAAACGCCATATGTTATCGCTGCTCGTCGGTCGCGAAGAATCTTATTTAATTATATTTTATATCCGGGAGAAGAAGAAGAAGAAAGAGCAAAAAGCGCGCGCGAAGGGGTGTGTGGTATTTTATCGAAATATCTCCCTTTTTCTGCGAATACTCTCTCCCGCGATGAGTGATAAAGTTTGAACGACGAAGCGCTCGCGCACACGCACGCGCACTACCACCAACACAAACTCTGGACGAGAGTGTGATGAGCACCACTTCAGAATGACGAATTTTGGGTTAACGAACCGAACGAGACGAAAGCGAAAACGTAAAAACTATAAAAACAGTTGAACGCGCCGGACGTAAGCGAGTCAAGAGAGATAGAGAGACGAGAGACGAGAGATAGAGAGACGAGAGACGAGAGAGAGAGAGAGAAGAAAAAAAACAAAAGGAAAAAAAGAGCGCTATAGAAACCCTATACATGTGTACATTTTTACGTCCCGTCAAGAGTGAGAAGAAGACCACAACCCACACTAAAAACAAAGAAGGTACGAGAGCGCACTGCTTCCACTGCGTACCAACCCAGAGAGAGAGAGAAAAGAACCTCTCGTCGATCATCGACGAGGGTCTTTTTCGCTGTCGTTGTTGTTGTTTTCTCTCTCTCTCTCTCTCTCGTTTGTTGTCGTCGTCGTCGTCGCAAAGAAGAGGAAGAATCAAAGCGTCCGATTACTGTTTTTTGGATAGAAACCTCTCTTGTCTCTCTCCGTATCTCTCTCAAATGTCTCTCTCTCTCTCTCTCGTTCTTTCGAAAGAGATACGGAGAGAGAAGAGGAGTGGCTTTTCGAACCTTTTTTTCTTTTCATTCGCGCGCGCGCGATAAGAAACAGCTCCTCTCTCGCGTTCGACGACGACGTCGATATACGACGACGAAAAGTTTATCGTTCGTTTTTCCCCGCGCGATGATGATGATTTTTGACTAATCGATCGACAATTTTTTTCTCTCTTTTGTCTGCGTCCTCTCTGGATGGACCAAAAACAACCACAACAGATAATACTATTTTTGATTTTTAAAAAAAAATGGCCTCGCAAGCGACGATGATGATGAAATCCACCACCGCGTTCGTCCAAAAGACGTCCGCTTTGAAGAGAAGAAGCAACAAGAAGGCTGCTGCTTCTGCCACGAAGAGAGCGTCTGCCGTTCGCGTTTCGGCGGCGTCGGAAATCGGCACGCCGTTCTCCACGTGGGTGCTCCAACAAGAGATGAAGGATAACATCGACAACGAACACGCCATCGTGTTGCAATCCATCTCGGTCGCGTGCAAGCAAATCGCGTCTCTCGTGCAAAGAGCTGGTTTGGCGGGCATGACTGGTTTGGCCGGCGACACGAACGTTCAAGGGGAAGACCAAAAGAAGTTGGACGTCATCTCCAACGACGTCTTTTGCGACACGTTGAGATTGTCCGGGAGAACCGGCGTCATCGCGTCGGAGGAAGAAGACGTGCCGGTCGCGGTCGAAGAAACGTACGGCGGGAACTACGTGTGCGTTTTTGATCCGTTAGATGGTTCCTCGAACATCGATGCCGCCGTTTCCACCGGTTCCATCTGGGGTATCTACGCGGGCGACTCGCAGTGCGTTCCGGATTTCAACTCCGAATCGCCGGCGGAAGTCGAAGCGAAGTGCGTGCAAAACGTCTGCCAACCGGGCGAAAACTTGGTTTCCGCTGGCTACTGCATGTACTCCTCGTCTACCATCTTGGTCATCTCCGTCGGGGATGGCGTCTACGGTTTCACCTTGGACTCCGCCGTCGGCGAGTTCATCATGACCCACGAAAGAATCCAAATCCCGAAATCCGGGAAGATTTACTCCTTCAACGAAGGTAACTACGACATGTGGGCCCCGGGATTGAAGAAGTACATGGACTCGTTGAAGACGGGCGGTAAAGAAACCGGATCTAAGCCGTACTCTGCCAGATACATTGGCTCTTTGGTTGGTGACTTCCACAGAACGATGTTGTACGGCGGCATCTACGGCTACCCGGGCGATTCCAAGAACCCGAACGGTAAGTTGCGCTTGTTGTACGAATGCGCGCCGATGAGTTTCTTGGCCGAGCAAGCCGGCGGGGCGGGTTCTGATGGTACCGGGAGAGTGTTGAAGATCAACCCGGAGAAGGTGCACCAACGCGTGCCGTTCTTCACCGGTTCCTCCGAAGAAGTCGCGTACTTGGAATCGTTCATGAAGTAAATAAAGAGTACATCTATCGACGATGAGTTTATTTTGTTAGTAGAGAGAGAGAGAGAGAGAGTGAGAAGAGAGAGAGAAGAGGGCGAGCGAGCGAGCGAGCGAGCGAGAGGAATAAAAGAAAAATGGTTTATATGTGATCGTTTTTGAAGGGAGGAGAAGAGGAAGCAGCATTTAATTGTAATAATCATTGAATTTGAGAATAAGACGAGATGTGTTTTATACCACGCGTGTGTGTAAATAAATGATCGATCGCGCACAAACATTCTCTCGCTCTTGTTTTGGAACTCTCTTCTTTTTTTGTATCGTCAACATCAAATTTTTACCCGACGTTGTTGTCATCGTTTTCTTAATGAGAACAATAATTAAGCATTCGTCGCTCTCGTTGCTCTTTTAATCGCTCTTTTAATCGCTTCTCGATTCAAGCTCGTCACCACGTGAATCTCTTGCACTTGTCTTCCGCTTCTCGCTAATAAGTTGTACCCGTCCTCGACTTGAACGTTGGTGAGCCATAACTCGAGATCTTGGGAAACGACCCTTCTCTCCACGGCCGTTCTGCCTGGAATGACAGCCTCTACGCCATCTTCGGCCAACAACTCCGCGCAAATTCTCGGCAACCCGGGCAAACTCGCTTCCATTTTCGTCCCTTCCTCGCCGTCGAAATCGCCGCTCGCAAACGCAGAATCCGAATCGTCAAAGGACAACTCCGGCATCGTCACCGGCATAATCGTATCTAAAGTTTCCATCAAAGGATCGTCTAACATTTGCTTCGCGCTGAAATTGACTCTTTGGCCGCTATTCGCCACCTCTAACACTTTCACCTCTAATTCGTCGCCGACTCTGCACACGTCTCTCGGGTGCGCCACTTTGTTCCAAGACAACTCCGAGATGTGAATCAAACCTTCCAAACCAACCGGGGAAAGTTGTTCTTCTTCTTCTTCCGACGACGACGACGACGACAAATCACCGTCGACAACTTCCACGAACGCTCCAAAATCGCTCAAATTCGTCACCACCACTCTCTGTTGCGACCCAACCGGTAACTTCTTCTCCGCGTTTTCTTGAATCAAACTCTTCTCCGAACACACGACGCGTTTCGGCGTCACCTCGACAAACTTCACGTCGATCAAGTTGCCAATCTGCTGCTTCATGACTTCCGCTTCCGTCAACTCTGCTTTCGTCGTCTTGCAAAACTTCAACCTCGACGATCGCATCTGCGATTTCGGCAGAAACGCTCGATATTTGTTGTTCATGACGCGTAAGATCAAGCCGCCTCGGTTCACCGCTTCCACTGTTTGTTCGTTGTTGTAATCAATTTTTTATCGGAGAAAAGAGAAGAGGTCAGAGAAACGAACAGAGAGAGAGAGAGAGAGAGAGAGAGAGAGAGAGAGAAAGAGAAAGAGAAAGAGAAAGAGTCACAGAAAACACGCGAACGTGCGCGCGCGCGCATGTATGCATAAAGAAACACGCGCACCTTTTCCGGTGACTTTCTTCCCGGATTCCAACGCTTTCGTCAGGTCTTGCTTGTTGTTGGTATTCGAAGAAGAAGAAGAAGAAGAAGAAGAAGAGGCTTTCGCATTAGCCGCTTTGATCGTCGTCGCATCCTTCTTTCCGTCGTTCTCTTCTTCGCTGTTCGATGAAGATGAAGCCGCGTTTGTGGCTCTGAGAAGCGCGGCGCGAGGCCGCTCATGTCGCTGCTGTTGTTGCCGCAACGCTCCTCCTCGAAAAGTAAACTTCGAGGACGAAGATGACGACGACGACGAGGCGGATTTCGAGCTCGAAACTCTGTTGATACGAGCAGCAGCAGCAGCAGCTGTCGGGAAGAGTGTGGCAGCAGCGCTCATTCTTTTCTGTTCCGACCTGTCTCTCTCTCGTGCGTCGTGTGCGCGTTTTCTCTTTCTCGCGTGCTTTCGATGCACTGCGCGCGCGCGCGCGTGTCTTCCGTTTCTTTATCCAAAATGGATTGTAAAACCCTAAAGAAATCCGATTTTTGTCTCACACACAACGCCTTTTTTTTGAGTCTGAGAAAAAAAAAGAGAAAAGAAGAAACACAAAAGCGCGCGCAGAGCAGAGGAAGAAG
>Ga0255769_10003898_pt1 | contig 14798 bp, 9 predicted proteins | sample 041ome_9_FD_179637 | JGI IMG/M metagenome (GOLD analysis project Ga0255769, IMG submission 179637) | Coastal salt marsh microbial communities from the Groves Creek Marsh, Skidaway Island, Georgia - 041413US metaG (version 2) | ecosystem: Environmental > Aquatic > Marine > Intertidal zone > Salt... | reverse complement strand
CTTTTTTCGCTTTTTTCGTCCTCTTCGCTTTTTCTTTCTCTTCTTCTTCTTCTCGCGTTTTCTCGGAAAGTAACAGCGCGTCTTTCCTCGCGCGCTTCAACGATTTCATCGGCGCATCGAATTTTGATTCCCTGGCGCCTTTTTTATCCGCACCAGTCTTCTTCGTCTTTGTCTTCTTCTCCGCGCTTTCGTTTTCGTTGTTCTTTTCATCGCTCGTTTTCTTTCGGGAATCTTTCTTCCCTTTACCGGCGGCGGCTCTCGTTTTCGCCATGTTTTGTGTTTGTGTTTGTGAATTATGTTTCCGCCGCGACAACCACTTTACTTTACAAAGTTTTGAATGCAATTCAAAGCGGTGCGAGCACAATTGTTGTTTCTTCCAACGCTGCCGCTGCTGCTGCGCTCTCTTTTAATTCTTTCTCGAGTGACGGACGCAACACGGTGCGTGTTGTTTGTGTTAGTGTGAGGTGAGTTGCGAGTGAGTTGTTTGATTGCGTTTTTTTGTTTTTTTTGTTTTTGTTTTTGAGGTGTAAAAGAAATAAGTTCGCATTCGCGGCGCTTACATTTTTCGGATGTGACACAAAAAAAGTACTCTCTCGCGCGCTCGTACTCCGAAGTTCGCTACGAATGATCATTATATGGTTATATAAAGGTGTGTGCATTACAAATTCAAGAATATATATATATAATTATGTGTGTGTGTCTACTTATTTTACTCAACAAAACAACCCCTCCCTTTCTTTCTCTCTCTCAAAAACAATAATAAATACACGCGTGTGTATAAATTTGTGCGACTATTTCTCCCTTGATGTTCTTTTCTTTTCCGTTTTGACTAGTGTGCTTATTCCGAGCGAGCGGCGTAGGACGTGAAGTGCATCTCTTTGCAGTCGATGCCAACCATGGCTTCGCCCAAACCGCACGAAACTTCGGCGATGATTTTCGGGTCGTTGTAGTGCGTAACCGCTTGAACGATAGCTCTCGCTCTCTTGGCCGGATCGCCAGATTTGAAGATACCAGAACCAACAAAGACACCATCCATACCGAGTTGCATCATCAACGCCGCGTCGGCCGGAGTCGCAACACCGCCGGCGGCAAAGTTAACCGTCGGCAATCGACCCAACTTTTTCGTTTGCGCGACTAACTCGTACGGCGCTCGAATCTCCTTTGCGTACACAAATACTTCATCTTCATCCATGGCTTGCAATCTTCGAATATCTCCCATAACCGCTCTGCAGTGTCTCACCGCTTCAACCACGTTCCCAGTACCCGCTTCGCCCTTCGTTCGAATCATAGAGCAACCTTCGGCGATGCGTCTCAACGCCTCGCCCAAGTCGCGGCAACCGCACAACACCGGCACTTTGAACTTGTGCTTGTTGATGTGGTTGATCTCATCCGCCGGGGTCAACACCTCGCTCTCGTCGATGTAATCAATACCAATGGACTCCAACACTTGCGCTTCAACAAAGTGTCCGATTCTCGCTTTCGCCATCACCGGAATCGTCACCGCTTCTTTAATCATTTTAATCATCGTCGGGTCGCTCATGCGCGCGACGCCGCCATCCTTTCGGATATCCGCCGGAACTCTTTCCAAAGCCATGACGGCGACCGCACCGGCTTCTTCGGCGATTCTCGCTTGTTCAACGTTGACAACGTCCATGATGACGCCACCTTTCAACATCTGTTTGTTTTTTTCAGTAAGAAGAATGGAAGAAGAAGAAGAAGAAGAAGTGAGTATGCGGTGCGTTTTATTATTAGCGTTTGTGTTTTCAGTTTTTCTTTTTTCCCTCGAGGAAATTCGTTCTTTGAAGAGAGTGACGTGCCGTCGTGCCCTCTCTCTCTCCGTGTTCTTTTCATCCGATGCACAAACAAAAGACAACGATCGAGAAGAAAAAGAAGAAAGAGAGGAGAACAGAGAGCGAAAACGCATTCACTCGACTCGCTCTGCAATCTCTCTCAGTCTCTCTCTCTCTTTTACTTTCAACGCCACGTCTTTGCCTTCGAACCGAATAAGAATCTTGAGAGAGAACGCAAAAAAGAGACGTCACACCACAGAGGCGATGACGCCGACGGCGGGAGAGAAAAGAAAATCCAAAAAAAAAGCGCGCGCCCGCGCTCGAGTTCTTTACGATGCGAATCGCGTACCTGCGCCAAACCGGCTTTTACGGCAAAGTTGCCTTTTTCTACGTCCGTGTTTCCACTCATTTTGTCTCTCGTTCTGTTTTTTTTTCGTCGCTCGCGCGTTCTTCGTGTGGCGTAATCAAAAGCGCGTTTTTTTTTACGAGTACGAGTAGTTTTTTTTCCTTCCTTTTCTTTTGGTGAGATGAAGAGAGAGATGTTCGTCAGGGTCGCTGCGGTGCTGCCATCTGGCACTTCAAACAAAAAAAATGGAACGTCATCGATGTGAGACTATGGACTCATTTTTGAACGAACTTTTACATTTACAAGAGCACGAGCGCATATAACTACAAGACTAATCAACTACGAGTTTATCAACACCGTCGCCACTTTTATGCCGCCGAACTTGGCCTGACGATACACGTTCCCCCAGCCGTTCACGCGTTTCATGTACGAGTACGCAACTATGATGCGAATTTTTCCGTCGCACGCGGAAAACGTGTCGGCTATCACCGTCGGGTAGTGGAAGTGCACGCCCGACCTGCCAGGTTCGATTTCCTTGAGTTTGACAAACTGTTTGCCATCACCCGGCGATTTCGAGACCGCGAGTGAAAGCTTCTTGCGACCTGAAGAAGCGTCGTTATAAGCTAAGGCAATAACATGTTTTAAAACATTCGCTTTCGTCGACGATAACTCACTAATTCCGGAATTACTGATGATTTTTGTTTTGCCATTTGTGCCGTTGACGTAATAACTAAAATCAATCAGACTAGACTTGCTGTCGGGATTTTTTAAATCCGCCCGTTTTCTCGGAGAAGTCCACGTAAACCCACCGTTTGCCGAAGTCGATTGCATTAAAAATCCACTTTTTGATCTCCACAATTGTAAGATCGAACTCCCGTTCTCGGTCACAGCGACGGTCCCTTCAATGACTCTCCCATGGCGCGGATGGACTTTCCCGTGCGAATGCCACGTGTGCCCTTGGTCTTTTGATATCAAGACGCCGCTGATTGTTGGATGACCTGAACGACACCCTTTTGCGCTCGAAGCTTCTCCCCAATACGGCAAAATCCAGTGTTTTGACTTTGGATGTACCACTAACTTGTTCGCGATGACTTTCGGGTTGCCGCTTTCACTTTCGCTCGTAATCAACGTCTTCGGCTTGGTCCACGAAATTCCGTCTATTGAACTGACGGCGTTGATATTGCCACCGGGCGACCATCGATTTTCCGGCGACATTAATCGCAGACATTTCACCGATTCGCTAAAAAATAACCACAACACGTTCTCTTTCTCATCTAAATGGAGAACTGGAGCCCATACCGCGTTCTTTTTGTCTTTCTTTACGTTCAGCTCTATCCCGTCTTTCGGCATCCACTTGTTCAAATCGTCCGAAAAAATTGCCCTCAAATGCATATCCGCGGTGCCTTCAATTCCCCTCGAACACTGCCACACTAAAACCCAACGATAAAAACTTCCTTTGGGCAACGGCGAGAGCATTGCCATGTGCGAGTAACCGATGCCGTTCGAGTTTGCGTTTTTGAATGCGTCCGAGACTGAGAATTGATTTTTACACGACGACGCGGTGTTCGAATCTTCAAACTCATCGTCATCGGTTAAAATGTCGTACGCTCTCGATGGAGACTTGTCCGGTAGCATTTTTGCGTGGCCGTTGATTGTTTTCAATATCTCCTTTTGCTTCGCTCTTCTCCTATTTTTGGATGAGCTAGAAGAGGAAGAGAAAATTGTAGTTTCTTCTTCAGCTTCTGCTTCTTCTCTGTGAGCATATCCTTGTTGTGCCTCGGCGTAATCAACAGCATTATCGTTCTCATCCGCGAATCCTCTTATGTTTGCTTTCGCTTCGTCATGAATAATACCACTCGCTGAAGTTGTTGTTGATGTCGTTGTTGTCGTTACATCCAAAGATGTATAACCAACGAACGCGACGAGAACAAGCAACGCGCAGATCTTTTTTATGACACTGTGCTTCTTCATTTTCATCCTCTTTGTAGTTATAAAAGCGCTATTCTTTTTCTCTCCCTACGCATGTCTATCTATCCATGCATTCATATACTCATTTGTTTATCTGTGATTTTGGTTGTATTCGTTGCGCGTGAAAAGAATGCGGCAAAATTGGTGAATGGTCGTTTGGTGAGTCAATGGAAGAAATCACGAATACTACAATACTTGTATATGTTACATAAAGGTTTATTATTAAAGTTCTAAACCTTCTTCGCTATCGTCTCTCGAGTGAATTTCTCCTTCTCCTACCTCAGCCTCTACGTTGCCGTCATAATCGTCATCGTCGTCGTTGTCGTCGTCATCATCCCGTCGCAGGCCTCTCAACAATGACGATTGCAAGCGCAGAGCGTTACTCGCGACGGATTTATCGCACCTTTGTGTAACCCACGTACCAACAAAATTAGCCATCAACGCGCTCGACACTAAGAGCCAACATCCGGGTTGGAAGTACGTATCCAAATCAAAGCACTCGTCATCAATTTGGCGTCCTGACGACGAATCGCTCGTTTGACCGGTGCCAATAGCTGCTAAGATGGTATTGAATTGCAAACACCCTCCGCCGACGACAAAATTGGCGAATTGTTTGATTTGGAGCATGGCGGCAACAACGGCGAACAAGACGACGTCTAACGAAGACCAAGCGCTGAAAATTTCAGTCATCGTTTGTATTCTTCGTTGCATTCTCGGCGTCAAAGGCCAGATCCACAAAACACACAAAATCAACAATTGCGCAAGAGGTGCAAAGACTGCAAAGATGTATAATGTCATCTGTATGAAGCGCGGGCCTACGTGTTGAAAGAAGATACCAATGGATTCGTTCGGTGTCGTTGTCGCAGAGCCACTCGCGTAGGTGTCGATACTCGCGTGCGGTAACGCCTCCGCCAACTCAACCAATGAAAACGATCGAGTCTTTTGGCTCGATCCAAGAGCGTATCCAGCTATTCCCAGAAAATCAAACTTAATGGACGGTATGTTCACACCAACAGCAAGGAAAACAGCCGCGGCTACCAACAAAAGGAACACGACGACGGCTTGCGTCGCTGCCATTTTCGTTCGCAACAAGACCGATGGTCTGTTAACGTCTCTTCGCCACAAAGGCGTCGCGGTATCGTCAACTTCAGTTTTTGATCGAATCGATTTGCGATGAAGAAAGAGAGTTACGTGTCCCAGAACCAACGAGAGCACAGTCGCGAAGAGAAAGACGTAAAACGATCGTTTTGGAGTGACAACGACGTCTAAATCTCCGAACGATGACGATGGCGACAACTTCTCAGAGGTAATATTGTCGTATTCATCATCTTCCGTCACATGTAAATGAAATCGGAATCCAACCATAAACATCGTCATCACAAACGAGTCGAATAAGCTCCATTTGCCGAGACGATCGACAAACTTCAGACATTTACCTCTGGTCGAAGCTTTAACGTTCTTACCACTAATTTCCCATAAAATAAACATCGAAAACAGCTTCACATACGGCCAGACGCCAGAGAAGAGAACAATGCAAATCGCAATGGCATAGACTTTTGCGTTCCACATATCTTTTACGGTGCCGACTAAGGAAAAGTTGAAGAGACCCTCACGCGAGGCTTGGATGACGTTATACTTTTGTTGCTGTCGTGGCTGCTGTTTATTGTTGTACCAAGCATCCACATTTGCATACGACGACAAACCTCTTCGTCCACCGTTGATTGCGCTAAGAAGCGCGTCGTTGATAGAAGGAGGAGAAGTATCAGAAGACACAGGTTCGGTGACTGGCGTCGTGAGCGTCGCAAATATCGACACCGACGCTCCAGAGTCAGTATTCGCACTTAGAAACAAAAGAACGTTCGCGACAAACAATAATCGCAAGGACCATCTGGCATTAACTGGTATTGATTTCGATAACGAATCTTCCATAGAAAAAAGCTTCTTATACCTCGAAGACTTGTTTCTCCGCGTGTCGTCGGTTTTTCTCCCTCTCGATGTGTGTGTTCGCCACGCGGTTTCTGGAAAGCGCATGGCGTATTCCTCGCGTTGGCTCCTGCGTTTACGTCTCTCTTCTTCTCGTTCATCATCATCGTAATCATCCGCAAACGCGTCGCCGTCCGAATACGAATCTGACGATTCGTTAGTTGTCAGTAACGAAGCTAGAATGGCCGATCCCGAACGATTTCTCCTGTGCGTTCTTTTATTCTTGTTTTTATGCAACCGCGGTTCTCGCCGCTTCGAATCACCGGTAGTATCTATACGTGCCGCTCCATCTTCTTCTTCTTCGTCGTCGTCGTCTTCGTCCTCACTGCCATTACTGCTCGTATCTTCATGCGCAAGACCACTCGTGCCATCTTCATCGATGACATCATCGGTGTCTTCATCGTCGAAAGGATCGTGCATCTCTCGCGCTTTCAGCTTCTTCATCGCTTGACGGTTCAATTTTCGTATGAACGAGGCTGGCACTACAAAGTAGGTCAACACAGCAAGCACGATACAACTACCACCTAGAATGAAAAAGAATATAGACACTAACGTATTCGCGGTTTTAATCAGCTCGAAAGATTTTACGTTCTGTTTGGGACACTCCTGTCTGCTGATCTCGTTGAACTTATCCAATATGAAAGCGTTCAATACCGGTTCCAGAATAGATTTGAACTCGCCAGCTGCAATCAAAGACACTACTTTTTGGTACGAAGTCGTAATCAACTCGGAGAGATTTGAAATCGCTGATTGAAGATCAGCCTCTAAGTTACTCTCATCGCCGATGCCAGTGCTACTGCTACTGCTACTGCTACTGCTACTACTGCTACTACTGCTAGTACCTTTCATATTCGTTTCGCTATCGACTATTGTCAACCGGGCAATCTTTCCGTCCCAAAATAATCGCTCGACGTCGAATTTCTCAACGATACCAAACAAACATGCCAAGTTTTTGAACTGCTCTTGCGTCAATAATTGCCATTTCTTTTCAACGACGCGCAAATCAACATCCATTCCAACTTCCATATCGTCTATTTCGAGAGATAACGTGACGTTTTCGACCCAGTTGTCGTTTTGGTTTTTCGAAAGAGTTGATTCGACGGGAACGATTTCCAATCGACCCTTGATCACTATGCGCGTTTGGTTCCATCCCACCGAAAAACCTAATAATGACGACGATGACGAGACGTTACTTCTTACTGCCGCCCGCGTGACGTAATGACCACCCGCCACGGGACCGTATAAAATATCTGCCGTATCGAGTCCAACAAACTCAATCTCCGTAATCGCAAACGATATCGATTTCAATAACGAAACATCTTTTCCTCGATCGACATCGTACGTTTTCGATAACACAAAGTAAGGTTCGCCAGTTTCTTTATCGATTAATTTCTCTCGCGGCACGAACAAAATCCCCGTCTGATTTGAAAACCATTTTATAAACTGATTGAGACTTCGCGGACCGCTCGTACCGATATACTCCGAGCTGATGAAGTTCAACACGCGAATTAACGTTGAATCGTTCCAGTCAAAGATTTCGTTATCATCATTGTTATCATCACTCGACGGGGCGCTTGAATTCGATGAGTCGGGCGTTTCTCCCTCCACTAAAAAATTCTTCTCGACGTACTCGTCCACACTTTCAAAAAAGGCCAGCGTTTGCGAGTCTTTCTGGACGTTTTCGATTTTCTCGCACGCAACTTTTGCAAACGAAACCTGCATCGCTTTCGCAATTTCCGGCGCAGCTTTGTTCAACAGATTTGCAATCTCTTCGCTTCTGCTTTTGCCTTCGTATTTTCTATAGCTGTCGCTGATAGTATTGAAATCGTTCGAAGGCGCAAAATGCAACCCGTCCACCTCTATTTGCATGGAACATTTGGGAAATCGAACCGTCTTTGGTAGTTTGTATTTGTTTTTTATTATGTCGTCGGCGTCGACCACGAGTTTCAAATCATCGGTATCATCATCTGACTCTCTGTCAACAAACTCTGCGTCAACTTGCAAATCGCCGTTTGTAACTTCCGCGCTGACTTTTCCTCCAACTTCTTTGCTATTCGTCGACGTCGAAACCGTCCACGCTCCGCTACAGCTCGCGCCAAAATCAATCACGTGCGCGCGTAAAGACGGTGATGAGTCAGTAGTATCATCACCATCAATTGAATTCGACAAAAATGAAGACTTCACGTCTCTGGTCGTGAAGTTTTGACACTGAATGTCGGTTAAAGCTGTGACAATTTTATCGTCGAACGTGGAAAAGCTTTCGTTTGGTATTCTCAATTGCAACGAGTGCAACCACTTTCGCAAGAGCGCGTCGTTGCCGTTATTTCCTTCTTCTGTTTCTTCTCGCGCGTGAACGCCATTCGCGAAGAACAAGCACGCGAAGAAGAGAGGAAAGAGTAGTTGGCAAAAGAATCGTCGATTTTTCTTTCCTCGTCTTCTCGACTTCTTTTTTTCTTCTTCTTCTTTTGAGGACGACGACGACGATACTGTTGATGTTGACGCTGAGCACGACACCCGGTGTCCGCTAAAGATCGTCGTCGTCGTCGTCATCATCATCATCATTTGTCGCGACAAAGCTCAAAATCAGTTCGTTGATTTCATCGCGCGCGTCGTATAGTATATAGTTATTATGCTTTCTGTTTTTTTTTTGTAACGGCAATTTCTCTGTCTTTGATTTATCTTTGGAGGTTTTCCGTCTCGTGTCGACCGAAATTAATAATGAATAAATACTCGTACGTAGCGAAATTCGCGACGTCACACGCTCCTATGTATGCATAATCGCTCACCACCACCACAAAAAAAACGACAAGTGACGTCAAAAAAAAAGAGATATAGATAGAGAGGAATGGCGGCCTCTGCTACTACTGCGACCGGCGTCGTCGACGTCGCGAATAAAGGTGGAGATAAAAGTGCCGCCGACGACGATAAAAGTATCAGTGAGAAGAACACCGATAAGGTGGACATTGGGATTCCAATCATCGATTGGTCGGTTAAGAACACTCTGTTTCATAAATTCTTTTTCGCGCAAGTGACGAAACTCATCTCCGTCGGCCAAATCCGCCGCTTAGAGCCGGAAGACTTGGCCCACTTGCCAGAGTTGGAGAGCGGTTTTTTACACGAAAACTTTCAAAAAGAATGGGAAGAGGAGAAGAAATTGAGAGGCAAAAACGACAAGAACTTAATCAACGTTCTACTCAGAAGACACAAGTTTACGTTTGTTTGGACGGGATTTTTGTTCGCCATCGCGCAAGGGGCGATTTTTGCGGGTCCTCTTTTGCTGAGAGAGATTGTCAAGGGCATTCAGTGCAGGAATTTGTACGCCGCGAACGCAGGATTTTTACTCGATGGACAGTCCATCGACGACGTGTGCTCTTCGACGAACGAGTTGTACATGTTTGCCGGGATATTAACCGGGGCGAGTATTCTCAGCAACTTTTGCGCGGCGCATCAGGAATTCGCTTTGCAAAAAGTAGGCGTCGCGGTGAGGAACACGCTGATGGTGGCGCTGTACAGGAAAGTGTTGAAGTTGTCACCGAAAGGTTTACAAGCGGAAAGTACCGGGAAAATAGTCACTCTGATGTCCAACGACGTGAATAAGTTGCAAGATTTGTTCTCCATGATTCACAACTTGTGGGCGGCGCCGATTTTCATCGTCGCTTCGTTCACGCTTTTGTACGATGTCATCGAGTGGTCCGCATTCGTCGGTTTCGCGTGTATTTTAATCGCCGCGCCTTTCACCGCGACCGTAGCGAAGAAATTGTTTGGCCTGAGACGCCTGGTTGTTCAATGCGCGGACAAACGAGTGAACATTTTGAGCGAAGTCGTGAGCGGGATGAAAGTGATCAAATATTACGCCTGGGAAAAGACTTTCAAAGAGAAAACGGAAAAGATTCGAGAGGAAGAGGTAAATTTAGTGTGGAGAGCTCAAAAGATCAGCGCCCTGTTTGGCGTCGCGTTGTTTTCCACGCCAATTTTCATCGCCGTGTGTTCGTTCGGTTCGTTTTCTTTGGCTGGAAACGACATCACCGCGCCAACCGCGTACACGGCGTTGGCGTTGTTCAATACCTTGAGATTTCCGCTCGTTTTAGTACCGTTTTTGTTGACGTCGCTGTTGAACGCGTTGAACGCGATACAACGTTTAGGCGCGTTCTTGGACCAAGACGAAAGTTTAGAGGTGGAGATTGACGGTTCGGAACCGGGGAGAGTCGTCTTGAACGATGCGTCCTTTTGCTGGCCAACTTTGCCGAAGAAAGCAAAGGAGGACGAGAAGAAACCTGGTCAAGGAGGAGGTCCGCCTTCCAGCGGCGCGCCAGCGACGACGACGAGTGGAGAGGACGGCCCCATTCAAACGAAGAAGAAACCAACGAAAAAACCAAAGCGCGTTTCGAAAAAAGAGCAGAAAAAGCTGGACGCGGAGAAAGCGGCAAAGGAGAAGGAAGAGCTCGAGAATGCGCCGCAACAAGAACCATTCGGCATGACGAACGTCTCCGTGAACATCGAACCTGGAAGTTTAACCATGATCATCGGTCCAGTTGGTTGTGGTAAATCAACCTTGTTGTCCGCTTTGAACAAATTTATCACGTTGAAATCGGGTGAAATCAAGCTCTCCGGAACGTCTTCGTTCGTCGCGCAAACGGCGTGGATTTTGAACACCTCCGTCCGCAACAACATTTTGTTCGGGAAACCGTACGATTCAAAATTGTATGAAGACACGTTGAAGAGAGCGCAACTCATGGACGATTTAGATTTACTTCCGGCGGGGGATTTAACCATGATTGGCGAACGAGGCGTAACGTTGTCCGGTGGGCAAAAACAACGCATCTCCATCGCGAGAGCGTTGTACGCGGAATCAGACGTGTATTTGTTCGACGATCCGTTATCTGCGGTGGATAACCATGTCGGTGCGGCTTTGTTTAAAGACGTCATCCGAGGAAGTTTAAAGAACAAAACGCGAGTTTTGGTAACGAACGCGTTGCAATATCTTCCGCAAGCTGACCAAATCGTCGTCTTGGAGGAAGGTAAAGTCCAAGAAATAGGGACGTACAAATCTTTGATGAGCAAAGGTTTGGACTTTTCAAAGCTGATGAAACATCACGGATTAGATCAAGAAGAGAGCAGGCGGGCCAGTTTGGATGGTGATTCGCGCAAATCTGTCGATGAGAAAAGAAAGTCTTTGGATGCCTCTTCGGCGCAGCAAGGAGAGCAAAAAGCGCCGGCGAAACCGAAAATCATCACCGACGACATGATTGGTAAAGAAGAAGAGCGTTCCATCGGTAACGTCTCCTTGAAAGTTTACATGGAGTTTTTCCGCGCGACGGGAACGAAATTTTCCGCCCTTTTTGTCTTTTGCCTCTTTGGCGCTGAATACGGCACCAAAGCCTTTTTGGATTATTGGCTCTCCTGGTGGGCGGAAAATAAATTCGGATGGAACTCGAAACAATATCTCGGCATTTATTTTGCCATCTTCCTTGTCAACGGAATTGCAATCTTCTTCCGATCGATCGTTTTATATTTCTTCTGCGTGAGAGCGGCGAAGAATTTACACAACAAACTCCTCGGAAGAGTTTTGAAAATGCCGATGAGTTTCTTCGACACGACTCCGTCTGGACGAATCATCAATCGATTTTCTCGAGATACCGAAACTATCGATTCCGTGTTACCTGGCATTGTCGTTCAATTCTTAGGCTGCATATCCAACATCATCACGACTTTGGCAATCATTTGTGCGGCAACACTGTGGTTCATGATTGCGTTGCCGCCAATCTTTTTGATTTACATCTCGGTGCAAAGATTTTACATCCCCGCCTGCAGAGAGTTGCAACGCATTGAATCCATCACGCGGTCGCCCATTTATAGCGGGTTGGGCGAAGCGGTTTTAGGCGTGGAAACGATCAGAGCGTACAGAGCGCAAGCGCATTTCATTTCAGAAGCTGATCTGAAAGCGCAGAAGAACGCGGACGCTTTTATCTCGCAACGCATGGCTGCGTGTTGGTTGAACATGCGTTTACGATTCATCGGCACCGGCATCGTCTTATTGGCATCGTTTTTAGTTATTCAAGGCAAAGTCGAAGCCGGTATCGCTGGTTTAACCTTAGTGTACGCTTTAGATGTGACTAAATATATGGAACACGGCACGAACATGGCGTCGCAGCTCGAAACACAAATGAACGCAGTCGAACGTGTCGTTCAATACTTGGATTTACCGTTGGAGAAGAACCACACGACGGAGCCGGACGTGGCGAAAGAATTACCAGAAAGCTGGCCAGCTAAAGGTAAACTCGAGATTGTCGATTTGAGCATGAAGTACCGAGACAACTTACCGTTGGTGTTGAATAAGATTTCTTTCACGGTTTTACCGGGACAAAAAGTTGGTATCTGCGGCCGCACGGGAAGTGGGAAATCGTCAATGTTTGTTGCGTTGTTTCGCATCGTCGAACCACAACCGGGGTCAAGAATATTACTAGACGGCGTAGACGTGTCCACGTTAGGGTTGAGAGACTTGCGCTCGAAAATGGCAATGATTCCGCAAGATCCGTTTATGTTTGCCGGGACGGTGAGGACCAACTTGGATCCTTTTGAAGAACACACGGACGAGGAAGTTTGGTCGGTGATTGAAAAAGTCGGATTGAAGCACACCATCGATACCGCGGCGAAACAGTTGGACATGGAAGTTATCGATAACGGGAGCAACTTTTCGTTGGGTCAGAGGCAATTATTGTGCATGGGAAGAGCTCTGTTAAGGAACTCTCGCGTGCTCATGATGGACGAAGCGACGGCTTCGGTCGATATGGATTCGGACGCGTTGATTCAAAAGACTGTCAGAGAAGCATTTAGCGAGTGCACGACGTTGACAATTGCTCATAGATTGAACACCATCATGGACTCGGACAAAATTTTATTCTTGGATAGCGGAAAAGTGAGCGAATACGACGACCCACAGACGCTTTTAGGAAACCCGAGCGGCGACTTTTCGCGATTGGTCGAGAAGACGGGCAAGACGCAAGAGAAGAATTTAAAACGCATTGCCAGCGACGCGGCGATGAAGAGAAAAGGATCCGTGAGCGATATGAGCTCGTAAAGAAAGATAACAGTTTATCGTCGTAACAATATAATCTTAGACTTTTTTTCTTCAGAAATATAACAACTAAATACTACATATACCAATACTCGTACAATAGCTTTTCAAATGTACAGTTGCTCGTACCATGGTACAAGTACCACATTTAGTCAAATCGCTATGACGACAATAACAACAACAACAACTTACTGGTATTATTATTATTATTATTATTATTATTATTATTTCGTCTTCTTGCTCTCCTCTCTCCTTTCCACCTCTCTCATAATCTCCTCGGCTAACTTCTCAGCGCCGGAATCTTTCGTCGCCGGCGCCGTGGCGAGCAAGTACGCGCCCGATATCATCCCGACGAAAATTATAAAATACATCGCGTTCACCGGTCCGTATTGGTTCACGGCTTCCGGTAAGAAGGTCAAACTCGTTCGATTGTTATTCTTGATCCACGTGTCTCGGAATATTTGCTTCGCGAAGAAACTCATCAAGACTTCCGCTTTCACCTCTGTGACTTTCGTAAAAACCTGTTGTCCTAAAACGAAGAAGAGAATCGCGCACCCTATTTCGGTTTGCATTTTCGACGGCAGCAACAAATTCACTCCAGCGAAGAGCTCCAACTTCCCTTGCATTTTTTGGTTCAACCCTTTCGCTTTCTTCGCTTTCTGAATAAATTTTGCGTACCCAATCACGATTAACATGATCGATATGACGTAGGAGTTAAACTCGGCGCCGTTTCTTTCCATGAAGTCGTCGATGGAAATGATAAAATCAACGATAACTGCAACGTACGGGTGCAGGAATGTAAGCATTTTTTGTCGTTTGTTTCTTTTCTTTTTTACTTTTGTTCGTCAACTGTTCTGTTTTGTTCGCTTCGTGTTTGTGTTCGCGAAATAAAAGAAGAAAGAAGAAAGAATCGCTCTGTTTCTCTCAATCGCCGCGTTTAAGCGTGACGAATGTCTCTTTGCGAGGTTTTTTGTTGTGCGTATCGCGCAATAGTAATTCAACTTTTTTAGACGCAGACAGACAGAGAGGGAGGAGGAATATTCCAAAAGCATAAAAAAAAAAGCGAGAGGAGAGCGCGAAAAAAAGGAAAACAAAAGAAAAGAAAAAAAGAAAAGAAAAGTCGATATAACACTCGCACGCACAAACACGGAATGAATATGTATCAAGAACGGTAGCAGAGACAGAAGAAGAAGAAGAGACAGAGACAGAGACAGAGACAGAGACGATGAGGATGATCGCGACGACGACGACGACGACGTCGGGGACGCGTTGTATTACTACGAATAACTTCGCGACATCCGCGCAGCAGCAACAAAAAAGCAAGAAAAGATACGAAAGAAAAGTTTCTCGCATCGCTGCTTCGCTGCCTTGGACGAGGAGTGGGTTTGACGACGACGGGCATCGGCAGGAAAGGAAAAGCACGAAAAGAAGAGGCAGAGGAACACGACTCCAATCGATGATTTCTCCCATGACAACGACGTTACCGTTAGCGACGACGGCGACGATGACGACGCATGGTGCAGATGCCATCATTCCTATGCTTCAAAACGCCATCTTGGACGAACGGTCGACGGCCATCGCCATCGCTTCGCCTCTTTTCGCTTTGAGCGTCGTGCCGTATCTCTTGTTCCTAAAA
>Ga0255769_10003891_pt1 | contig 14813 bp, 9 predicted proteins | sample 041ome_9_FD_179637 | JGI IMG/M metagenome (GOLD analysis project Ga0255769, IMG submission 179637) | Coastal salt marsh microbial communities from the Groves Creek Marsh, Skidaway Island, Georgia - 041413US metaG (version 2) | ecosystem: Environmental > Aquatic > Marine > Intertidal zone > Salt... | reverse complement strand
GCAAAAGAGCGCTTCCGTGGTTTTTGAACGAAGAAAATTTGGAGCAAATCGAACAAAAAACGAGGTTAAATCGAGACTCTTGCAGAGAGAGAAAAAGACCGACGAAAGAAAGCGCTTGAACGAAATCTCGCACGCGCGTTGTGTGCGCGCATATATATATACAAGTATAGGTTTAATCTCTTTTCTACGCGCTTCTCTCTTTCTTTCTTTCCTTCTCTCTCTTTCTCTCTCTCTCGTGTGAGTAGTTTTATCGCGCGCTATCGCGGTAAAAGGCTTTGAGGTTTTCCTCTTCCTTTTTTGCCCCGTCCGAGCCGCCGAGTTCGGCGGGAGGGAAAAGGCTCTCCAGTCTGTCCGCGGCCGCGCAGAGGAGCGTTAACGTGTCGTCTTCGATGCCTCTGAATGCGTCCTTCTTGATGATGGATGTTTTTCGGCGTCTTTGTCCTCCTTCTCCGTTGAGTTTTTCGGGCGTTCTTCTCGACGTTTTCGGCTTAGTCTTTGATTTATTAGAACCTTTGTTGTTATTAGAGCCTGTGTTGGTTGGTGTCGTCGAGGAGAGTTTGCCGCGCTTCTTCGTAGTTACCGAGGGAAGAGTTGGGGTTGTTTTCTTCGTCGATCGGGACGAACGCGCGGGAGGAGACTTCTCGGCTTTCTCCTCTGGAGTTGAAGGCGCGCTTACGCTCTTCGAAGGATCTTTTAGGGCAAAGAATCGATGATGATTTTCATTGATCTCCGCGCCGTCCTCGGTACCAGTCGTCACCGGATTCTTCTTCTTCACCGGCGTCGTCATCGCTGTCGCGTTGTCTGCGCTTTCACTCATCGCCGCCACTTGATCGAACTGAGTCGGTTCGAGAGACCCTTTCTTCGCGGCGTCGTTTTCCTCTCGGAGAGATATTTGTTCCATCGAAGCGGTAATCGGCGGGAAAGCTTCCGCTAAAGATCCTTTCGCGACGGTGACGATTTTAGTAGCGCTCGATTTTGAGCCGTTCTTGTTATTACTATTGGTATTCGCGTTTTCTTTCCCGCTCGTCTTCCTCTTCTTCCTCTTCTTTTCGTCTTCTTCGTCTTTCTTCGCTCCGTCCTCCTCCTTCTTCTCCTCCTCTTCGTCCGAGAAAGTCTGTCTCTTCTTCTTCTTCTTCTTCTCCTCCTCTTCCTCCTCTCGCTCTTCCTCAATTTGCCTCAACTGATAAAACCTCGCGCGACACTGTTGCGCCGTCCTCCCTTCGATATCCCTCGCGAGAAACGCCCACCTCGCCCCGTGCGTCTCGAACGCTTTCCGTAACTGCTCGTCCTCCTCCTTTTTCCAGTTCCCTCGCTCGACGCTCGGGTCTAAATGTCTTCGCCACCTGCCCATGCACTGCTGATCGGTTCGACCGCTCAGAGATCGCGCGATAATTGCCCATCTTTGGCCGTGTTCGTCGTACAGTTTCGCTAACTGTGTTACACATGTGTGAGTAGTGTTGTTCGTTCGAGAGAGAGAGAAATAAGGAGAGTTTTTGTCAGCAAAAGCACTCAAATTTGAGCGCAAAAAGAAGAAAAAAAAATCAAATTTTTGGTTAAAAAAAGTAACAAACCCCCAAATGGCGTTTTCTGTTCCTCCCGTTGACTCGATCTCGAAGTACTACGCGCAGTTGTTGTCGTTCGTCTTCTCGTTCGCTTTTCTCGTGATGACACCGAGAAGAAGCGATGATTGTTTTTGTTGCAAAGCGTGAAAAAGAAAAGTACAGAAGGTTGACTCGATCTCGCTTGCAAAGAACAGACGTTTCGACTCCGCGGGAGCGCTCGCTCGTACTACTAAGTGATGTCTCTCGTTTTCGTCGCTCGAACCGCCGAATCTCTCGCGACTCCCGCGAGAGATGACGATGGTTTTTAAAGCGTGAAAAAGAAAGTACAAACATCATCAAAATTACCTTTTCGTCTTCCTCTTTCGTCCACTTTTCTCTCCGTATGTTTGGATTGACGCGATGTCGCCATCGTTGCGCGCACTGTTGTCCGGTCCGTCCCGGTAACTGCGACGCGACCGTCGCCCATTTGTTGCCGTATTTTTCTTGCATGTGCTGAAGTTTTAAGTCTTCCTGTTTTGTCCACGGTTGGGTTTTTTCTCCCATCTCTGCTTTTGCCACCGAATGCGAGCGTTGATTTTGTTCGTTCATCTTCGTTCGTTCGTGTTGTTCGTCGTCGTTTACGTCGTCATTTGGAGTCGTTGAAAGTGATTCCGATGATGCGTTTTTATTCGTCTCGGAATCTCTTTGTTTTCCCCATGGCGCCATGTGTTTATTTAAATCTCTTCTCCGCCTCTGAAGAAGAACGAACGGGAGACAAAGAAGAGACGTAAAAAAAGGTGCACTCTGAGAGAAGGCGTCGAGCGCTTCTTTTTGTCTTCGTCTTTGTCTTTGTCTTCTTCGCAAACGACACACAAAAGGAGACGATGATGACGGAGATGGGGAAAAAGAGATTTCCCCGAACGACGACGACGACGCTTGAAAGTTTTTTTGTGTCGCCTGTCTCGTCGAAGATGGCGCGAAAAAGCGACGACTTTGACTTTTTTTCACGATTTTTTGGTCAAACCATCCACGCGGAAAGTGGCTGCTGCTGCTGCTTTTTGACACTCAGAAGAACAGAAGAGAGGACGAAGAAAGAGATATGAAGAAGACGTAAAAAATGTCAACACTCAAAACACACACGGCGAGTCAAAAGTCGGTTTTAGAAGATTGATGAATCATATATACATATATACAACTTCCCCTTTGCAAAGGAGAGAGACTAGTACCCGCGTCGCGTCGCGTTCTTCTTCTTTTTTGTGTGATAAATAAAGCGTCGCCTCGAGCTTTCCACAGCGATCTTCGCTTCCTAAAAATTTTCTTGTTCTCGCATGGCATGTAAACAACGACTGATGAGAATATTTTCATCGTTTACGCGGATTCCGAGCCAGTTCTCTTGGAGGGCGGGCGTTCCATGTGCGCGTTGTTGCAGAACTTTTGGACCGGCGCGGCCAAACCTTGCTTGATTTCTTCCGCAGAGAAGTCGTTTTTGATGTAGTAGTCTTCCTCGGTGGAGTCGTTCGGACCGAGGAACATGGAGCCCCACATCGGGAAGTGGATCGGAATGACCAACAAAGTAACGGCGATGATGGTGATGCCCATGTACATGATACCGTCGTAGGTTTCGATGGAATCGCTGGTGAAGAACAAGGCGATGCAGATGGTGGAACCGGCGTTACCGCCGGCGCCGATGAAGCCAGAGGCGACGCCCAAAGCACGTCTCGTAATGTACGGGACGATACCGTAGGAGGCACCTTCAGACGCTTGCACGCAAATGGAGAACAAGACCATCATAGCAATGGTGGTGGCCAAATCGTCTTTCGCCAAAGCCATGAAGATGCACATGACACCTTCGATGGTTTGCCAGAGCCATAAGCACCACAATCTTCCTCTCATACCGAATCGTCTAGAGGCCCAGTCAGAGGCGAGACCACCGACAGATCTCGCGAATAAGTTCATCAAACCGTAGCACGACGCCAAGACACCGGCGATGGCCAAATCGACGTCGAATTGATCGTACAAGTACGAAGCGACGATGTTGTTCATGGTCAACTCGACGCCGAAGCAGAAGCCGTACGTCGCAACCATGCACCACATTCTGTAGTTCTTCATGCCAATCATGTTGACTTGAAACGCAGATTTCTTTTCGAGAGCACCAGAAGTGTGCATGAGTTTGTAGTTACCGTCCGGTAAATCTTGTCCGAGGAACATGACACCCATACCGCCCAAAAGGTGAGCCAAACCGGGGACGATGTACGCCCATCTCCAAGCGGTGAAAGCGCGTTCTTCCGTAGCTTTGAGCATACCAGCGTAGACCAACGGCATGACGAATTGCGTGACACCACCGCCGAGGTTACCCCAGCCAGCGGCCGTGGCGTTAGCGATACCGACGCACTTACCGTTGAACATGACGGACATCCAAAATTGGCACGCGACAAACGTCGCGAGACCGAGCCCGATGCCCAAACGGCAAACCAAAAATCCAGACGCAGTGCTGACGAACGGCATAGCGAAGCAGAACGGAGCAGTGACTAACAAAATCATACCGAGACCAATTCTCGGGCCGACGAGGTCGACGAACGTGCCCATCAAGACACGGCAGATGATGGTGCCGGTAATCGACGCCAACGCGGCGTTCCCGAGATCCGGCTTGGTCATGTTCAAATCCTCACGGATGACCGGGACCATCGGCGCAGCCGCGAAAGTGGAGACGAAGGAGATGAAAAATCCAATCCAGGACATGTGGAAGGACAAGTGGTGCGGTCGTTGGAACGAGAAGATGTTCAAAGACATCGCCTTGTTTTCCCTATTATTTTTTTTAACAAGTAGAAGAGGAGAAGGTGAGTTTTTGGATGAGAGAAGACAAAAAAAGACAAGAGAGTTGGTGAAGACAAATTTTGTTACGCCTATATGCGCGCGCGTCGGCATCGCCTCGATTCGAACTCGAACTTTCCATTTTAACGCGGTAAAAAGATGAACGACACGTTTTTATTCACTTTTATCCATCTTCGACGTAAAGTTCGCGCTCGGAATCGATGGAAACAGCGCGTCTTTCTCCATCACCCATTTCAACAAAGGACAACAAAAAAGGTGACCAAACGTCGTTCGCCTCTTTTCCGACAAAATTATTTTAGGCACTCTCTCTCATTCCCGGAAAGCGAAGAGAGACGCGCGCGAAGGCAAAACGCGAACGTCGCGTATAAACGATAAAGAACGAAGTACTTACGAATCGACCGGAATCGTGTGCACGGGGGCTTCGAACTCTTTAGGCGCCATAGTTGTTTGTATACTTACGCGTCAAAAGCAATGAGGAAAAGTCTCTCTCCGCGTTTGTGCTCCTTTAGGTGTTTTCGCGTCGTTTGTTCAGGTTTTTTAAAGTGCTTTTTTCATGTCTTTTGATCGCTTTTTTCAAAAAATCTCTCCTCTTGTGGCTCTCGTTCTTCTCACTTCTGAGCATCTTACTCCACATTAAAACTTGCGCGTATAATAACACAATACATAACAACAACATGCAATTCACTGCTACGAAATTATTCACCGCCTTCTTGGCGTTGATTGCTTTGATGCAATTCGTCTCCGGCGCGGCCTTGTACTCCGAGATGACTCCGGAAATCACCGTCGGCGTCTCCGGCGTCGCGTTAGCGGATGGGTGCGCACCGACGGTAAGTGGACTTTTCTCTCTCTTTGTTTTTTGTGTGTAAATTTTCTTCTTCTTGGACGACGCGTTTACGTCGTCGGTGTGGAGACGAAAACATTATCAACGCGTCGAGAATAGGAGAGAATATACATTCAACCGCGAGTTTTGTTCTTTACTTTGTCGGTTTCTTCTTCGCCGGCGACGGCAAAGCGAGCGTTTGTGTCTCTCTTAGGGGTGTTCCGCTTAAAATCTGGAAAATGTGAACAAAGGACGCCACTTTTTCCGCCAAAAGACACTCACTTAATTTTTACTCATCACTTCTTCTCTCTCTTCACGCGTGACATAAAAACAGACCTACACGGGCGGCGCATCCAGTTTGACCGTCACATGGTCCGGCTTGACGGTCGCGCCGGCGAAAATCGCCATCAAATTGTGCTACACGAAGGACCAAACCGTGGACAGAGCGTGGAGAAAATTTAAAGACAACATCAAGGACAACAAGCAGTGCAAACAAACGGCGGATACGGCGGCATTTTTGGTGGAACCGTTTGAGTCCACCGATTTGAGTGGAGAGAAGGAAGTTGTGATTCCAATGAATACGGCGCCGACGACGTACACCGTGCAAGTGTTGGCCATGGACGATACCGGGGCGTTTATCCAATACGGGGACAGTTTGTTGAGCGAGTGCCACATTAAGATTGACACGTACGACAGACTCCCGATGACGTTGCAAGGTACCATGGGTTTCTTCTGCGCGTTTTCTTTGATTTTTGCCGGGGCTGTTTGGGTGTACGACGTGAAGAAGCAAAACACAATTGCCGCTCAGTGGGCGCAATAAACAATAAGCAGCAACGGCGTCTTCTTTCGTCTGTGCGCATGGTCAACGAAGAAGCGGCGGCGGGGAACCCCCGGGTGTTTTATTAACCAACGATCGATGTGAATATACATATTATTTATTGGTACGCAAGGACGGATGGAAGATTCAGAGCTATTTATTGCACGCGTGTAAGCGGATAAATTGTACATAGAGAACCATTTCACATAGAGAACATTTTAATTGAAAGGAAGTCCATCCCTTACGACGATATATGAAAAAATATAGAGAAGAAAACCATCGCGCGCAAAAATTGACATCATCATCATCCATTAAGAAACATTAAACACACACGAATGAATACTCTTTCATATAATTATACGTATACACAACAAATTTCAACAACAACTTTCACCTTAAAACTTCAAAACGTTCTTCTCGCAATCGAAGCCTATACTTTTCAAGTTCTTCTCGCAGCTTTCTACCATCATCGGAGGTCCGCACAACAAAACGACGTTCTCGTCGCTCGGTTGCGGTAAATGCGCTTTCATCATCTCGCTATTCACAAAACCAACGCTTCCGGTCCATTTATTCTCATTCGAATACAACTCCAAACTCGGCGTATCGACCGTGTAGTGCACGGAAAAGTTCAGATCCTTGGCGGCCAACTCGTCCAACTCGGCTTTGCACAAGATGTCCTTCGGCGACTGGTTCGCAAAAATCATGTTCACTTTCGTCGTATCGCCGACGTCGTTGAAGATTTGTCTGGCCACTTGAAGCATAGGCGTAATTCCAGTACCACCGCAAATCATAGAAATCGATTTCACGTTCGCTTTCTTTGCAACGGCGTTGGAGACGGCGTTGGTTACCGAAAATTCACCTCTCGCCGTGTATCGAATCAAACCGTTCGGGCCTTCAAACTCCACGGAATCTTCTCCGACGAGTAACTTGTCCAACTGCTGCGTTACGACGCCGTGATCGTAAATTTTCACCATCAAATCCATAAAGCCTTTCTCCTGGTCGTTGGTAATCGGCGTGTACGGACGAGACGTTTTACCGCCGTCGCAAGACACCATGACGTGTTGTCCAACCGGTAAGCCGAGAATGTGCTCTTTCGTCGGTAACTCGAATCTAAATCGTCTCGTATTTGCAGAAACGTCTTGTTTTTCGACTAGTTTTAACTTGACCTTCTCGCCACTTTTCAAAGTCACCAACGTGCCTTCTGGGTACTCGGTCACCGGTCTCGCCGATTTCGGCGCCGCGTCCTCGGTTTTCATCTTTTCAAACTTGGATTTCGGCGCCGAGCACGACGGGCAGACGTAATCCGCTGGCAACGAATCGAACGGTTTCTCCTCGGAATAGATGTACCCGCACCCGGTGCAAATGTGTGTTTGTTTCCCCAAAGCTTTCGGAACGCCTTTGGTATACTGCGCGGACTTGTTGATTTTCCACCTCGCGGCGTTGTTTGGATTTTCCGTCGGCGTCGATTTCCTCGTCGCGCCAAACTTTTCAATCATGACATTTTCCACGACCGGATACAACTCGGACATGGCCACTTTTTCGATCTCGGCTTTCTCTTTCAAATGACCAGTTGGACCAACCGTGCCGCCGATGAAAATGTTCACGCCGGGAACCATACCTTTCGCGCCGGACGGATCCTTGACTTGCGCGCCCATCAGACCGACGTCCGCGACTTGTACCGGCGCGCACGAGTTCGGACACCCGGTCCAAATCATTCGAACGTCTTTCGGAAAATCGAGCACGGATTCCAAGTGTTCCGCTAACTTGTACGCGTTTTGCTTGGTTTCAATTTGCGCAAACCCGCAAAATTGGTTCCCCGTGCAGGCGACGATGTTTCCAACGATCCTACCCGGTTTCGTCGAGTATCGCGAAAACAAGTCGTCTTTTAATAGCTCGTCGACCTTCTCTTTCGGAACGTTTGGAATCAAGAAGTTTTGCTCGACGGTTAAACGAATCTCGCCGCTGCCGTACTTCTCCGCCAACTCTGCGATGCGCATCATGTCGTCGCCTTGTAAACGACCGCCGACGACGTTCGCGCCAACCCACTGTAAACCTTCTTGCTTTTGGTCGTGGACGCCGATGACATTTCTTCTGACTTGCGTGCGATCGATTAAATCTTGTTTTGCCGCTCGCGCTAACGAGTTTGCCCCACCTGGCATTCTCGATTCGACTTCCGTGCGAAAGACTTCCAATCCCATCTCGTCCACCAACCACATCATCCTCGCTTTTTGCCTGTTGCCGCGATGGCCGTAATCTCTGAACGTGGTCAAGATCGCGTGCGTCATGGCGACAACATCTGATTCAGGAACCCACGCGTCCAAGGGGATCGCTTCCGCAGCTCTCGCGGAGGAGATAAACCCGCCGACCAAAACGTTAAATCCCATCTCGCCCGTCGTCTCGTTTTTCGCCGGGACAAACGCCAAATCGTTCAACTCCGGGTGTTCGAAATAATCCGACGAACCAACCACGCAGACGTTCCACTTTCTCCCTAAGTTGGCAATTTCCGGGTTTCCTCTTCCACCACCGGTGACATATTCTTGAATCTTATCCGTAAACGGTCTCGTATCGATGATCTCCAACGGGTCGATCCCGGCGATGGGCGACCCGGTGGCGTTTCTCGCGTTGTCCAACCCGGACTGTAAAGAACACATCTTTAAACGCTCCAAGTTGACCATAATATCGTGCGCATCTTTCAACTGAATCCCTCGCATTTGAATGTTCTGCCTGGTCGTGATATCTGCGCACCCGTCGTCGCCGTACGATTGCACCAAACTCGCCAAATACTTCATCTGTTCCGAGGAAACGATCCCGCCCGGCAACTTCAATCGCATCATAAATCTCCCGTAATGTCCTTTCCTTCGGTGAAACAGTCCCGCCCATTTCAAGCGATGGTCGATTTCATCTCCATCTCCCAACTCTTTTTCAAACTTCTCGAAATCTTCTTTCGTCGACCCGCTCTTCTCGCCTAAAGTTTTAATCTCGTTCAACGCGATCACCGTCTTCATGGCGTCCTTGGCCAATTTCAACTTTTCAAACGGATTCGTCGGTTTCTGCCACTCCTCTTTGACCACGTAGTACCCGTCTTCATCTTTATACACGTGTGCGTCCTCACGAACGACTTCTGGGAAGTTTGGGAAGTATTTTTCCTTCGTCTCTTCGTTAAATGTTTTCAACGCGCTTTCGCTTTCCACGACATGTTTGAGCAAACTTTCGGAAGTGTTCACGTCTTTTGTCTGCGCTTTTCTTGTCGACGTTCTTCTCCCGCTGCTCTTGTTATTGCTCCCAGCGCGGTTCAAAGAAGCAATCGCCACGGCTGTTCCAGTCACACCGACGACGACCATCGCCGAAACAGTAGTGTTATTCAAAGAAGAAGAGGAAGAGGAGATGGACGCGACGTTTGGTTGGACGATGATGTTTTTTTTTCCGCCTTTTGTTGTCTTGGGTGCTAAACGATGATGATGGTGATGATTTTTAGCAGAGGAAGACGAAGAAGCGCTCTCGTCTTTAAAAGAAGAAGAGGCGCCGCACTGAATTCTTACGTTATTTCCTAACGACGACGACGCGTTGAGTGCGGATCTCATCGCGTCTCTTTGTGTTGTGTTCGTGTGTACTACACACGCGCAGCTTATTTTGGTGCAAAAACAGCAAAAGCGTGAAAAAGAGCGAAACAAGAAAAGAACAAAATTTTGTTTTTTCCTCCTCCCTCTCCTAAAAAGCGGAAAAAATGTGGGCACCGAAAATGTCGACCAAAGGGCAAAGAGGTGACCAAAGGACGAAGGACAAAGGACGGACAAATCTCTCATCTCTCTCTCTCTCTTTCGTGTCGCGTACGCATCTATTCACAGTTCTTCTTCCAGGAAGAAAAGAAGACACAGAATCACCCGTCCGAAGAAGGCGCGGAGAATCCTCCCTCCTTCGCGTTTCTCTCAGTATTTGCGCTCTCGAGATGGTGGTGGTGTTGTTTCATCAGAGCGCGAGAGCACGCAGAAGAAAGCGAGCATCCGCCAAAAAGGAAGAAAAACAAACAAACGAACAAAGGACGGAGGCACAAAAAATCTCAAAAAAGTGCCAACGTGGCATTTTTCAGCGAGCAAAGCGCGGCAGACTTTTAGGGGATTGACGCGTCGTTTGTTCACAAAAAAGTAAAGAGGGAAGAAGAGAATACGAAACGACTACTACTCACACGATGATGATGACGACGACGATGACCACGACTCGTACTCCTTCTTCTGCGTTTGCGTCGAAGAAATCAGTGAAGTCGTCCTCTTTTTCGGGGAGTTTTGCGACGAAAAGTCTGCCTTCGCGTTCCTTTTCGAAACGTAACAGTTCTTCTTCCATCACCATCGGGGGAAACGCATTCTTCGCGAACGAGAGTTTAACACAAAGACGACAAAGACGAGCGGGAGGAAGAAGAACACAATCTTCAAAACTCATCGTGCACGCGTCGGATAAAACGCCACCGGAAACGTTCCAAGCGGCAGTCGCCACGTCGGAGAAGAAAGCCAACGCGGATGTGTTCTCCACGTTCGCGTTGAGTTTTACCGCCGGGGCGCTCATTGGGTTCGGTGGTCTGTTTTTAACCACCGTGGGCGGGAGCTCGCCGGCATTGGCAGCCGCGAATCCAGGGCTCTCGAACCTGGTGAAAGGCCTGTTTGGCTTACCGTTTGGGTTAACCATGGTTATATTAACCGGCGCGGAGTTGTTCACCGGGAACGTGTTTGTGATGTTGAGCGGCTTGTTGTCGAAGAAAGTCACCCGGGCGCAAGTGATGAAAAATTGGCTGGTGTCGTACGCCGGTAACTTTGCCGGGTCGGTGTTTTTGGCGTACATGGCGTACGTGGCGATGACTTCGGCGGCGAATCCAGCGCCGGCGATTGCGATTGCAACGATGAAAGCGACGACGTTACCGGTTACGGTGGCGTTCGTGAGAGGGGTGCTGTGTAACTGGTTGGTGTGTTTAGCCGTGTGGGGGACGATGGCTTCGACGAGCGTCGCCGGGAAGATTTTGGCCATCTTCTGGCCGATTACCGCGTTCGTGACCATGGGATTTGAACACTCGATTGCGAATATGTTTTTGATTCCGCACGGGATGTTGTACGGTGCGGACGTGTCGGTGTCACAAATGCTTTTGGGGAACATTTTGCCGGTGACGCTCGGAAACATGGTCGGCGCCGCCGCGTTCGTAGCCGGCGTGCATTACTTAGCGTACGGGCGCAACAAATAAACGACGCGGAAACTCCTAATACACGTTTGCACATGAGATATTTTAAACGATGATGATGATTTTGATTTGATATATACAGAATACATATAGAAATTCTCTCCTCCTCTCTTACTATTTGACTAATATCGTATGATGTCCTCATCCATAAATCCAAGCTCTTTCAACGCGGGAATGCACGCGTCTTCTTCAAACGCCGGCGGACCGCACATGACGGCGACAGACGTTCCATCTTTAGAGGTATCAAAACCGTGTAAACCTATGATCTTCTTTGAAATTCGTCCGACTTGCATGCGACCTTTGGCGATATCAGACTCGTAGCTTTTATCCACCGCTTTTGAAATCAAATAGTGCATTCGAAACCTCTTCGGGTGTTCTCGCTCTAATCGATCCAAAGTGTATTTCAACAGAACGTCTTTTTCGCTTTTGTTTGCGTAAATAAATACGATTTCGGTTTCATCCGTCGGGTCGCTCAAAATAGCTACGATGAGTTGCAACATCGGCGCGACGCCGGTACCGCCGCCCATCAACGTCATCTTCTTCACCGGGTTCGCGCGAACTTTTTTATCGATGATTAATTTACCGCCATTCTCGTAGACGATGTGACCGATCGGACCTTTGACGTCGATAGTATCGCCTTCGTTGAGTTGATTCAAATACTGCGTCAAAGCGCCGCCTTCCGGGTAACTCTCGTTCGCGCCGGAGAAGTATATCTTGATGACAAACTCCACCGCGCCTAAAGTGCCGTTCAAAGACGACGGCGTGTACGCTCTCATGACTTTTCTACCTTTCCACTCACCTCTTAAATATAAGTGCTGACCGACTGGTATCCCGACTTGGTGTTCGGGAGATTCCAGTTGTAATCTAAGCAAAACGCAATCGTGCGAAAGCGGCACCTTCTTTTCGATTTTCAGCGGGATCCACTTCTTCGGGCTACATCCGAGCGGATTCTTCGCGTCGTCTACCGGGTGCGACGCGCCCGCCCACATGCGATCAAACGCCAACGCTTCAGCTTCTTCGCCTAAAACGATGTCCCCGTAGACGTCTTTGTTTTCTTGCCAGTGCTTGACTAAATCGACGTTTCCGGTCGTCGGCGTCGGCGGGTATACTTTCTTCTTGTTCTTCTCTTCTTCCACGACTTCTTTCACGACTTCACCAACGCCGCTCGCGACGAGATTCGTGACGTCAGACAAGGATGACGACGACGGCTTCACGCCAACCTCGCCGATGTAATACGGTTCCAATTGCTTCCACGCTTTCGCGGAGTGCACTGCCTCGAAATCCTCCGTCGTGTCTTCGCCGGCGTTCATGGTGATTGACGCGTTCCCGCCCGGGTGTAAACCTTCCTTCAAATACGCGTTCGTGTCGTACACTTTCCCTTTCACGATGATCCAACAATCGTCCTCGGAATTGTGTTTGGCGACTTCTTCTTCGGTGTAATATTTCGCATCTGCTGGGATGATGGATATTGGAGATTCTGTTCTCTTTTGCTCCTCCGAAGGCGGCGGTTTCACTCCTTCGACGACGTTGGATGCGCCGACGACGCTCGCAATCTCTCTTGTCTGTTTCGCCGCCGCTGATCGCAAAGTTAAATCAATCTCCTCCCCTGCTCTTTGACCGTCCAATTGCTCAATCACTGGCTCCCACTCACCCGCGGTGTGTCCCATCCACCCGCCTTTCAACGTCCCCGGCTCCGTCGGGTGTTCGCATCTCACGAATCGTTTTCCTAAAAATTCAACTTCACTCGTTTTCACTCTAAACTGAGGATTGTTCCCCATACCCATCAAGTTCCACGTCAAATCTCTCGGTTGGGTGTTGTTCGCTTCGTCCCACGCGCGGCATATGATTTCAGAGGATTCAACCAGTCGACTCCGTTCGACGAGTTTGGAAAATTTCACCCACGTCCAGTGTTTCCCGTATGCCGTCGGTTTCGACGGTCGGTGAATGTCGCACAACTCCCAAGTATATCCGCCGTTCAGAGATATCTCGCATCTCGTAATTTTCCTCCCGCCGCCGGTATACGCGTACCCTTTCACTAAATACTCTTTCTCGTCCGAGTTGAGTTCGTAATTGCATCGTATGTGTTCGCCGTGCGCCGGCGACGTCACCGCCGAGTTGATGTTCAGCTCGTTGAAAATATACTCCGGTTTCTCCCACCAGTTTTCCGAATCCGCGAGTTTCTCGTCCACGTGCGGAGGTAAAATTCGATTATCCCGGAAGTGGTAAAAGTTATCGCTCTCTTTGTTGGTGATTGTAATCTTGGACAACCATTTAATCATTCTCCCACCTATGTACCCGGGAATGATTAATCTCACCGGAAACCCGTGATCCGGCTTCAACTTCTCCCCGTTTTGCATGTACGCGATCATCACGTCTTGACTCGGATCCAACGCTTTGTGCAACGGAATGCTCGTCCCGTACGTGCCTAACTCCCCTTTCGGCAGCTCGCGCTCGGGTCCTTCGAAACAGACGAACAAACCTTCTTTCGGTTCTTTAACGCCGAGTTTAAACAACACCTCTCGCAACGGCGCGCCGGTCCACAACGAGTTTGATAATCCGGCGGCGCCCCAGTTGAACCCGATAGTTTTCTTCCGCATGTTTTGTTCTTTTCGTCTATTTCCCGCGCAGACGAGTAAAACCGGCTTCGTCACTTTCGGCAAGGCGCAAATATCCTTCATGGTGAACGTTTTTGACTTCTTCGGTTTCTTCGGTTTCAAAGACGAACTCGAACTCGAAGACGTTGAACTCCAATCCTCCACCACGATCCGGTGCGCGTCCCAAGTCAAATTCGGTACCGCCCCGTGGTTCCTCACGAAATGTAAACTCGCCGGCGTCACGTCCCCGCTTTCTTCTAACGTTTTCAAATCCGGTTCGCAATTGAACGGGTGCGTTCCGGTCAATCTGACCAGATTTGGATGTCGCGCCACCCAATTATCCGGGGTGTTTACATCTTTCACGTCTGGGGATTTCGCTTGAGAATCGTACTTTCGAAGGGAAGCGATGCTCCCGCCGTTTTCAGCCAGAAGTAACGCGAGTTCGGTTTCCTCCATCTTGGTCAGCGCATCTTCTTCTTTTGTACTCATCGCAACCGCACCAAAACGGTTTCTTCTTCTTTGCGGAGCGCTTTCTTTCCGCGCGCGTGTCTCTCGCAAAATCTATGCACGACCAAACGACGCCTTTTTTCTCCCTGAAAGAAGGGGAAGAAATTCTCTCTTTCTCTCGAGGAGGAATAATGAATACACTACAATAATAAATAAATGTATGAAAAGACCACCGAACGCTCTCTCTCCCTCTCACTCAAAGTTCTTTCGCTCTTCTTTCTTCTTTCTTCTTTGCGAAGGCGCGCGTCTTTCGTCTGAATAAATATGTCGTCACCCCTAAAGAATATAAAACTCTCTTTCCTTCCCCAGAACGAGTTGACAAAAAAACAAGCCAAAAAGAGGCAAAAGGAAACAGAACTCCGAACATTAACCACGAAAGCGAAACCTAGAGAGATTTCTTTTTTCTGTTGTGTTTTTTTGAAAAAAAGCGACCAAACGACAAAAATGGATCACATCCGACGTTTGACAGCTCTTTTTTGCG
>Ga0255769_10003880_pt1 | contig 14844 bp, 8 predicted proteins | sample 041ome_9_FD_179637 | JGI IMG/M metagenome (GOLD analysis project Ga0255769, IMG submission 179637) | Coastal salt marsh microbial communities from the Groves Creek Marsh, Skidaway Island, Georgia - 041413US metaG (version 2) | ecosystem: Environmental > Aquatic > Marine > Intertidal zone > Salt... | reverse complement strand
AAAACAGTCAACGTCGAGAAGCGACGGAGAGAGAGGATCGCCTCGAGCGCGCTCGAAGGACGAAGCGTGTGGAGTTCCCGAAAAGCAACCTCCTGAGAGCAAGGAGAAGAAAGAGGAGAAGGAGGAGAAGGAAGAAGAAGTGAAGAAAGAAAAAGATGCGGACGTAGTCATGAAGGAAGAAGAAGAAGAAGAAAACGACTATGAAAAAGTCAACGCAACGTCAGAAGAAGCGAAAGAAAAAGAAGAGCAGACGGAAGTCAAACAAGAAGCGAAAGAAGAAGAAGAAGAAGAAAAAGTTCAAGAGTTTGGAAAGCTCTCTAACGCGGTCGAGCCGGCATCGTTCTCTCGAGGTGGAGAAGACGGCCCCGAACCTGCGCGCGGTTTGGATGCCTTCGTAGTCGAAGCGAACGCGTCTCCGGTCACAAAAGAGGAGGAGGAGGAGGAAGACTCGGGCGAAGCGCACGAACAGGAGCAGCCCGAAGCTGCCGAAACGGCAACGACGACGAGAGACGACGATAATCAGCTCTTTTCCGAAAACATGGACGTGGGAACAAACGACGACAACGCCAACGAAGAAGACGATGGAAACATCGGCTACAACTGGCTCTCCGGTTAAACGCGCGCAATAAATAGCATCCATTCGCGCGGCGGAGAGCGCAAAACTACATATACGCAACAAAAAAATTCTATACATAAATTACAACGTTTTACCTCTCTACGCATCTCTCTCTACTCTCTCATTCGACTCACCCGGACGCCTCTCTCCACGTTCTTCATCGCTCTCTTCTGTTTCTTCTTCAGTTTCGGATCGGCGAAAAACTGCGCGTACGCCATCTGTTTCGCCGAAATCACTCCTTTCTGTTTCCCCACGCCTCCACCTTTCACTTTGAGCACTTTTTTATTAATCCCGAGCGATACGCCCCACGCGTTCGCCTCGTCGTACATTTTCTCGTGCAATTTCATCTTATCGTACGTCTCTTCGTCGAACTCTTGCAGTTTTTTTCCCGTGGTATCGTCCATCATGTCCCGTTCGAGTTGTTTTCGTCTCGAATCGATTATCGGCGCTTTCCCGGCGTTGAGCGCTTTTTCCAAAGCTTTTTGTTTCGCGTCGAACGCTTTGATTTCCTTCTCGGAGTTGAAGACGATTTCGCGGCGCTCGGAGCGGACGGAGCGGCGACAGTTCGCGCGCGCGGATTTGCCCATTTTTTAGTACACTTTGTTGGGTCCTCTTCTCGTGTCGTTACGGCGGCGCGCGTTCGCTAAAAGTGAAGATGTGTGCGTGAATGCGGCGGCGGATGAGAGAGCGTTCAACTGTGCGCGCGCGCGAAGAAGAGTATAACATTACACCATTTTTTATCAATCACGAGTCTAACTCGGCCCAACGCGGGATTTTCATCGCGGGTTTCAAGCCAACGTCGCAGATATTCACGGAAACTGCGAACCGTGGCGCGCTGTCTTTCCTTTCCCCTTCGCCTCTGGCGACGTCGATCGCGCGGTCGTACGCGTCGTATTTTTGTCGTCCGCTTCGACGAGGAGGAGGATCGGGAACGCGGCGGTGAATGCCGCCCGGGATGAGACGAACGGCGAGGATGATGGAGGCGTCTTTGGCGATGGCGGAGATGACGGCGTCTTGGCATATTTCGAAGGCGTCTTTGAGTTGTTTTCGTTTGGTGGTATCGATGTTGTCGTCGTCGTTCTCGTAGCTTTCGAGGACGGCGGCGTGCGCGCGCAGAATGCTCTTCGGCGCTAATCGCCGCATGGCCATTTCTTCCTCGTCTGGGCCATAGTAATCGTACGCGTTCGCCAAGCGACCGTATTTCTGGGCGCGGATGAGTCGCTTCAGAGTGCCGTCTTGTTGCAAAGCAGAGACAATCAGTTCGAGGAACTCTTTCAGAGATATTTTACCGGCAAAAGCCTCGGAAACGACATTCGCGAATCTCCGCTTTGCGTCCGATCCGCCTTTGGTCGCGTCCCACAACACTCTCCCAGTCTTCGCCTCTCTCACTCGGAACGTATTCCTCGGCGTTTCAATCATGTGCTCTAACTCTCTCACCAGTTGCTTCTTCAACTCTTCGTAATCCACGCCGTCGGCAAAGGACCAGATTTCGCAATGCTCGAAAAACTTCCGCGGATCGTATTTGGACTTTTTCCCTCCTCCTCCTCCTCCTCCTCCCGCGTTTGTCTTCACGTCGTACCTCAACTTCCCGTCTTCGCGAAACGTAAAACCACACTTTGGCTTTATTTCAATCGACAACGCTCGAGCGACTGTCGACGACCGTTTCCTCTTCGATGTCGTCGCATAAAACGGTATCCAGTTATAGTTGCGCTCGCGAATGGCCAACACTTTCCCCGCCGCCGCCGCCGCTTCTTCCTCTTCATCTTTATTGACGTCTCGCGCTTCCTTTTCGCGTCGGTCGATCCTCTCAAAAAACCCGCTCTCGATGTGCACCAGCTCGGTGTTCCATCGCACGCGCTTCCGTTGCGCATCGCTGAACAAAATGTTTCCCGATATTCCGGTCGTCGTCTTTGTCTTTGTCTTTATCGTCGATGACGACGACGACGACGACGGCGTTTCGAGTTCGCCCAACTGAAACCGCACGTCTCTTTCGAGCAAAATCGCATCGTCGTCGTCATCGTCTTCATCACCATCCGCGCGTCGTCGTCGGCGGTCTCTTCCGTTCGACCACACGAAGCGATCGAAATCGCGACGACAAACTCCACCGGTGTCTTCTTTATCGTCTCTTTTCCGTTTCGCGTTTTCTCGTCGTCGTCGTCTCAAAACGAACGCGTCTTCTTCTTCTTCCTCTTCAACAACGGTTTTCCATTCGTCCAAAATCTTCTTCGCGTATATCCGGTGCGCGTTGCCTTCGCCGAGAACGCGCCATCCGTTTTTTTCTTCGTCGTCGTCGTCGTCTTCGTCCTTTTCTGTTTCTTCTTCTTCTTCTTCTTCTTCTCTCGCTGCCATTCTCGAGAACGAGACTAAGACGAGAGAAGGAGAACTCTGACTGAGGAGCGTCGAAGAGAAAGAAAACACTTCTCATTTAGGGTCTCAAACCACCGAGAACCCTAAACCCTAAACATGTCGCAAAAAGTAGAGAAAAAAGAAAGGAACGCGTTTCTTTCACAAAATCAACCTTTTCGGGTCGGGGATAAAACTACTATTCAAGAATGGGCGCAAAAGCGAGCACTCCGAACGACGACGCGGCAGCTCCTCCTCCTCGAGCTGCTGCTGCTACTGCTGCTGTAGCGGCGACGACAAACGCGACGAAAAAAGAAGCGACGGCGAAGAATTCTTCTTCATCATCGAAGATTAGCGTCGCGGCGGCGAAGAAGAACACCGACGACGAGGAGGTGAAGAAGAAAGCTTCTTCTGCCGTCGCGCCGACGGCTGCTGCTGCGCTTTCGAAAGAACAAGAGACGCTCGTGAAGCAGTTTTTGTCGGAAGCGGAAGAAATCGCGATCGCGTCGAGGAATAACGACGCGAAGACGTGCGAGAAGCAGTTGAAATCGATCGATGCGTTTTTGCAGACGAGGACGTATTTCGTGACGGACGCCGCGCAGACGACGGCGGACGTGGCGATGTGCAAAGCTCTGAACGGGGTGAAAAGTGGCGTGGAGAAGTTTCCGGAGATTAAGAGATTCGTGGAATTGATGACGCAAACGAACGAGGCGGGTGTTTTGGCGCCGGCTTCTTCCTCCGACGCTGACGCGGTGGAAGCTTTGGGGAAGCAGGTTGGGAAAATGGCCGTCGGCGAAGGCGGCGAGACGGGGAAGATTTCGAAAGGTCAAGCGAAGAAAGATGCGGCAAAAGCGGCAAAGAAAGCAGCGAAAGAGGCTAATAAAAATAACGGCGGTGGCGGTGGCAGTGGCGGGAAGAAACCAACGTCCGGCTCGTTTGAGATTGACTTGAAAGACGCCGAGGACGGCAAAGTGTGCACGAGATTTCCTCCGGAACCGTCGGGATATTTACACATCGGACACGCAAAAGCAGCCTTGTTGAACCATTACTTCGCGAGGAGGTACAAGGGAACACTCATTTTGAGGTTTGATGATACCAATCCAGACAAGGAAAAACAAGATTTTGTCGATAACATTTTGAAGGATTGCGCCACCTTGGGATTGGATTACGACAAGTTGACGTATACCTCGGATTCGTTTCCGCAAATTTTGAAGTTGGGAGATAAGATGATGAAAGAGGGTAAGTTGTACGTGGATACAACGCCGGTGGACAAAATGCGCGAAGAACGCATGAGCAAGACTGATTCCGCGTGTCGCACGCAATCGGTGGAAGAAAACATGAAACTTTGGGAAGAGATGAAGAAAGGCTCGGAGGTCGGTGTAGACTGTTGCGTTCGTATCAAAATTGACATGCAATCGGACAACGGATGCATGAGAGATCCCGTGTGTTTCAGGTGTAACATCGAGACCCCGCATCATAGAACAGGGGATAAGTACAAGGTGTACCCGACGTACGATTTCGCGTGTCCGTTTGTGGATGCTATTGAGGGCGTCACGCACGCGTTGAGAACGTCTGAATACAAAGATCGAGAAGAACAGTACCAGTTTATTCAAAAAGCGCAAGGACAACGTGAAGTGAATCTGTGGGATTACTCGAGAATGAACTTTACGTACACGACGTTGAGTAAGCGGAAGTTGCAATGGTTCGTCGATAACAAACACGCGGAGGGTTGGACGGATCCAAGGTTCCCAACCGTCCAAGGCGTTGTTCGAAGAGGCATGCGCATTGAAGCGTTAAAAGAGTTCATTTTGTCGCAAGGCGCGTCTAAGAATATGAACACCATGGAATGGGACAAAATTTGGGCGGTGAACAAGAAACTCATCGCCCCGGAAACGCCCATGCACGTTGCGGTCAAAGACGAAGGACGCGTGAAAGTGATTTTCGACAACTGCGACGACGGAGACAAGTGGGTCACTAAACCGAAAAACCCAAAGAATAAAGAGCTCGGTGTTAACGTTGTTCTGCGAAAGAAAGAAGTTTGGGTGGAACAAGAAGAAGCTCTGAAACTCAAAGAAGGCGAAGAGGCGACGTTTACCATGTGGGGTAACGCCATTCCTAAGAAGATTCACATGGCGAAAGACGGGAAAACTATCGAGACTATCGACGCCACTTTGAACCCAGACGGTGATGTGAAAAGTACGAAAGTGAAAGTGAACTGGCTTCCAGCATACGACGAGCTTGTTGAGCTCGAGTTGCACGATTTCGGGTACTTGATAACGAAGAAACAACCGGAAGACGGCGACGATTTCAAAGATCTCGTGAACTTGGACTCGGACAAAGTGACCAGATGCCATGGCGACTGCAACTTGCGCACGTACCAGTTAGGCCAAGTCGTTGAGTTGAAAAACAAAGGATTCTACATCATCGATAAGATCGGCGTGGAAGACAGCACTCCTTACGTGCTTTTCAACGTGCCCGGCACCGGTGGGAAAGTTGCGTAAAACATGTCGAGAAGAAGAAGAACGTCACTTTGAACTACCTAGGTACATCATTATTCTTGCTACAATTCTACATATCATACATTACTACGCATCATCTTGATTGATTCCCTCTGTCCATCTTTTATTTAATCGCATCCTTCAATTCACCTTTCTCGAACATCTTCACGATGATATCGTGGCCTCCCAAAAATTCCTTGTTCGCGTACACTTGTGGGATCGTCGGCCAATCGCTAAACTCTTTCATCACGTACAACAAGTTTGGATTATACTTATCGTCCAACACATTCACAGTCTCAAAATCCACTAGTAAAGAATTTAACGCGTTGACTACTCTGTGCGAGTATCCACACTCCGGTTCCTCTCTCGTCCCTTTAATAAAAGCCACAATTTTGTGCGCGTCAATCGCCTCTTGAATCTTTGGTTTCAACGCGTCGAACGACATGTCCGGAGTCATACCATTCGTCAATCGCAAGCTCGGTTTCGAAGGTCCGCGTTTCTTTCTATCCGCCCACAACTCATTTTTCGGCGTATTTCCTGGTGGTAAACTTCCTCCGCTCTCTGTGACGTGAGACATCACCCATCGCTTCCATCCGTCTTGCAAATCCATTTTCGTCGCCTCTTCCATGGGCAAAACCTTTGCAAAACCGCACTCCGCCGGTAGCTCAAAGCAATGCATCTTAATCGAGGCGGATATTTTACGAGATAAACCGATGTATTGAAGTTCTTTTTTGTCGTTGTAGATGGCGTAGATCCCTGGCGTCGATGGAATGTCCGGGGAGTTGAACCCTTCGAATTGGATATCGATGAGTGGGAGGTTGGACAACTCGTCGCTGCTATTCGCCGCGCGAGGCGCAGAGAAGCGAGCGGCGGAGCGGTGTTTCCCCGGTCGCGCCGAACGCGCGCTCGCGATGTTTGACGACGCGATGCATCGCTGCGCAGAAAGCAGGAGTGCTTGTCGCATGACGATGGCGTTCGGTTTGATGTTGCGTTTTGGGGAATACTCGGTGTGGTGAGTGAGAAGACGTACACTTCCTCTCTCTCTCTCGAAAAAAGAAAGCGTAAACGGGGAGGTTCGAATACCTACACGAGAGAAATCGAAATTGTCGTGCCAAAAATAGCACACACACACACGTCTTTTGGGTCGCCTTTACTTTACGGGGCCTTTTCCCCTCTCCGAGAGAGAGACTTTTCTTTCTCTCTCCTTTTTTTCGGTCTTCACTTTTTTTTCTCCTTCCCCAAAAGAGAGCTTTTCTCTTCGCGAGCGGCGACACAAGAAAACACCACACGGATTACACTCTATCTCTCTCCTTCACTCGAACACAGACAGATACATTAAAAGCAGACATCAATCATGCGGTGAGTAGTTGTATTTTTCGTCTCTCGTTTTCGCTCGTTCGGTCTGCGCTTTTGTTTTTGGAGCGCACGAACGCGCGCCGGTTTCGGTTTTTGGTCAACTGCAAAAATGTCGCTCATTGCGCATTTCACATGCGGACTTTCCCGAACGCGCACTGACTTTATGTATCTCTCTTCTCTCTTTGAATAACAGTGAAATCGTCCACATCCAAGCCGGTCAGTGCGGTAACCAAATCGGCGCTAAGTTTTGGGAGGTGCGACGATTGTTTCGGCCACAGAGATGACCGCGTCTCTTGTTCCCTTTTTTAGATTTTTTTCTCTCTCTCTTTCACCCGGTCAACTGTGTCTTTTTCTTGCTCGTTCGACGGAACATCTTCAGCACGCGCACTGACACGACGTTTCTTCTCTCCAATCTCAGGTTATTTGCGATGAACACGGTATCGATCCAACTGGATCTTACTCCGGCGATTCCGACTTGCAACTCGAACGCGTCAACGTTTACTTTAACGAGGCCTCCGGCGGTCGATACGTTCCGAGAGCGTGTTTGGTCGATTTAGAACCTGGGACAATGGACTCCGTCAGATCGGGTCCTTACGGTCAGATCTTCCGTCCAGATAACTTCACGTTTGGTCAAACTGGCGCTGGTAACAACTGGGCCAAAGGTCACTACACGGAAGGCGCGGAATTGATTGACTCTGTGTTGGACGTCGTGCGTAAAGAAGCCGAATCGTGCGATTGCTTGCAAGGCTTCCAAGTGTGTCACTCCTTGGGTGGTGGTACTGGTTCGGGCATGGGGACGCTCATGATTTCTAAGATTCGCGAAGAATATCCGGACCGCATGATGATGACGTTTTCCGTCGTTCCATCGCCGAAGGTTTCCGATACCGTCGTTGAGCCGTACAACGCGACGTTGTCCGTGCACCAGTTGGTCGAAAACGCCGACGAGTGCATGGTTTTAGACAACGAAGCGTTGTACGACATTTGCTTCAGAACGTTGAAGTTAACAACGCCGACATTTGGCGACTTGAACCACTTGATTTCTGCGGTCATGAGTGGCATCACTTGCTGCTTGAGATTCCCGGGTCAATTGAACGCGGATTTGAGAAAGTTGGCGGTGAACTTGGTGCCGTTCCCGAGGTTGCACTTTTTCATGGTTGGTTTCACGCCGCTCACCTCTCGAGGCTCGCAGCAATACCGCGCGTTAACCGTCCCAGAACTCACGCAACAAATGTGGGACGCGAAGAACATGATGTGCGCCGCGGACCCGAGACACGGTCGTTACCTTACCGCCTCGGCTTTGTTCCGCGGTCGCATGTCAACCAAAGAAGTCGACGAACAACTCTTGAACGTCCAGAACAAAAACTCGTCGTACTTTGTCGAATGGATCCCGAACAACGTCAAATCATCCGTTTGCGACATTCCCCCGAAAGGTTTGAAAATGTCCGCGACGTTCATTGGCAACTCCACCGCGGTTCAAGAAATGTTCAAGCGCGTCTCCGAACAGTTCACCTCCATGTTCCGGCGCAAAGCGTTTTTGCACTGGTACACGGGCGAAGGCATGGACGAGATGGAGTTCACCGAAGCGGAGTCGAACATGAACGACTTGGTCAGCGAGTACCAGCAGTACCAAGACGCCACGGCCGAAGAAGAGGCGGAGTACGACGACGAGGAGAAGGAAGATGGCGAAGTCGCTTTCTAAAAAACTCTTCTCAATCGTAAAAACAAACAGAAGAGGAGAAAGAAAAAGAGGGCGCGCGCGTTTATTTAAAATATATAGGGGGTTTTATAGTAGAAGCTGAGTGGTGTGCTCTTTGAAATGCCGTTTCCATTCTCAATCAGAGAGAGAGAAAGAGAGAGAAAAGAAGAGGTAGATAGAGCGTGCACATCGTCTTCGCGTGACGACGCGTCGTATGCGTGTGCCTCTCTCTCTCTCTCTCTCTCTTCTCTTCCTCGCCGTCTCTAGTTGTTTTTCAAGCGGAAGCGAGACGGATAGATTTGAGGAGAAGAAACGCGCGATCAAAGAAACACAACCGCCGCAAACACACAAACTCGCGGAACAAAAAACATCGTCCTCGCGCATCCGTTTTATTATTATTATCATCGTCGTCATTATTATTATTATTATTATTATTATTATTGTTACCGCAGTACCAGTATTTCATTTCTTGTATAAAATATCTTCTCTTCTTGCTTGCTTTACTCACTGTATTTTTTGACTTTTTCCCGTAAAACCCCTTCAAAAAAAAAATCTCGTTCGACGCGAGTGCGTGTCTCTCATCGCGCCAAGCGAATTACCCTTCACCCGAAGAATCGGTCTTCTTCTGAACAAGAGGAAGACTCGAGCGCGTGTGCTTTTCGCGCGCGCGCGCGTGTATATATAATAGTAAATTGAAAGGGGCAATTTTATTAAACACCAAAAAATGGTAAAGTTTGGCCGTCGTTTAGTCGAGGAACGTTACCCGGAGTGGCGAGAGTTTTACATTCGGTACAAAGAGTTGAAGAACGCGCTGTACGCGGAAAGAGAGGACATCGCGGGAGGCGAGAAGAGTGGGCTGTTCATGAAGACGCTGGATGAGGAAATCAAAAAGGTAAGAAAAAAACCTGGGACGTGATAACCACACACATCCGCCTTCTTCTTTTTTTCTCCGAGGGAATAAATCTGGTGACTCGGATTCTTTTTTTATTCCAATTTTTACCCCGACACGAAGAAGAACGCGGGATGCGCGTCGCGAGGTGGCATCGGTCGTTTCAAATTCCACTCCCGCGCACGACTGACCCCTCCCCGACTTTATAATTTTATTTCGTTTATTTACGCGCAGGCGAACGCTTTCTACGTCAAAACCGAAACGAGACTTCGGGAGCAGTTGGATATCCTCGAGGAGGAGATAAAACACGAAAAAACGGACGTCGAGCGGTTCAAGTTGGCGAAGAAGCAAATCGTGAAACACTTCGCGCCTGAGTTGAGCGAACTGAGATCGTTTGTTATTTTGAATTATACCGCGGTGGTGAAAGCGGTGAAGAAGTATAACAAGAATTGTAACCAAAGAGAGAACGCGGTGGAGATTATTCGCGACGTGCCGATGTTCGTGGATACGTCGTTAGCAGAGGTGGTCACAAGGACGGAGCTGCTAGCCGCGAGAGTGGCACCGGCAGAAGCGAGGCAAATTGAGGACAGGATTTGTCCGGTGTGCGACGATGTCATGACGAACCCGGTGAGGTTAGCGTGCAGACATCGGTTTTGTTTTAAGTGCATCGTTTCGTCAGACGCTAGGCAGCCAGAGTCGTTCAATCACGGGTTGACGACGAAAGAGTCCTCGAATACTCTGAGTGCATTAACGAGCGCGTATAAAGCGACACAAAGAGTGTGCTTTGTGCCGGATGCATGTCCGTTATGTAAGGCGAGAAACGCGAAGAAGGCAAATTTGATAAACGTCGATTCGTATTTGGATGATTTCATAGCGATGAATTTCCCGGATGAGGAAGACGGGTCGCCGTTTGCTACGATTGTTGACGGAGAGAGTCAAGATAGAAATTTCGATGGCGATAATTCAGTAGAATCTATATCAGCCGCGGTTGCTGAGAATTTGACAGCACAAGCAACATCAACAACAAATAAGAATTCTCCTTCCTCGGATGAAGATTCGAAGAGAAATTCGAGCGAGTACTCGGAACTCGCACCGAATCGGTATTCTATGAGCGATGAAGGTGGCGATGTGTTGAGATCAGAAATACCGACAACAAGTTCGACATCTCCGCAGCAGAGACCGTTCGTAGCGCGCTCGAGTCCGAACAAAAAAGCTGGCCTTTTCCGTCGTGTGGATTCCTGGGAATCGGATCGTTTCAAGTTGGAAAGCGAGTCCATGTCAACGTCTCTGTCCAATGGAAACGGGCGACCATCATCGCGCATGCATAAGCACAGCACTAACGGGCACCATCGACACCATCGGCATCACCACGACTCCGATAGTGTGCAGATGCCGAAGAGAAAGAAGCTTCTGCGTAAAGTGCTCGTGATTGCTATCGCAGGATGTCGCTCCGACGCCATGATGATTGCAAATACTCCGACGTTGAAATCATTTATTCGCGGGAATAAAAACGGTTGCTTTTCGCTCAACATGACTGTATCTGCAATGCGCGCGTCCAAGTCGCCGTCATCTGCGATGTTACCTGCTTTGACCGGCCAATCCGTTTCTGTTTTGAAGGATATCGTTGAAGATCAGGATGCCACGCTAACAGGCGTATTTGCGCGATTACATCTCGCCCGTCCGTGGGCAAACTGTGCTTCTGCAGTGGGTGGTGCGAAAGATTTACACAAAATCATAGCAAAAGAAGCCACCGCGCTCGTCTCCGCAGGCGCTACGGATTCGGAAGCGACGAGAGCGATCATTCAAAAACTTGCAGTCCCGGAAAAAGCGCTCGATGAAGGTAAAGACGAAACTACTCCCGATGCACTATTTCTGCACATGGCAGATGTTCAAACCGCTGGTCACGTGTACGGGTTTGGCCCACACGTAGAAGAATATCTTCATGCTATTGAAAATGCGGATAAACGCGTCTCAGCTGTCCTCGAGGCTTTGCGAAAGCGTCAAGAGACGATGAAAAACGAGGATTGGCTCGTCATGGTAACGTCGCCATCTGGCGGCACGTGTCGGAACGATATGCCGGCTTCGATGCAGGCTATGCACGATGCGAGCGATTGGAGTCAAGGCGGCGGGAGACAGTTGCGTGCGAACGGCGTTTCAGGAATGCAGGAGATCTCTCAACACGCCAATGGATGGGTTTTGATAGAATCTGGCATAGAGTGCAAGTTGACGGGCGAGATCTTACCGTCACCTCAAGATACGGATATTTCACCAACTATTCTTGAACACTTCGGTGTCGTCTCTCGAAAAGAGTGGAAAATGGACGGAGGTGATATGTTGAATATTCGTCGCGCTGAGTTCGTCACAAACATGATGCGAGACGCGGAACAACTCTCGGAGAACGGCGACGAACCTGATGAAGATTTTGGTGCTCGGCATCCGCGTGCGCGCACCAGGGCATCTCCAGGCCATGGGCATCACAATAGCAACAAATCGAAATCACGTTCGAGAACGCAATCGCCGAAACCTTTCGTTGAGAATATCCCTGGTTTGTACGATCCAATCGGTTGCGCAGTGATTGGACATCGCGGTGTCGCCATGAATGGCGCTTCAGGTCCAGGTATTCGTGAAAACACGCTTTTGAGTTTCACTCAAGCACACAAAGACGGCGCAGAATGGTGCGAGTTTGACGTGCAAGTGACTTCGGACGGTGTTCCTGTCGTTTGGCACGATGATGTCGTGCTCGTAAAACGCGGGGATGGACCGATAGATTCCTTTTCCGTGCGTGAAATCGAATGGGCGGATCTCAAGGAACTTTCCATTGCGGCAAAGATAACCTCCGAGCGTTTGACAGGTAAGTTGCCGATGCCCAGACCTAGGAAGAAAAGTGCAGAGTTGGAAGACGACGAGACATACGACGAGCTAGATGACGACGAAGATGACGATGAGGATGATTTAATTCCAGTTGTCTTTTACAGAGTCTTTGATCATGCGCATCCCATCGACGACATCTCCAAAGCGTTGCCTTGGATCATGGAAGACGAAGACGTTATACCAACGTTATCGGAAGTGCTGGCGAATACTCCTGAAGAACTTGGGTTCAACATCGAGCTTAAGTACGACGAACACAATTCGTGTGAGGCTCCGAGACTCGTAGCTGAGCTGCGATCTATTCTCGCGGCGTGCTCTGAGCACGGCGATAGACGCATTGTTTTTTCGTCATTCGATCCAGACGCGGCTACTCTCATGCGCGCCTTACAGGGCACGTATCCGGTGATGATTTTAACGGACGGCGATGAAAACCACGACGATCCTCGACGACGTTCTGTTGAAGCTGCAATGAAAGTTGCTTTGAAAGGAGGGCTGTGCGGCGTCGTCGCTGATGTGGCCAGGCTCGTTGAAAACCCACAATCCGCCGAGTTAGTGAAAGATTCTGGGTTATTGCTCGCATCGTACGGTTCTGCAAACGACGAATCTTTAGTAGGTCGTCAAGTCGAATGGGGCGCGAGTGGAATCATAACCGATCGCGTTGGAGGTGTATATGGCGAAAGAAATGATGAGAAAACGCGCAACTTGACGAGACGACAACCAAAATTAAAACTGTCTGAGACTGTTCTCGATGAGAAAGGAAACGTTGTAGCTACCTTTCCGCCGAGCAGCGGATCCTCGCAAACGTTCCAAGGCGTCCCAACTATAATCGAGGAAGGCCAAGATGGCTTAAAGCGCGTCCATTCCACCTTAGACGCCGCCTCTGCCGCAGAAATGCTCCAGAAGCTCGAGCTTGATACCGTTATGCTTTCCGAGTGGTACAAACTCTCTGACGATCAAGGTAGAAAGAACTTTGAAAACTCGAAGGCGAATAAACGCGACATGGACGACTTTTCGGATTTGAGCACGCAAGATGCTATCAACGGAAGGCAACAGCGACATCGTTTCCGCGGCGACGACGGTCAAACCATGCACGCGCCTCGAAAGTCAATCAGCGACCAAGACATCAACGTCCGGGTGTATTCCCCGAGCCCATCTCCGGAATTGAACATTAACGCAGACGGCTCTACGACTTACAACGCTGAGAATTTCGAAAGCTACCTGGTCGGCGTTTCGTACACGGAGGCGCAAGAGAAAAAGAGAAAAGAGAAAGAAAGATGGAGTCAGTATCCTCAGTACACGAAAAAAGGCGCCGGAAAGAACGGCGCTAAGTACCAAAACGGAGATAAGCCTAAAGAGGAAACGAATAAAGTGTTGAATGGATTTCAACCGGCGAATAAAATCGTTCCAAGAGTTGTGTGATTGATAGAAAACGGGAAGAGAGATAAAGAGAGAGATAAAGAGAAGAGAAAGTATATGTGCATGAGAGGAATTTGAGAAATTGTATAGTGTAACAACATCATATTTACGTAGCGAGAACATCGTGAATCGTTCTGTAACGTGAAACAAAATCCTATTCGCGTCGTCGCGAGAATATCGCCAGTAGCTTCGCGTTCTTTTTCCACACACCTCACGAATTTTCGTCAGTCCATTCCTCCTCACTTAAAACTAATAAAAAAGAGCGCGCGGACAAAAAGCACAAGAAGAGCTTCTCGCGTTCACCCCGTGCGGCGTTCGCAGTCGCGTCCTTTCGCGATGGTGAAACTGTACACGTTTCACATGTTTAACAAGAAGGTATCGCACATAAAGCAAAACAGACATCACGCACGACTTTAAACGAAGCTAACCGAAATTTCTCCTTCCCGAAAATAACACAGGGCGAAATAGTCTACTACCACGAGTGGTCGCGACCGTACCCGCGAAACGCGGACGTCCGCGAAGAGACGAAAACGTTGTTTGGATTATTCTTCACGATGAAACAATTCGCGATGAAGATGGACCCGATGAAGTGCGTTTACAATTTAGATTTTACATTTGTAGTACTCACCACCGTTTGTTTCGTTTTTGTCTCTCTCTCAAAACAGAGGCGCGCTCGGCGACAACCACTTCCACTGCTTCCGCACGAACAACTACAAGTTTCACTTTTACGAGACGAAAACAGGATTACGTTTGCTGCTCACGACCGAGCCCGGGTGTTCGGATTTGCACGAACACTTGCGGATAAAAATCCACCAGAGTTTATACGTCGACGGCGTGTTGAAGCGCTCCGCGGCGGAGGCGAACGCGCCTTTCGAAAGCGACGCGTTTCGAGAAGGGTTAATCGAGTGGGGGAAGAGGTTAGAGTACAGTTAGAAAGAAACGGCGGATGTGCGTGAGAGGATAAGTGAATGCTCTCGGTTTGTGCGCGTACTAGCGCGGCAGAGAGAGAGAGAATCTTTTAGAGTTTTAGCACGTAGCGTATTAGAGTTGTTGTAGCATAAAATCAGAGACACGATTCCTCACTTTTTGATTCAAATGGGGGAAACGAAAGACAATCCACCCGCGGAGGAGGCGAAACCGGAGGCGGCGACGACGACGCTCA
>Ga0255769_10003861_pt1 | contig 14880 bp, 13 predicted proteins | sample 041ome_9_FD_179637 | JGI IMG/M metagenome (GOLD analysis project Ga0255769, IMG submission 179637) | Coastal salt marsh microbial communities from the Groves Creek Marsh, Skidaway Island, Georgia - 041413US metaG (version 2) | ecosystem: Environmental > Aquatic > Marine > Intertidal zone > Salt... | reverse complement strand
ATGGCGGCGTCGGCGCGTTGTCCCATGGGGGTGGTACCGGCGTGGCTGGCGGTGCCGCGTACCTCGCCGCGCCAGCGCACGCTGCCATTGATGGCGCTGACCACGCCCAATGGCTGATTGGCTTGGCACAGCACCGGGCCTTGTTCAATGTGAACCTCAACAAAGCCCAAGTACCGGCTGGGGTCGCGCTTGAGCGCGGCAATGCCGTTGGGGTCAAGGCCGGCGTCGCGCATGGCGTCTTCCATGCGCACGCCGTTGGCATCGGTTTGCGCCAGCCACTGCATGTCAAAGTTGCCCACCACTGCGCTGCTGCCCAAAAACGCCGCCTTGTAGCGTTGCCCTTCTTCTTCGGCAAAGCCCACCACTTCAAGGCCAAACGGCAGGCGTTGGCCGGCAGCGTGCAGTTGTTGCACGCAGGCCATGGGCACCAAAATGCCCAGTCGACCGTCGTATTTGCCGCCATTGCGCACGGTGTCGTAGTGCGAGCCGGTAAGCAAGCGCGGCGCCTGCGCCGACTCGCCGTGGTACACGCCAACCACGTTGCCTACGGCGTCGTGATGCACCTCGTCAAAACCGCAGGTTTGCATCCATTGCGCCAATTGGTGGGCTACGGCGCGGTGTGCCGGCGTTAGGTAGGTGGTGGCCAGCTCGCCGCGCTGGGCAAAACCGTCGTCGCTGTGTTGGGCCAGCGTCTCGGCCCAGTCCCACACGCGGTTGCCGGCCTCGGGTTGCAGCCCAAGTTTGTCGTTGAGTCGAAGTTCGGCAATGCGATGAATTTGCCGAATGCATTCGCGCCGCTCGGCCTCGGGTGTGGCCAACAAACGCCGCCGCATGGCTTGCAAAATCTGCGCACGCCCCAACCCCGTGCCACGCGGGCCACGCACCGCCAAAATAAATGGCCAACCAAAGCGCTCAAGGTAGGCGTTGTTGAGTTGGTGCAGCTCGGCGTATTCGCCTTCGGTGCAATGCGCCAATCCGGCGCGGCTTTGCTCGTCGGTGGATTCAGTGGTGAGGGTGCCCGCCAATGCCGCTTTGCCGGCCAGCTCGGGGTGGGCACGAATTAAGGCTTCTTGCGCCTGCTCACCGGCGCTGTCCAGGGCCTGCGTGAGCGCCCACTTAAGAGCGGCCGGCGAGGCGTAGGGCCGCCCCGGCAGCACCGCCTCAACCAGCCATGGCGAGTGTTCGTAAAGCCCTTGCAACAGCGCCTGCGCCTGCTGTGTGGTGCCATGGTTGAAGTCGTGCCAGGCTTGGCTCATGCCGGCACCTTGGCCGCAGGCGCGGGGTGCACCGCCTGCCAGTGGCGGGCGATATCCAGCCGGGTCGCCACCCACACGTCGGGGTGCTGTTGCAGGTGGTCCAAAAAGCGTTGCAGTGCCACCATGCGACCCGGGCGGCCCAGCAACCGGCAGTGCATGCCCACGCTCATCATTTTGGGGCGGTTTAACCCTGCGGGGTCGCCTTCGGCATAAAGGCAGTCAAAGGTGTCGCGCATGTAGGCAAAAAATGGCTCGGCGTGTGAGTAGCCTTGGGGCAGCGCAAAGCGCATGTCGTTGCAGTCCAGCGTGTAGGGCACCACCAGTTGTTGCGCCACGCTGCCGTCGGTTTTGTGTAGCTGCATCCAAAACGGCAAATCCTCGCCGTAGTAGTCGGCGTCGTAGGCAAAGCCACCGTAATCGGCCACCAGCCTATGGGTGTTGGGGCTGTCACGTCCGGTGTACCAACCCAGTGGCCGCTGCCCCATGAGCTGGGTGAGTGTTTCCATGGCTTGCGTCATGTGCTCACGCTCAACCGCCTCGGGCACGTGTTGGTAGTGGATCCACTTGAGGCCGTGGCAGGCGATTTCGTGACCGTCGGCTTGCATGGCGTCCACCAATTGTGGGTGGCGTGCCAGCGCCGTGGCAATGCCAAAAACCGTAAGTGGCAGGCCGCGTGCCTTGAATTCGCGCAGCAAGCGCCACACCCCCACGCGCGAGCCGTATTCGTATATGCCATCCATACTCATATGGCGCTCAGGAAAACTGGCGGGGTTGAACATTTCAGACAAGAACTGCTCCGAGCCCGCATCGCCATGCAGCACGTGGTTTTCGCCGCCTTCTTCGTAGTTCAGTACAAACTGCACCGCCACCCGGGCGCCGCCCGGCCACTGGGCGTGGGGGACATCGGGCCCGTAGCCCACCAAGTCGCGGGGGTAGGGTTGGGTGGCGTCGTACAACATAAAAAGTAGCCCGGGTGAGACGTTGGGCGGGCGCAGCGCCCGCGCGGGCAGCAGCGGCGCAGCCCGTGCACAAAATTTTAGCCGCCTTACGACCTGCCGCGGTGGGCAGTATCCGCGCTACCATGCTCGCGGTGGGTGGCGGTTGCAGGCATGCCAACGCCATTGATTTGGAGCATTCATGGGACTTAGCACACACGTTTTAGACACCATGCACGGCACCCCAGCCGCCGGCATGCGGGTGCGGCTGCTGACGCTGACCGACGCGGGCACCACAACGCCGTTGGCCGACCTGCGCCTCAACGACGACGGGCGCAACCCCGATGGCTTGCTGATTGCGCACGACCAGCTGCGCGTGGGCCACTACCGCTTGATGTTTGATGTGGCCGCGTACTTTGCCGCGCGCGGGGTGGATTTGCCCACACCCAATTTTCTTGAGGTGGTCACCCTTGACTTTGGCGTGGCACAGCCCGAGCAGCACTACCATGTGCCGCTTTTGGTAAGCCCTTGGAGTTACAGCACGTATCGCGGCAGCTAGCCCATGCGGCTTGGGCAGGCGTGCCTAGCGTTGGCCCTCGGTTAGGGTGTCGAGCTGAAAACGTCCGCTGGCGTGCCATAACCAAGTTTCGGTGTACACCACGCCACCGAGTTGCCACGGCGCCGGAAAAGGCTGGGCCTCTCGCACCATGCGCTCAATGGCTTGCATCACTTCGGGTGCGTGGGTCGGCGCACGCATCCACTCCAAATGAAGCACCTCGCCGCTGCGCCCAATGCGCGCGCGCAACACACCCACGGCGTGAAGCAGCGGGGGCAGTGGGCCTTGAAACACTTGGTCCGCGTAGCGCCGATACAAATGGCGCGCGCCGTCGGCACGGTAGGCACGCGCGCTGACCGCTACCGAGGCATGGGGTGGCGGCGTTTGCACGGTGTCGCGGGTGTGGGGTGCGGGCAGCATGGGCAGCACCTGGGTGTTGGGCGCGCTGGCCTGCGGCAGGGGGTACACCTTGGCCGGTGGCATGGTGGTGGTGCAGGCCACCAGGGTTAGTGCCCCGGCCGCGCCGGTTATCACCCGCTGGGCTGCGCGCCAAACGGCGCGCCTGGCTGGGGTGCGGGGGCGGATCATGGGCGGCAGGGCAGGCAATTCGGCATGGCGCCAAGTCTAGCTTTAGCGCCTTAGAATGGTTTGAACCCTGTTACCAACCCAACCCCTGCGCAAGCCATGGCCGAAGTTACCAACACCGTACGATTTGTTCTTGATGGCGCGCTGGTTGAAGCGCAAGGCGTGCGCCGCACCACCACGGTGCTCGACTACCTGCGTGAGCGCTTGCACCGCACCGGCACCAAAGAAGGCTGCGCCGAAGGAGACTGCGGCGCGTGCGTGGTGCTGGTGGGCAGCCTGAACGCCCAAGGCACGGCGGTGGATTACGTGCCTGTAAACAGCTGCATTCAGCTGCTGCCGGCGCTGGACGGCAAAAGCATAAAAACCGTAGAAAGCCTGCAGCGTGCCGACGGCACCCTGCACCCCGTGCAGCAGGCCATGGTGGAGTGCCACGGATCGCAATGCGGCTTTTGCACGCCTGGCTTTGTGATGAGCTTGGCGCATTTGGCACACACCGCCGAATCCACACCGTCCCGGCGCGAGATCACCGACGCCATCAGCGGCAACCTCTGCCGCTGCACTGGCTACCAACCCATTGTTGAGGCGGCACAACAAGCGTGCGCGGCGCCGCTGGAGCAGCGCCGTCTGGTTGACGCCCAAGACCTTGACCTGCTCAAAGGCATTCAGCGCGCCACCCACCCCACGGTAAGCCTAGACGGTGAAATCGTTGTACAACCCGTCGTGCGCACGCGCAAAGGCAGCGAATTCGTTTCGCCCTCTAGCGTGCAAGAGCTGGCCGCCTACCTGCAGCAACGCCCACATGCGCGCCTGCTGGCCGGTAGCACCGAAATCGGCTTGCAAGTCAACAAAACCTTTGCGCGGCCCAGTCACATTTGTTATGTGGGCAACGTGGCCGAGTTGCAAACCATCAGCGACACAGCCCAACACTGGGACATAGGCGCAGCCGTCTCGCTGCAGCGCGTCATGGCGCTGGTGGCGCCGCATTACCCCGACTTTGCCGAGGTGCTGCGCCGCTTTGGCTCGCCCCCCATTCGCTCCACCGCCACCTTGGCGGGCAACATCGTCAACGGCTCACCCATCGGCGACACCATGCCCTGCCTCATGGCGCTGGGCGCCGAGCTTATGCTGCAACACGGCAGCCAACAGCGCCATGTGGCGCTGCACGCGTTTTACACCGGCATGAAACAAAACGTGCTCAACCCCGGTGAATTTGTGCGCGCCGTGCGCCTGCCCAAGCCGCAGCCCGATCAAGTGTTTCGTGCGCACAAAATCAGCAAGCGTTTTGAGCAAGACATATCCGCCACCTGCTGCGCCATGAGCTATCGACCCGATGCCAGCGGCGCGCTGCGCGAGGTGCGTGTGGCCTACAACGGCTTGGCGCCCTCGCCGTGCCGAGCCTCGGCGATTGAGGCGGTGCTGGAGGGCAAAACCCCTGAATCGGTGCAGGCCGACGAGATCGACGGCGCCATTGCCAGCAGCTTTGTGGCGCGCGATGGCTTGCGTGCCACCTGGGCCTACCGCGCGCTGGTGGCGCGCAATTTGGTGCTGCGTTTTGTGCGCCCAGCGCAACCCCATGTTTCACAGGAGGGCTAAGCCATGAACGCTCCAACCCCTGTTAATGCCCTAAGCCAAGCCGCCATTCAGGGCCAGCTCTTGCCCCACGAATCGGCGGGCCTGCACGTCAGTGGGCAAGCCACCTACACCGACGACTTGCCCGAGCTGCAAGGCACCTTGTACGCCGCCCTCATCACCTCGCCGGTGGCGCACGGCACGTTGATTGACGAAGGCATTGACCGCGCCGAAGTGCTGGGCATGCACGGCGTGGTGGCGGTGTACACCGCGCGCGATATTCCTGGCGAAAACAACTGCGGCCCCATCGTGCACGACGACCCGTTCTTGGCCGACGGCACGGTACAGTTTTTGGGCCAACCGGTGGCAGTGGTTGTGGCGCGCGACATGTTGTACGCACGCGAAGCCGCCAAGCGCGCCAGCGTGAAGGTTAAAGAACTGCCTGCCATACTCACCGTTGAGCAGGCCATGGCGGCGCAAAGTTTTGTCATGCCGTCAAAGGCGATCAGCCGGGGCGAACCGCAGGCCATGCTGGCGCAAGCCAAACACCGCATTCAGGGGCAAACCGAATGCGGCCAGCAAGAGCAGTTTTACCTAGAAGGTCAAATCACCTACGCCGTGCCGCGCGAAGACGGCCAACTGACGCTTTACGTGTCCACCCAACACCCCGACGGCAACCAACGCGAAGCCGCCGCCGCGCTGAACTTAAGCACCAAAGACGTTGAAGTCATTTGCCGCCGCATGGGCGGTGGCTTTGGTGGCAAAGAGGGCAACGCCAGCATTTTTTCGCAAAGCGCCGCGCTGGCGGCGCACAAACTGCGCCGTCCGGTCAAGCTGCGCGTCAATCGCGACGACGACATGATGATCACCGGCAAGCGGCACGACTTTCGGATTCGCTACGACGTGGGCTACGACGACGACGGGCGCATTGTGGCGGCAGACTTTGAACTTGCCTCGCGTTGTGGCTACAGCACCGATTTTTCTGGCCCGGTCAACGACCGCGCGCTGCTGCACATAGACAACTGCTACTACCTGCCGCATTTGCACGCCATCAGCCATCGCTGCAAAACCAACACCCAAAGTGCCACCGCATTTCGTGGCTTTGGTGGGCCGCAAGGCATGTTTGGCATTGAAACGGTTATAGAAGAAATCGCCAACCGCTTGGGTAAAGACGCGCTTGAGGTGCGCCGCATCAACTTGTACCGCGACCCCAAACAATCGGGCGACCCGCAAAGCCTAACCACCCAATACGGGCAAGTGATAGAAGACTTTGTGGCCGACCGTGTCATCGACGAAGTCGCGCAACGCGCCCGTTACTCGCAGCGCCGCGCCGACATCACCGCCTTTAACGCCGCCAACACCCAGCGCAAGCGTGGCTTGTCGCTGACGCCGCTTAAATTTGGTATCTCGTTCACCGCCACCATGCTGAACCAAGGCGGCGCGCTGATCAACATCTACATGGACGGCTCGGTAAGCGTGAACCACGGTGGCACCGAAATGGGCCAAGGCCTCAACACCAAAATGGCGCAAGTTGCGGCCGATGGCTTGGGTGTGCCCGTACACAAAATTCGCGTCACCGCCACCGACACACAAAAAGTGCCCAACGCCTCGGCCACCGCCGCCTCCAGTGGTGCCGACATCAACGGCGCCGCCATTGGCAACGCCTGCAAGGTGTTGCACGAACGCCTATGCCAAGTTGCCGCGGGCATGCTGGGCTGCAACGCCGAACAGGTGCAGCTGGCCGGCGGTTTTGCCAGCGCCGGCGAGCAGCGTGTGGCCTGGGACGACGTGGTTAAGCAAGCCTGGCTGGATAGGGTTTCGCTTAGCAGCACCGGTTTTTACCGTACCCCCGAAATCGCCTACGACTTCAACACCCTGCAAGGCCGCGCGTTTTATTACTACTGCTACGGTGCCGCGGTTACCGAAGTAGAAATCGACACCGAAACCGGCGAGTGGTGGCTGCGTGCGGTGGACATCGTGCACGACGTGGGACGATCCATCAACCCCGCCATTGACCGCGGCCAAATTGAGGGCGGCTACGTGCAAGGCATGGGCTGGCTCACCATGGAAGAAGTCATTTGGAACCCGGCGGGCAAGTTGCTCACACACGGCCCCAGCACCTACAAAATCCCGGTGGCGGGCGATATTCCGGCGCACTTTAACGTGCACTTATTCGACAACGAAAACGTCAAAGCCACCCCCAACCGCAGCAAAGCCACCGGCGAGCCGCCGCTGATGCTGGCGCTGTCGAGCTTTTTTGCGCTGCGCGATGCGGTGGCCAGTTTAGGCGGCGTGCCCCAACTTAATGCCCCGGCCACCCCCGAGCGCATTTTGTTGGCGTGCGAGGCTCAGCGCGCCGCCGCTTAACGCCTGGGTCTGCGTTACCACCCCACCGCATGAGCACCGGCGAACTTGCACGCAGCGCCCAGCGCCTTGGCCAACAAGCCGGGGTGTTGGTGCAAGTGGTGCGCGTGCAGGGCTCGGTGCCGCGTGGCACCGACGCCTGGTTGCTGGTGTGGCCGCACGCCGTGGCCGGTTCAATCGGCGGCGGGCAACTGGAATTTCAGGCCATTGCCCATGCGCGCCACTTATTAAGCCAACCGCCGGTGGCCACCGAACACACGCATCACAAACTGGGACCCAGTTTGGGGCAGTGTTGCGGCGGCGCGGTGGACTTGTCGTTTACCCACTTGCCTGCCGGCGATCACCACGCGCGGCTGCGCGCACTTGAGCCCACACGAACGCCGGTGGCGTTGTTTGGCGGTGGCCATGTGGGCTTGGCGCTGGTGCAAGCCATGCGCGATTTGCCGTTTGATGTGCGCTGGATTGACAGCCGCGACGATATCTTTCCCGCAGCCTTACCCGATAACGTCTGGGCCGAGCACTCGCTGCCTGTACACGGCGCCGTGCGCGACCTGGCCCCGGGAAGCTTGGTGCTGGTTATGAGTTTTAGCCACGCCGAAGACTTTGACATCATCGACGCCTGCTTGCAGCGCCAAGCCGCTCAAGCCGACCTGCCGTTTGTGGGCCTTATTGGCAGCGCCACCAAATGGGCCACCTTTGCGCGCCGCCTGCGCGCCAGGGGCCACAGCCAAGCGGCGTTGCTGCACATTACCTGCCCGATTGGACTGCCCGATATTCCCGGCAAACAGCCCGCGGTGATCGCCGCCAGCGTGGTGGCGCAACTGCTGCAACGCGCCGCCATGCCTGCGGCAACAACCAGCGTTTTGCAGCCCGCGCGCGCGGGCGCTCAATAAAAAATCTCTGCATCATGGAACTTTACCTACTTGACTGGGGCAACCTGCTGCTGCGTTGGTTGCACGTCATCACCGCCATTGCCTGGGTGGGCTCGTCGTTTTATTTTGTGTTTCTTGACAACAACCTCATCCGTCCCACCTCGGCCGACTTGCTCGAAAAAGGTGTAGACGGTGCCATGTGGGCGGTGCACGGCGGGGGCTTTTACAACCCGCAAAAGTACATGGTGGCGCCCAAGAAAATCCACACCCACCTGCACTGGTTTTATTGGGAAAGTTACACCACGTGGCTGTCGGGCTTTGCGCTGTTTGCCATCAGCTACCTGTGGCAGGCTCAAACCTACCTAATCGACCCCAACCTGGTGGCCTGGCAGCCGTGGCAAGCCGGGGCGCTGGCGGTGGCATTTTTGGTGGTGTTTTGGGTGGTGTACGATGTGATTTGCCGGGTGCTGGGCCAAGGGCAACATGGCGACACCGTGGTGGGAGTGGCCGTGGCCGTGGTGGTGGCGCTGGCCTCGTGGCTGGCCACCGAATGGTTTGCCGGGCGCGCGGCGTTTTTGATTGTCGGCGCCATGCTGGGCACCACCATGAGCGCCAACGTATTTTTTGTGATCATTCCTGGCCAGCGCAAAGTGGTGCGCGCCATGCAAAACGGTCAGCCGGTTGACCCCATTCACGGCAAACGCGGCAAACAGCGCAGCGTACACAACACCTACTTCACCCTACCGGTTTTGTTTGCCATGCTTAGCAACCACTACAGCATGGTTTACGCCCACCCGCACAACACCACCGTGCTGCTGGTGATGATGGCTGCTGGCGCCTTGATTCGTCAATATTTTGTGCTGCGCCACGCCTACAAACAAGGCAAACGACCCAACCCCGCGCGCTATGCCGTGGTGGGCGTGCTGCTTATTGCCGCGCTCGTGGTGTGGTTGCGCCCCGCGCCACAAGCTACCGCACAAGCCCAACTGCCGGTAACCGACGCCCAAGCCATGGCCGTGTTGCAGGCACGCTGCGTGCAGTGCCACAACGCCCAAGTGCAAATGAAAGGCGTGCGCTTGGACACCCTAGAGAGCATGCACAGCCATGCCTTGGCGATTCACCAACAGGTGGTGGTGCTACGCGCCATGCCCATGAACAACAGCACCGGCATTACCACCGACGAGCGCAACCTACTTGCGCGTTGGTTTGAGGCGCGATAACAACCGCTGCGGTTCACGCGCACCCAAGGGCCACCCATGCGGTGGCCTTTTTGTTGCTGCTGCCACTGTAAAAATCATCTATTGGTGTTACTTTTTAGCAACAAAGCTATTTAAATGCGTATTTAAATAGTAATAATTACTCCAGCACAAATTCTTTAGTGTGTAACAAAAGGGAGTAAACCAATGAAACTTAAGCAAATTGCACTCGCCGCTGCTGTGGTGGCTGCATCCAGCGCCGCGCTGGCCGACGTGACCATCTACGGCATTGCCGATGTGAACCTCAACAACGGCAAAACCGAAGCAGGTTTCGACGGTGCGGTCGCACCAGCATCCACCAGCCAAGGCCGGATTGGCTCGGGTGGCTTGAGCACCAGCCGCATCGGCTTTAAGGGCTCTGAAGACCTGGGCGGCGGCATGCAAGCCAGCTTCCAGCTTGAGGGCAAGCTCGACTTGGACACCGGCAAAAATCCCGACTACGACGGGGGCTTCTTTGGCCGTCAATCATGGGTTGGTCTCACGGGCAACTTTGGTACCTTGCAGCTGGGCAAAACCTGGACTTCGTACGACGGCGTTAAGGGTAAGTTTGAGCACGCCGACAACACCAACGTGGGTGTGACCGGTGACGTGTGGGGCACCGGCAGCGCCTATGACAGCAATGTCTCCAACCAAGTCAAGTACACCTTGCCGCTTTCCGGTGGTCTAACCGCAAGCATTGGCTACGCCTTTGGCGAAGACAAGCTCAGTGCTGCGACGGCACTCCGGACTGCCTCTTCTAAGGATCTCACGTCACTCGGCGTCAGCTACGAAAGCGGGCCGCTTGCAGTGGGCTATAGCTACCAAAACGAAGCGCAAAACGCAGTTGGTGTGAAGGACAGCACCTTTAACGTGGTGGGCGCTTCTTCCGACCTGGGCGCCGCCAAGTTGGTGGCCAGCTGGAGCCAAAGCAGCTACAACACCGGAAGCCTGGTAGATGCAGCAGGGACATCGACCGCGCTCAAGACCGTTGGCACTGCAACGGGCGACGCCAAAGACAAAGGGTACCAGCTCGGCGTCAAGTTCCCCATGGGTGCCTCTAACCTGTACTTTGGCTACGCCAACAGCAAGGTCAATATTGCGGGTGCTGAGCGCGCCAATGCCAACGGATATGTGTTGGCTGCCACCTACAGCCTGAGCAAGCGCACCACCGCCTACGCCGGGTACACCACGGCCAAGCGTACGCGTAACGTTGGTTTGGCTGGGCAAGTAAGTGGCCGTAAGTACACCTCAACGTTTGGTGTCCGCCACGCGTTCTAAGGCAACCTAACCTAGGTTGATCCCATTGGCCACCCCTCACGAGGGGGTGGCTGTTCTCTTACCTATCAAAGAGGTTCAATATGGCAATTTATCAGTGCGCCACGTGCAACATGACTGTCAATGTGCAGTGCGAAACCTGCAAAAAAACCGTTGGTTGATGACGTGCTCAAACTCGACAACGGCAGCGCGGTACGCATTGCCAAGTGCCCAACCTGCGAGGGAAAAATCAAATCCCCCATGTGCTGTGGCGAGGACATGCAAGGTTAAACACCATGAAAACATTGATTGCAGTAGACGGCAGCAAGCACACCACGCGACTGATTGCGTACATGGTGGAGCACCCCGAGCTGCTGGGTAGCAAGCCCGATGTCACGTTGTTCACCGTGGTGCCCGAGTTGCCCGCCCAGGGCTATGTGGGGTTTACCGCCGAGGAGTTGTATAACCACGTGGAGAAAGAGGCCGACGCGGTGCTCAACACGCTGGTTAAATTTATGCACAGTCACGAGATTTTTGCCAAGCGCAAGCACACCAGTGGCTATCCGGGTCGTGCCATTGCCCAAGAGGCCACCGAGGGCAAGTACGACTTGGTGCTGATGGGTAGCCGTGGCCATGGCACGGTGCTGAATATGGTGCTGGGCTCAGAAACCAATTACGTGCTGACGCACTGCAAGGTGCCCTTGCTGATCGTGCACTAACCGGCGGGGGCCAGCTGCGCGTTAAGCGCTTCGCGTTCGTCAAACACAAAGCAGTTGCCCTGCCAGTGTTGGCCGTTGGTGCGCTCTAGGTACTCGAGTATGCCGCCTTCAAGCTGCCACACGTTGGTCAGCCCCAGCGTGTGCATGTACAGCGCTGCTTTTTCGCAGCGTATGCCGCCGGTGCAGTAGCTCACCACGGTGTGCTTGGTTAAATCGTGTCGGTGTTGTTGTACCGCGGCAGGAAATTCGGTGAATTTGCTTAGGTTCCAGTGCACGGCGTGGGCAAATTGGCCATGCTCCACCTCAAAGGCGTTGCGGGTGTCCAGCATAAGCACCGGGCGGCCTTGGTCGTCGTGACCTTGGTTTAACCAGCGTTGCAGGGTGGGCGCGTCCACGCTGGGTGCGCGGCCTTGCCCCGGTTGAATGGCGGGGTGATTCATGCGAATCATTTCACGCTTGACTTTTACCTTTAAGCGCTTAAACGGCTGCTGGGCGGACCAACTGGCTTTGGCTTTCAGCGTGGCAAACCCCGGTACCGCGCGCAGGGCCTGCAGCATGGCAAGGGCCTGGGGCTCGGGTGCGGCCCAAAACGCGTTAAGCCCTTCGGGTGTGACCAGCACGGTGCCTTTAATACCCAGCGCCTCGGCTTGGCTGCGCAGTGTGTTGGCCACCTCGGGCGGCTGGGCTATGGGCGCAAAGTGGTAAGCCGCGTGGTTGAGTAGGCGGGCTGGGTTGGCGTGCATGGGCAAGGCCCCTAGGCTGGCTGAACGAGTTTGCCGTAATAGGTGGGCAGAGCAAACAAGGCACCATGAACGGCGGCGTTGTAATACTGTAGCTGGTCCACGCCACGCTGGTCGAGGCGCTGTTGCACGTCTGCGGTGTGGAGCGCGGTGGGGTCGAGCGTGTCGGAGACCACAGCCAAGCCCCAATAGGCACCGTACAGCGGTATGTGTAGGCCATAGAAGGCGGTGTGCCGGTAGCTGGCACGCAGCGCCGCAGCCAACTGGCTGACCTGCTCGGGTTCGTAAAACGGGGCACCCAAGTGAAGCACCAGGGCACCTTGTTCGGTTAGTATGCGCTTACATCTTTGAAAAAACGCCTGGGTGTAGAGCGCACCGGCAGGGGTTTCGGGGTCGGTGAGGTCAAGCAGCACCAGATCAAAGCGCTCGTCGGTGGTGTCTATAAAAGCCGCGCCGTCCATGATGCGCACGTCCACCCGGGGGTTGTTCAGCGCGCCTTGGTGAATGGCTTGTAGGTGTTGGCGCGAGGCCTGCACCACCGCTTCGTCAAGCTCGGCCAGCACCACGTTTTGTATACTGGGGTGTTTAAGTAGTTCTTCGGCCAAGCCGCCGTCGCCGCCACCAATAATGAGTGCGCGTTGCGGGTTGGGGTGGGCCACGGCGGCGGGGTGGGCCATGGCTTCGTGATAGAAAAACTCTTCGCGCTCGGCGGTCATGAAGTGGCCATCGAGCCGCATGGTGCGCCCCAGCATAGGCGAATCAAACAGCTGCAGGTGCTGGTAAGGGGTGTGTTGATCCAGCAGGCGGCGGGTAAAGGCAAACGCGTAACGGCTGTGGGGATTTAGGTCTTCGGTGATCCATTCGCGCGAGCTGGGGCCGTTTTCGTCGCCACGTTGCAGGCGTTCGCGCTGGCTGTCGGTGGCCGCAAAGGCTTTTTCAAGGTTTTCAATCAGCTGCTCGGCTTTGGGCGAGTTGTCGCAGGTAAAGTTGCACACGTACACGTCTAGGGTAACGCCTTGGCGCTCGGGCCAGGTGTGCAGCGCCAGGTGCGATTCAGCCAGCAAAATCATGCCGGTGACACCGCCGGGTTGCCCTTGGTAGTCGGGAAACGTATGCCAGCGATCGGCCACCACGGTTAGGCCGGCGTCTTCGGTAAGACGGCGGCAGGTTTGGGCCAGTGTGTCGACGTTTGTTAGTAAGTCCTCTGGCGCTTGACAACCATAAAGGTCGGCGGTGAGGTGCAAGCCTTGCATCGCATAAAACTCCTGGAGCGGTGCCAAAGTCGCAAGCTTTATGGCAAAAGGCATCTATTGTAACTGCATCAACCCCCTATGATGGGTATAAGCCAAGGGGTTTGGCCACGGCGGTATATTGCGGTTTGTTATTTGTTGCGCCGGAGCAAGCCATGATGCGTTTACGCCCCTCGAATGAGCGAGGCTACGCCGACCACGGTTGGCTAAAAAGTTATCACTCGTTTTCGTTTGCGGGTTACCAAGACCCCAACCACATGGGCTGGGGCAACCTGCGCGTGATCAACGAAGACCGGATTGCGCCGGGCGAGGGCTTTGGCACGCACGGCCACCGTGACATGGAGATTGTGAGCTACGTGCTCAGCGGCGCGTTGGCGCACCAAGACAGCATGGGCAACGGGGCGTCGATTCCGCCCGGTGATGTGCAACGCATGAGCGCCGGCAACGGCGTGCAGCACAGCGAATACAACCATGCCGCCGATCACGAAACCCATTTTTTGCAAATTTGGCTGCTGCCGCATACCACGGGCTTGGCGCCGGGCTACGAGCAGCGGGGTTTTGATGCGGCCAGCAAACGCGGACGTTTGTGTCGCGTGGCCGACCGCCACGGCAGCGAGGGTGCGGTGACCATTCACAGCGACGCCGCACTGTACGCCGGCTTGTTTGATGGCGCCGAGCACGCCACACTGGCACTTAACCCAGCCCGTAAGGCGTATGTGCACCTGATTCGGGGGCAGCTTGAGGTGAACGGCCATGCCTTGGGCACGGGTGACGCGTTGTTGTTGGCCGACGAGCCCGAGCTGCACCTGGCCAACGGCCAAGACGCCGAGGTGCTGGTGTTTGATTTGGCGCCCTAGCGGTTGCCTCTATACCCAAGGTAAATGCAAACCATGACACAGATTGCGGTGGTGTTTCACTCCGGCTACGGGCACACGCAGCGCGTGGCTGAGCACGTGGCCAAGGGCGCGCAGGCGGTGTTGCTGCCGATTGACGACGACGGCGATTTACAAGCCGCGCAGTGGGCAGCGCTGGATGCCGCGCCGGCCATTATTTTTGGGTCGCCGACCTACATGGGGTCGGTGTCTTGGCAGTTTAAAAAGTTTGCCGACGATTGCTCCAAGCGTTGGGTTTCTGGCCAGTGGCACAACAAGTTGGCGGCGGGCTTTACGATTTCTTCTAACCCCAGCGGCGACAAGCTCTCCACGCTGCAGTACATGGTGACCCTGGCAATGCAGTTGGGCATGGTGTGGGTGGGGCAGACGCAGCCCAACGACGGCCGCTTGAACCGATTGGGTGCCCACTTGGGGGCCATGGCGCAGGTGCCTTCCACCAGCCCGGCGAGTGATATTCCTGAGGGCGATTTGGCCACCGCCGAGGCCTTGGGCCAACGGGTGGCGGGTCTGGTGCAAGGCGGGTCGAAGGGCTAAACGCCTACCCTAAAATCAGTCGCATGTTTGTTCATCTGCGCGTACATAGCGACTTTTCGGTGGTGGACGGTACCGCGCGTATCGACCCCATGGTGCAAGCGGCCGCGGCCGATGGTCA
>Ga0255769_10003860_pt1 | contig 14880 bp, 11 predicted proteins | sample 041ome_9_FD_179637 | JGI IMG/M metagenome (GOLD analysis project Ga0255769, IMG submission 179637) | Coastal salt marsh microbial communities from the Groves Creek Marsh, Skidaway Island, Georgia - 041413US metaG (version 2) | ecosystem: Environmental > Aquatic > Marine > Intertidal zone > Salt... | reverse complement strand
TCGAGGAGCCGACGCTAATAATGTTTCTTCGACGAGAAGGCTCGCTTTAGAGGACGTGACGAACGCAGGGAAGAAAAATGATTTTCCAACCGACAACGTGAAGACGCCGGGGAAGAAGAAGACCGCGACGAAGAAGTTTCGAACCGCGGACGTGTTCCCGAAGAAAGAGAAGAAGAGAGAGGAAGATCGAGCGAGCGAGAAAACGACGACGACGACGACGGCGGCGGTTTTGAAAGCGGTGGAGATTTTTGAGGACGATGATCAGTTTGAGAAACGCGTCGAGACTGTGAAAGATTCTTCCCCGGGTAAATTGAGGGCACCCCCTCCTTCCCTCGAAGCGAGTTCGGCGTCTCCGTCGTCGTCGTCCTCTTCCTCTTCCTCGAAATCGGCGTTGGAGGCGTGGGCAGACGCGTTAGTTGGACTCGATAAAGAAGAAGGAAACCAACCGGAAACGCCGACGAAAATTGATGAAGAAAAAGCTGTCGTTTTTTCGAGCAACGCCGCGGCGGACGACCCCCTCCTGCCCGCTTCGCCGATTGTCGTGTCGTACGAGTTGAGCGAAAGCGAGTGCGGTTCGCCGATGTGTGGTGGTGTAGAAGGGAGAGTTTTAGAAAATATTGATGTAAAGGGTGAAGAAGAAGAAAAAGAAGAGCACGTAGACACGTTGGAGTCGTACTTATTTACGCCACCGCCGGTGATGTCAAAGGAGAGCGCGAAAGAAGACGCCGTAGAAGAAGAAGAGGAAATCGACGAAGAGAAGAGGAACACGCAATCGGCGAGACTGTCTTTGTCCATGTGGGATGTGAATTCCACGTCCAAGATGATAAACGTGAGTTTCTTGAAAAATGTTAGCGCGATGGACGTAGCCATGGGCGCAGGCGTAGCTGCGGTCGTGTTCAACTTTTTTATGCCGTCGTTTTTAAAAGCTTCGTTTTGAGCACCCTTTCTTTGTTGGAACCGAGGGAGAGAACTCGCGCAAAAGAAGCGCTGAACAAGCGATATTTGTGTGCGAGTTCCACACGAAACAATGAAAGGTTCATGTCATTATTACTAGGCGCTATTACTAGGCACTATCACTATTATTATTTGTATTACAAGCACGACGAATGACTACGATACATATTATTGCTAAGTCACTCTCTTTTTTAGACGATATCGTCTTCCGCGATTTGCTGGTGAGACCTCTCTTTCGCCGGACTTCGCACGACTTCGGCTTCCATTTGCCTCGAAGCAGTCTCGGCGTCATTCTCAATAGTTCTTTTCATCATCAACAAGAAGAAGCCACAAACAAACCACATGCTGAAAGCTACGTTAAAAGCATTTTGTCGCCCGTTGAAAACGACAATCAAACCTGCAATGAATACTGGGCCTAAACCTTTCCCGATGTCGTCCACTTGGGAGTAACACGCAAACACCGAGCCTCTCGTTTCCGGAGGGTTGATGTTCATCAACACCGCTCTGACGTTCGGTGGCGTCAAGGAACATAAAATCCCAGTCACAAAGCACGAAAAGTACAACAGAGACTCGGACGGACCGAAGTACGTCGAGTTTACGAAATAATACGAAGGTAAAGCGCCGAGCATGGTGCTCACTCCCATGAGTACCGCCACGGAACTTTTGTTTCTGTTGTACAAACGCTGCCCCCAAATGCCACCGCCGATGACGCCAATAGCACCGCCTAAGCCGAATAAGGTCACCGCGGCGGTACCTTGTCCGACCGTCAACCCACGATTGGCGTGTAAATAATCCACAAAATACGCGTTCAAAACGCCCCACGGAATCGTCCCAAACACGCCTTGGACAAACACCAACACGTTCGTCTTCACGCGCAGTTGTCTTTTGAGTTTTTGCACGTTCATTTTACCCGAATAGATTTCAATATCCGAGGCGGAGAGCTGCGATATGATGTCGTTCTCGTCATCGTCGTCGTCGCCGTTTTCGTCTTTCTCCTTCATCTTCTTCTTACTGCTATTATCTGCGCTAATACTTTTTTTCTTCATTTTTTCGTCTCCTCTTGTTGCTCCTTCCGCAACCGCTTCTTCTCGATGACCATGATGTACAAAATGGTTCCCTTTCACCTTAACATCCATCCCACCTCTCACCGGTTCATCCACTAGCATCCACGTCAGAAACGCAAAAAATACCGCCGGCGCCGCGCTCACGACGAACGGTATCTTCCATCCGTACTTTGGCCCAACCGCGCCGGACATGATTTGCCCAAACGCTATGCCGGCTCCCGTCGCTATCGTCAAAAACGACGCCACTTTCGCTCGCGTCTTGTGACTGAACAAATCTCCGCACAACGAAAATAAAAGAGGTAAACACCCGCCAACCGCGATGCCAGTCATCGCTCTCAACGCGAACAGCTCCCAATAGTTCGTCACCCAATACGTCGCCAAACACGGACCTTCGCCAATCAAAGTCGTGTAAAACAACAATCGCACTCTGCTCGACGTCTTATCGCACATCCATCCGATGATCAGCGACGCAGGAGAGCCGACGACAAAAAACGCCAGCTGCAGCCATCCGGCGAGTTTCACGTCTTTTTCGCGGTCGGAAAAGCCAAACTCTTCCGCCGCTTGCGAGAGGTTCGGCGCGAGTAAGTTTTGGTCCGCGTACAAAAAAGCGGAAGTGGCAGTCATGAGAAAGACGGAAAAGTAACGCTTGCGACGAGTTCTCTTTTCCTCCTCTTCTTCCGTTGAGTCTCTCTCGTCCTCGTCTTTTTTCATTTCATCGACCGCTGGCGTTGGTTGTTCCATCGTCGCGTTCGTCGTCATCGTAGTCGTCGTATCTGAAACAATCAGCGCTCGCGTGATGGAATCCTCGCTGCTTCCCGAATCGGATATCTGTTTTCTCGCGACGCTCGACGACGCCAGAGACGACGAGGACGAAGTGGACATGCACCGCGTAAAGAACAACAGCAACGGTCCCTTCTCTCTCTCTCTCTCTTTCCGAGTGTTTTTTGAACGGCTCGCGCGCGCGCTGGAAGAGAAAAAAGAGCGCGTCGCGTCCAGAAGATGTTTTTTTTTCCCGAGATTTCCCCACAGAAAACGCGCAAAGCACGCTTTGGAAAAGGACCGATGCAAAGAGCCGCGCTGCGTCTGCTCTTCTCCTCTTCCTCTGCCGCGTCATCAGCAAAACCAACGGCTTCTTCTTCTTCTTCTTCTTCTTCTTCTTCTGCCCGAGGGGGACATCGACGTCCGTCTTGTTCTTCTTCTAAAAGTAGTAATAACCGCAATTTCCCCACGAAACGCAAAGTTGGCGTCTTAACTGCTTCTGCGTTCGCGTGTTGTTACCGATTCGTCGCCATGTCCTCCTCCTCAGCGGCCGCCGCTGCCGCCGCCGCCGCCGGTGCATCTCGATTCAGCGAGTACAACTCCCCGCCGCCGTTTGTCGTCGAGACCGGGTCGGCGTGCGATAAGGCGATCATTTTCTTGCACGGTTTAGGTGATACGGGAAGAGGGTGGTCGGACATTCCCAACCAATCTTCGTTGGGGGATATTAAAAATGTCAGATGGATCTTTCCGAACGCGCCGGTGATTCCGATCACCTTAAACGGCGGAATGGCCATGCCCGGGTGGTTCGACATGAACGCTTTAGAGCGAGAAGATTTAATCGACGATAAAGGGATGATTGAGAAGGCGGCTAAGTACGTCGACTCTTTAGTGGAAGAGCAAATCGAGAAGGGGGTTCCGGCGAAGAATATCGTCGTCGGCGGGTTCTCGCAAGGGGGCGCAATCGCGTTGACGCACGCGATGCAGAGCGAGCACGACATCGGCGGGTATATTGGTTTATCCACGTATTTGCCGATGGCGGATTCGTACACCTCTTCTTCGAAAAAGTCTGGCGTGAAAATTTTTCAAGCTCACGGGACGGCGGACGCGGTGCTCCGATTCGATTACGGCACCATCTCGAGCGAAAAGTTGAAATCTTTAGGGATGGACGTTCAGTTTGAGAGTTACGGAGGCATGGCGCATTCGGCGTGCGCCGAGGAGTTGGACGATTTAAAAGACTTTTTGAATGGGAAGGTGTTCAGCTGAAGAGTCGTTGTTATTTTATGATGTTGATGTTTACCGTGTACCACCACCGCTATCTTCTATTATATTCTTCCTTTCAACCCGTTTTGGGAGAGGAACCAACTTGTTGTTGCTTGACTTTCGCATCGAGTTCCTCCTTATCTTTCTTCTCTTTTTGCCTCGTAGCTTCTGCCTCTTCCAATGTCGTCGTCATCTTTGCCTCGGTGACACCATTTCCTTTACACAGCTCTCGCAACGTGTCGTTCTCGCACGTCAATCGATTAATTTCCTCTTGCAGTTCGGCTATCGTTTTCAATTTTCTCGCTCTCGATCGCGCAGCGGATTGTCTATTTTTATACACGCGCTCTTCGGCTCGAAGTCTCGTCTCCTCTTCGGTTTCCACGACGATCGGGTTATTCGGACGACGGCCTTTTTTACGCGGCGGAAGAGCATCTTTGATGCCTCCCGGTGTGACGATCAAGTTTTTGTTTTCTTTCGTCAACTCGACGATTCGAGTGTTGTCAATTTCTACGCGCGGGACGTTAGTTTTCGTCACTTTGCGCTTCTTCTTATTCGTTTCTACTTCTGCTTTTGGTTTTTGTTTCGTTTTAACGGCAGCGTCGTTATCGTTGGCGTTGTCTTTGTTGTTGTTCTCCTCCTCCTCCTTTCGTTTCCTCTTCGTCGGGGTAGGTTTCTTCCCATTCTCTCTATTCTTGCCAATCTCCCTCTCGAGCGCTTGATGATAATTCGCTTTCTTCACGTGTCCATCGAACGCGTTTCCACCACTTCCACTCCCACTTCCAAACGTGCTCAACATCTTCGCCATTTCTGTATCGTAGGAACTCAAGTTGGCTTCCTTCGCCATTTGCTCCATGGACGTCGCGTTCAGCGTATGAGCAACGCCTAACGTGTGCGCGAGGTCCTGAGCTCCAGCGGAGAACAACGATCTCTGCGCCATAATTAAAGAAGCCGCGCTCGGTCTATTTATGTTTCTCGCGCCGTTCATCGTCGCGTTATTTACTGCCACCACGTCCATCACCGCGTCTTCCAGCGTTGTTTCGGTCTTTTCTTTGTTAAAACCGCCGTTGATCCTCGCCCACGCGTCGTCGAGGCTCACCACAACTCCGTCCCCGTTCTTTTTCTTCGTCGTCGGCGCGCTTTTACCATTCGTTTTCTTCTTCCCCTTCAAACCACTCTCCGGAACCGCTTTCGCCTTCACATCCGACACTTCCCGAAACGCCTCTCGCAAACTCTCCTTCAACTCGTCCTTACCGAAGGCGCCATCGAAAGGAAATCCGAGGTGCGCTAAATCACCGGACTTAATCGGATCTCCTCTTCCTCCTCCTCCTCCTCTTCCCCCCCCGGAAGACAACGACGATTTCGACTGACTGCTCTTCGACGCGTTCGACGCGTTCCTCCTCAACGTCGGACTGTTATTACCACCACCCGTCGCGGCGTTCTTCGCGATTAAATTTTCCAGTTGCGCCTCGAAGTCTTCCCCGTTGAAGCCGCCCCCCTCGTTAAACATCAACGAGGAAGACGTCGCGCCGAGACGATTGACGACGTCCGAGGACCACTTTTGTAAGGCGAGGTGCGGCGAGATGTCTTCTAAAGGGCCCAGGTCGTTGTCTTCCACGTCCTCCTCCTCTGCCGCCGCGGGTTTCGTCGTTTTCTTCCTCGTTGGTGGAGCTTTCTTTTTCCCCATTGTGTTCGTTGTTGTTGTTGTTTTGATTTTTTTGTGAAGGCAACCCTTCAAAATTATTTTTGAAAAGTCAAAAAATATCTCTCACACATTCAATCACGCATGCCGCACTTTGTGCGTTTTTGGGAGTAAAGAGTAAAGAGCACACGCACACGCGTCGCGTTTGAACAACGGAGCAAGAAGAGAACAAAGACGACCCCCGGGCTTCCTTTCTTTTTTGTCGTTTGTCTTCGTCGTAAAGAGAGAGCTCGTGTTATCGGAGAGAGCACGAGAGTCGGTCAAGTCGTCACATTTGCGTGTGTTTCTATTTTTGTTTTTTTTTTACGCGAAAAAGAGAAAAAAATACGCGCGCACCACACGGGTTTTGATGTTTGCGAGAGCGACGCGCGCGGGATGCGACGAGTATTCGTGCGACGACGACGACGACGAGGAAGAAGATGAGTCCTCCTTCTCGTCTTCTTCGTCCTCCGACGAGAGCGACGAGGAAGAGGACGGAGACGCGGAGCAAACGTGGACGACGAAGATGCGCTTCGAGGAGTTGGAAGCGATGGCTTTTTCTCTCGGAGAGGACAAGGAGAAGAAGAGAGAAGGAAGGAAGAGGAAAGAAGGCGCCGAGGACGAGGAGGCGGTGAAGACGACCACAACGACGACGATTATGCGTGAAGCGCTCCAAGTGTTGCGAAGAGCAACCGCGAGGTCGAAAAAAGCAAAGAGACGTTTGAAGAAATACGCGAGAGCGATGGAGAGTAGGAACGAAGCGATGAAAGCTTTGGGCAAAGAGAGCGAAGAAGAAGAAGAAGAAGAAGAAGAGGACGAGAGAGTAAGAATAATGTGTTGCGAACGGGCGATAGAGAGAGGGAAAAAGCACGCGAGAAGAGCGCGCGCGATCAAGGAAAAAGTCGAATCGAAAGTGAACGAGCTTCAGCGCGAAGTGCGCGTCAAAACGAAAGCGTTTGAGGACGCGGAGAAGGCGCGCTTGGAAGCGCTGATTCCCGTAAAATTGAGTTTAGAGGAGGAAATTTCGCAAATTCGAGATGAATTCGAGGCGGCTATGAGACGCATTCAAGATCTAAGAGGCGAATTGAAGAAAGAAACGATGAACGCGGAAGATTGCGAGGCAGAAACGAACGAGACGGAATCGGTGGAGTTGCCCGAGTGCAAGAAAGTGTGCGCCGAATCGATGCAGGCTCCTGCGCACGCGAGGAAAAAATTAGACGAGACGACGGAAGTGTTGCGAGAAGAGAGAGCGAGATTGGAGACATTAGATAATGCTGAACTGAAACAGTTCGTGTCAGCTGTGAGAGATTTAAAAGATGCGGAGCTGATACAAACGCGCAAACTAAACGCGATCGAGTCGGAGTACGAGGCCACATCTTCGCGACTGTCCGACGCGAAACACCGGTTTGATCTCGAATCGTCTCGAAAAGAAGAGGAGAAGAAGAATCTTCGTTTAGCCACGCAGCGAAACGATGGCGAGGTGCAGTTACTTTTTGAAGAAGCTAAAGATACCGAAAAATCTGTTTTGCGCGCGCGCCAACGCGAAGACGGATCGAAATTGAAAGTGTTACGAAAATTGAAACAAACCTATCGAGAAACAGACGCGCTCGCGGAAACGATTCGAGACGTTTTAATCACCAAAATACGAACAGTTGAAGATGAAAAGAAAGAAAACGACGAAGCGCTGAAAAAGTTGAATAAAGAACGCGAAGAGCAGAGATCAAAAGCGTGCGAGGCCAAAGAGCAAAGCAAATCGTGGACGGCCAAGAGCGAGGAGAGCGAAGCCGCCGACGTGCACAAACGAGAAGAGATTCGAGAGCTGGAGGAGGAAATCGTTGAGAGTTCGAGAACGGTTGAACAATTGAGAAAGATTAAATTGAAAATGACCAAAAATACTTCGTGCGCAAAGAGAGAGGTCGAAAAAGTCCGAGATTCGCTACAATTTATAGAGAGCGAGGTGAAAGTGAAAAATGCGACGGTCTCGGAGCTTGCCGCGGCGCAATCGAAAGCACTGGTGCGTTTGTGCGCCATGGAAAAATTTGTGAGCGCGCTACACAGGACGCGAGAGAAGATGAGACTCAAGATTATTGTGGCACAAAAGGAAGTCATCAAAGGAAAAACGCTCTCTGTCGACACAGAAACGCGCGAAAACGAGTCTATGAAAATGTTGAGCGCCGTCGAAAGAAAGTGCGAAGAAGAGAAAGCGAGGATGCGGCAGCGCGAAAAGCCAAGGTTGGACGAGAAATTACGCGAAGTCAACGCGTCCCTCCGCGAACTCGAAACCGCCGCGCAGCGAATGTCTTTCGCTAAAACTGCGTTACAGAGAGACTTAAACACGCTCGAGCGGTCAAAACATCTTGCAATATCCGAGCTCAAAGAAAAGGACCGAATCGCGCTTTTGAAAGAAACCGCGGCGAACGAACTCATCGACGTCGAAGACGAACTCGAAAACGCCTTGAATCTCAGCGTTTTGACCGAAAACAAATCGATAGAAATAGATGCACTCATTCGCGATCGAGAAATTGAGACGCAAAGGCTTTCAAACAAAGTTGCAGATGTGAAACGAACGAAACGAGCAACCCGGGCTACTAAGAGTGAAAGGGTGCCCAGATTGAAAAGAACACTGGTTGAATTGCGAAGAGCTTTGAGGAGCGAAAAACGAAACTTCCGTAGAGCTTCGAGACTTTTAGAGGACCCGAACAGAGAAAAACGCGTGAAGAAGTTATCACCAAACATATTCTCTGCCTTCTTGACGTCGCTTCACGAAACTCGAGAGGACGACCTGTATTATCTCGACGAAGACGAACGCGTCAGCAAGACGAGGAACGCTAAGAAGAAAAATCCGATACAAAACGAGGACAAAGATGATAGCAATGCGAGCAGTCGGCTCGTTCCTTCGCTCGTCGCGGAAGTAAATGAAGCAGTCGCAAAAACAGCCGAAACGGAAACGAGACTCGCGCGCATCGAGCGTCGAAGGAAACTTCTCTTCGAAATCCTCCAAGTGTTGGATGCCGAGATCCAGAGCTTTCAAAAAGCAGACGCGGATACTCTGTTTGCGCGAACGAAACTTGCTCGAGCCATGCACGCGACTAATCGAAGTATAAGAGAAATGACACGCAAAACAATCGCCACGACTGCTGAGTTGGGCTTTAGTAATGCGTGTCGTGTGGCGAACGAACGAGAGATTGAAACGCTTCAAGAAGAGTTGAGAGAGACAAAGGAAAGAAACAACGATGAGAAAGTCCAAACAGAGAACATGACGATAACACCGAGAATACCAAGAAAACAACATCGGGACCAAGAAACACACGGCTATCGAGGGGATAATCGACGAATAAACGCGTACGTTCCAGAAAACGACCCATCCGGCATCGGCTTGCCGATCCCGTTCGCGCCTTTCCATGCCGTTGCGCCTTCCAAGATTCTGCGAAGTAACGGTTGATTTATTATACATACATGTACGTTTCTTTCCTATTCGCTCTAAGCGCTACGAAAAACAGCGCGAGCAATCGACACTACAAAACTACTATCAAATCACAACGCCGCGATACCGAGCAAGACTAACACAGCGGCTATCGCCGAATATTTCACACCGGCGTACATGATCCCCCACACTAACGCCAACAACTTGAATACAATCACAAACGCCCACACGGCTAACCCTAGCACTAACGCTCCCGCCGCCGCGCCTTCTGGCGTCATCTTATCGTCCGACATCCCCGGTAAGTTTGTCGTGCGCAAGCGAAACACGTCTTCTTTCCCTTCGTCCGTGAACCGCTTCATCGCTTTTTCATCCATCAACCACCACGGGGAGTTCTCCTCTTCTTTCGTCGTTTTTCGCCAAAACCGCCAACGGGCGGACACCGAGACGTCTCGTTGCGCTCTTTTATGCGCGCGTGATGCCGATAAATGTTTTGAGAACGAGGACATCTGTGTTTTGAACGAGAAACGTTCAGCATTCGACGAGGCGTTTTGCTCGCAAAAACGCGCTTTGATTTCCCCGCGTGCTCTCGACGACGACGACGACGACGACGACGACGCGAGAACGCCCGAACGACTTCGCGCAAAAGACGACGACGAAGAGGGCAGATGCTGCCCTCGTTCGCGTAAAAGAGATATCGAAGTCAGCGTGGACATGTTAATCAAAACGCGTGTGAGTTATAAAAAACGTGCTCGAAAAGAGTGAAGATTTTGCGACATAAAAAGCAAGGTTTTGATGCCTTTTGAAGGAGAACGGAGAAAGCGCAACAATACTCTAAATCTTCTGTGTATCTACTATGATAACAACACGGCGCATGACATCTACGTATGTATAAATTATGTTTGCGTGGCCTTCTCTCTCTCTCTCTCTCTCTCTCTCTCTGTGTCTATGTATGGACTATGTGTATGTGTGCGTGTGTGTATCCCGGTCTCTTTAAAGCTTGCTCCCGCCGCTCTTCTCCTCGCCGAAATACACTCGAACCGGTTTCGGTCGGTTCATTCCGGCTGGGTAGAAATCGCTCTGCAATCCAGTCATTTTTCCTTGCGCGAACTCGTAGCATTTCTTGTTCAGCGCCCACATTGCGGTGCCTTCTTGGACTTTCGGGTTGTTGGCGAAGAACTCTAAATCTTTCCACTCGACTTTCTCGATTTCTTTCGGGCATCGAATCAACTCGTCGCTCAACGCTTTCAACGCGACGACAAAGAACATGTCGCTTCGACCAAAGTGGGTGCCGTGCGAGTGTCTCGCGCTTAATATGCTCACAAACTCAGACTTCACGCCGGTTTCTTCCATCACTTCTCTCACCGCAGCTTCTGGAACGTCTTCGCCGACGTCCAACAGACCCGTCGGTAACTTCCACAAATCTCTCCCAGCCGCCGGACCTCTCAACTCTTGCACCATCAACACGTCTCTTTTACTCGAATCCGTCGGGTTTACTCTGGTCACAAACGCACCAATCCCAACGTGATGCGTCGCCGCCGCCGGTAACTTATTCTCCTCGTTCTCCGCGAGCCACTTCGTGAGCATGACGTACTCCTTCTCCGCGTGATGAAAATGAAACCCCCTCGAGACGACAATCGGCACGTAACTCGCGTTTGCAATCGGAACTTTCACCCAACACCCTCTCACGTTCGATTCTTTCCACGATTCTAAACTCTCGTCCAACGCGCTCGCGAACGCTTCGTCGGTGTCGTAGTCGTACTCGTCGCTGTTCACCACAACCCCTCCGTATTTATCCGCGTTGAAAGGTAACATCGTTTCCGTCGTCCGAATGTCGTGGTCGTAGTTAAATCGGAATAAATCTTTCGCCGGTCGCTGCTGCTGCTGCTGTTTTTTCTCCTCCTTCTCCGCGGTGACACTCGTCGTCGTCGTCGTCGTTATCCCTCCTCGCGCCGAAGCGGTGACTTTATTCGTGCCGGTGGTCAGAAATTGATGTCGACGTGTTGTTCTCGTCGTTGGGGGAGATGAAAAATACAAAGAAGTCGTCTCTCCTTTCCCGAATCCAAATCCTCCAAATCCTCCTCCTCCTTCTCGCGGCAGCCGCGACGAAGAAGAGAAGTAGCCGCGGCAGGACCGACGCAGAAGGTGTAAATTTTTCGTCGTTCGCGGAGAAAAAGTCGTCGTCAGTGTCGTCGTCGCCTTGTTGAGGCCGCTCGACATTATCTTTTTTGTGAGGAGGCTTGTCTGCTTGTGGGTGAAAAAAATCCAAAAAACCAAAAAAAAATTTTCCAAACAAATTTTTCTTCATAAAAAAAATTCGCGCACAGACACACAACACACATCGCGAAAGAAGAAGAAGAAGAAGAAGAATAAGAAATGGCGAGCTTAACGCCGAACGCGCTCGCGCGGATGCTGGAGGAGCGACCGGACCCGATGGAGTTCCAGCCGGTGTTACAGATTGCGGGTGAGTGTGTTTTCGTTTCGAGACGCGCGCGCACGATTCATTTTTTTTTTCTTCTTTTATAGAGATCGCAATTTTTTCGTTTTTGAAAAATTTCCCCCGTGGGGGGAAAGGGCAGGAAATGAAGCTCTCCTCTGACGCGCGCTCTCTTTCTCTTCTTCCGTGCATATTCCTTTCGACAGACATCCGGAAAATTAAGAACACCTCGGGCGAGCAGGAGACGGCGGAGAATACGAGGTGGAGGATCATGATCAGGTGCGATGTTTTAAACTTTTTTTTTTTTCGAATTTTGGGGACGTGCAAATCTGTGCACTTTTCCAATCATCTCTCTCTCTCTCTCTCTTCTGAAAATCGTCGTCTCGGTCATCTTCTTCCAGAGAAAGAGAGACTTCTCTTTTTTCAACTCGTCGTCGTCGTCGCTGACACCATCCGCGCTCTCTTCTTCTCATTCTTCTTTCATTTTTACGTAAACAGCGATGGCACTTCGTACGCGCAAGCCATGTGCTCGCCAAAGTTGAATCCGTTGATTGTTTCAGGTACAGATTTTCTCCCTTCTTCTCGTTTTTTTGAAAAGTGTGGTTTGGTGAGAGAGGGGGTGCCTTTCGCAGTCGCGCGCGCGTTTTCTTTTTCTCGCGACGAGGAAGCCGCGCGGCGAGGTGTACCCTCCGATTGGTTTTCTCTTTCTCTTTCTTTCTTTCGCGCTGACGCCTCATCGTTCTTTTTTTTGCTTTTCTTCTCGAAACAGATCAACTGCGAAAGTACACCATGATTCGCGTCTTGGACTTCATGTATACCTTGCACGGGGACAAGACGGTGCCGATCATCGCGCAGGCGGAAGCCGTGCAACAAGCGGATTCGATCGTGGGGAACCCGGAGAACTACGCGAAGAAGCGGGCGGTTGGGGGTGGCGGGAATGCGCCGCAGCCGTTCGCGGCACAGCCGTTTGGTCAGAATAATGGTGGATACCAGAGCGCCGGCGGCGGCGGGTACGGGCACGGCGCGTACGGGCAACAGCAACAACAACAACAACAACAACAACAACAAAATCCGTACGGCAACGCTGGTGGCGGAAACCAAAATGGTTACGATTCTATGGGCGCGAAACAAAACGATATGGGTTTCGGGAGTAATTACGGTGGTAACCGCGCCGGAGGTGGTGGTCCAACCGGGAAAGTGGGCACCCATTACGGCGGAGCGGTGAACTATACGCCTTTACAAGCTTTGAACCCGTACCAACAAGGCTGGTCCGTGTGTGTTCGCGTGACGACGCCGATTGAAGTGCGAACGTGGCACAACGCCAAAGGCGAAGGGAAAGTTCTCGGTTTTGATGTGGTCGATGCGGAGGGTAACGAAATGAAAGTCGTGTGCTTCGGCGACTGCGCGTTGAACTTGGCAGAGAAGATGCAACAGTACGGCGTGTACGAAATTTCGAAGGCGACGTTAACGGCGTCGCGAAACCCGAAATATGCAATTGGTGCGTACGAAATGAAGTTGGACCACAACTCCATCGTTCAACCGGTACCGGAGAACGCCCAAGGCGCGATGAAAATCCCAAAGGTTCAATACAACTTCCGCAACATCAAGGAGATCGAGTCGTTGATGAAAGATACCACCATCGATGTCATGGGTGTCGTCCACGAAGTCAGTCCGGTTTCGATGCAAATGCTTCGTACGGGTGGAGAGAAAGCGAAGCGTTCGATCAAACTCCGAGACGATTCCGGCGCGGAAGTAGAGTTGACGTTGTGGGGCGAACATGCCGAAAGTCTCGGTCAAAAGCTCGAGACGATGCTCTTCGAGCACCAACATCCAATCTTGGCGTGCAAGCGCGCGTGCGTCGGTGAATTTAACGGGAAAAACTTGTCCATAAGAAATAACACGGTCATGGATGTGAATCCGGATCATCCGAAGGCGGGAAAGCTGCGCTCGTGGTACGATGCTGGCGGCAAGACGGAGGAAGTTCAAATCCTTTCGGGCGGTATGGGGGCCATGGGCGGCGGCGGCGGAAGAAGCGACAGATTTGCCACGATCCGACAAATCGAAAACGAAGCCGCAAACGGTGGGTGTAGCACTGCATTCTGGGTCGTTTGTAGGGGCTCGATTACGTATCTTCACAACAGCGACACGGGGCCGATGTATCCTGCCTGCCCTATGGATCACGACGGACGCAAGTGTCAAAAGAAGATGCGCCAAAACGAAATGAACGGCTTGTGGGAATGCGAACGACATTATGACGCTCAAATACCATCGGTGGATTGGAGATATTTGTGCTCCGTAAAGTTGGCGGATTACTCCGGTTCGTTGATGGCGAGCGTCTTTGGCGATGTCGGTGAAAAGTTATTCGGCATGCCGGCGGGGGATTTCAAAAATCTCTTGGACAACGATTTTCACGCGTTTGAAATTAAAAGAGAAGACGTCCGGTGGCGACAATTCAAGGTCAAGTTAAAGGCAAACGAGGACACGTACAACGATATGACGCGCGTGAAGTACACGATTCAATCGATTGAACCGATCTGCGACGGAAACTTTGCCGACGAGTCTAAAGTCTTGATCGAACAATTGAAGAAACTTCACAACGGCGAATCCATCTTGGAAGAAAAAGTCGATCGCCCCTCAGGTGTTGGTGGCGGCGCTCCATCTACCACAACAAACGAATGGAAATCGGGCCAAGGAGGCGGTGCCATGGGCGGTGGTGCTGGTGAGTACAATCAACAGAGCTACGGTGGTGGTGGCGGCGGCGGCGCTTCCGGGAACTGCTACAAGTGCGGTGAGCCGGGACACTGGGCGTCTAAGTGTCCGAATCAGCAAGCTGGCGGCGGCGGCGGCGGCGGCGGCGGTTATGGTGGCGGCAGTGGGTACGGTGGCGGCGGTAGTGGTGGCACTTCTGGAAACTGCTACAAGTGCGGCCAGCCTGGTCATTTCGCAAATAAGTGTCCGAACCAAGGCGGCGGTGGTGGCGGAGGAGGCTACGGTGGTGGCGGTGGTGGTGGCTACGGCGGCGGCGGTGGTGGCTACGGCGGTGGCGGTGGTGGCGGAGACTATTAAGATTGAAAAATCCGGCCACCTTTGGCCACAAAATGAACGATACGATACGACTGGAAAAACAAAAGGAAACACTTTTTTGACACGATAAACAACACATTGAAATTAAGAAAACACATGTAAAATACTTGGTAACATTTTAAAAAATCTCAGTACACATTCTCACTTTGTGCTCTTGAACCTGTCGCGCGCCAAGACAGCTTTCCTTTGAAGATCGTCGATTCTCGCCTTACCTTTCTCTCGC
>Ga0255769_10003857_pt1 | contig 14893 bp, 13 predicted proteins | sample 041ome_9_FD_179637 | JGI IMG/M metagenome (GOLD analysis project Ga0255769, IMG submission 179637) | Coastal salt marsh microbial communities from the Groves Creek Marsh, Skidaway Island, Georgia - 041413US metaG (version 2) | ecosystem: Environmental > Aquatic > Marine > Intertidal zone > Salt... | reverse complement strand
TGTTCTGACAAAACGCCAACACCTCTTCATCGACCATAGGGTAGGTCACGTTCATCACGTACACCGCAAGGTCGGGGTTACCAAAGGCATCGGCCAGCCCCAACGTGTGCAACACCCGCAGCAGCGTGTTGCAGTTGCCACCTTGCACCAAAATGCCCAGCTCACTGGTGCTAGGCCCCAACGTTTCGTTGAGCTGGTTGGCTTGAATAAACTCCACCGCTGCCGGCCAGCGGCTGTGGATTTTTTCTTGTTCGTGCTCAAAACTTGCCGGCGGAAGCACGATGCGACTGGTGTCGCGCCGCGGTTGCTCCAGTGCTTGCTGTAGCGTGAACGGACTGGCGCGGTTGTCGCTGGCAACAAACTGGCCGTGCACATGGCACGCGCGAATACGCAGCTGCAACATCACCGGGGTGTGGCTGGCCTCAGACAGCTCAAAACCCATCTTGACGGCGCGCACAATACTGGGCAAATTGGGGCGCGGATCAAGCAGCCACATCTGCGACTTCATGGCAAACGCGTGGGTCCGCTCTTGCATGATGGACGAGCCCTCGCCGTAGTCCTCACCCACCACCACCAACGCCCCGCCTGTGACGCCACCCGAGGCCAGGTTGGCCAAGGCATCGCTGGCCACGTTGGTGCCCACCGTCGATTTAAAAGTGGCCACCCCGCGCAACGGGTAGTTCACCGACGCCGCCAATGTGGCCGCGGCCGTGGCTTCACTGGCACTGTTTTCAAAATGCACACCATGCGCTTGCAAAATATCTTGCGCATCGGCCAATACGTCCATGAGGTGAGAAATGGGTGCCCCCTGGTAGCCCGCCACGTAGGCCACGCCCGATTCCAGCAGCGCTTTGGTGACGGCCAAAATGCCCTCGCCCGAAAACACCTCGCCCTGCCCAAGCTTGAGCTTTTCTACCTCTTGTGCAAACGATCGCTCTGCCACGTGATTTACTCCTGATGCGACACGCCAGCCCCTTGGCGTACGCTATGTTTGAGCTCACCGAGCAGCTCAAAAAGCCGCTGCAAGCGCTCGGGTTGAACTTGGTCAAATAACTCCATCACCCACTCTTCGTGCTCACGCGCCATGCGCGCAAACTGCCGCCGCCCCGTTGGCGTCAGCACCACCCGAATCGAGCGCCGGTCGTCTGGGGCGTGGTGCCTTTGCACCAAGCCCTCGCCCTCGAGTTGATCAACCAGCGCCGTAACATTACCCCCGCTCACCATTAAGCGGCGCGACAGCTCGCCCATGCTGATGCCCTTGGGGTGACGCTCAAGCTGCGCCAACAAATCGAAGCGCGGCAATGAGGTGCCAAACTTTTGCCGCAGCCGTTGCCGAATATGGTCTTCAATGTGCGCGGTGCACGACAACAAACGCAGCCACAGCCGCAACGATTGATGGTGGGCGTCGTGCGCGCGAGATTCTTGATCGCTTAGTGAATCGGTATAGGCATCCATGGCGTGTCCGCTGGGACCTCAACCACTTGATACTACCAAACTATTTTAGATTTGAATATTTTTTTTTTGAATCAAACCCGCTGTGACTCGGCCAAATCGTTCCATACGTCCTGCTCCAGCAGCTGCTCACCTTGCACCACAAAACGATCAATAAAGCGTATTCCCTCAAACGCCTCACCGTTGGGCCACACACCGTGCAACGAGCCGCTGCAGTACACCACGGTGTCGTCGCCGCGCCAGCACTCTTCGTACCGATCGTAGCTTTTGCCCACGCGCTGGTAACGTCCCTTGGCCCATGCCACGAGTTGCTCAAGCCGGGTGAATCGCTGACCACCAGGAAACGTCATAACAAACCCAGGCGCCAAAAAGCGTTGGGCGGCGGTCAAGTCACGCGCCTCCATGGCGTCTAAAAACGCGCGTACTACCGCACTGGCGTCGGTTTGGGCAAGGTTGCCTTGCTCAAACACCCTGCCCTCGCGCCGGTAGGTGCTCACCTCTTGCACCATGGTGGTGGTGCCGGCCTCTGGCGCCGGAATCACCGACCGCACCGCCGCCGAGACCCGCGCCACCAATCGTGCTTGCACCTCAGGGCTGTAACCTTTTAGCAAAGTAATTTGCGTCACTGGCATAACGAACTTTCTCCTCTCAACCGGCGCTGGGGTCAGCGTATTGGGCACCCAAGCTCATCAGCTCTGGCGTACCGATCACTTGGTTCAATTGATCAAAATCCAACATGCGGTCACGCCAGCCACTGGTGGTTTGGTTTTGTTGCAAGTTGGCGTAGTAACCCTGCAAGGCGTGAGCCAGGGCGCGCACCGTGCCGCCAGGAAAAATCACCAAGCGAAACCCCATGCCCCCAAGCTCGGGCGCGGGCACGATGGGGGTTTGGCCACCCTCCACCATATTGGCCAGCAACGGGATACGGCCCGCAAAACGCGCCGCCGCTTGCGCCAATTGCTCGCGATCGCGCAGCGCCTCAATAAACAACGCGTCCACGCCACACGCCACATAAGCCTCGGCTCGATCCATGGTGGCCTCCCAGCCTTCCACGGCCAAGGCGTCGGTGCGCGCCAATATCAGTGTGTTGTCGTTGGCTCGGGCATCCAGCGCAGCGTGCAGCTTGCCCTGCATTTCGGCCGTGCTTACCAAACGCTTGCCACTGAGGTGCCCGCACCGCTTGGGAAAGTCTTGGTCTTCAAGCTGAATCATGGCGGCGCCGGCACGCTCAAGTCCGCGCACCGTGCGCTGCGTGTTGAGTGCGTTACCAAAGCCGGTGTCGGCGTCGACCACCACCGGCAATTGCACACGCTCGGTGATACGCGCCAATACCTGACTGACCTCGGTGTAAGTGGTCAGCCCAATGTCGGAGCGACCGAGCTGGGTGTAGGCAATCGAGGCCCCCGACAAATACAAGCCCTCAAACCCGGCTTGTTGTGCCAACAGCGCACTGAGCGGGTCGTAAACACCCGGACAAAGCAGCGGCTGGGGCTGCAGCAAACGTGATTTCAGTGTCATGTGCTTTTACTCCAACGCGTCGGCCATGGCGTGCGCGGCGAGATAGCCACCGGCCAACGCGCTTAGCAACCCATTGCCCGACAAATAGCCGCTTACATCCGGTCCGGACACTCCACGCGCTGCGCCGCCCGCAGCCCAGCAATTGGGCAGCGACCCACCGGTGGCGCCACGCACCCGGCACGTGGCGTCAACGTCTAAACCACCTTGGGTGTGAAACAACGCACCCGTTACCTTTACCGCCGCGTACGGCGGCTGCAACGCGCGCTTGAACTGTCGGCCCCACGTATCGGCGATGGTGGGTTGTACCGCTTGCAAGGTAGCCGCCAAGTGGTCTGCCGGGCAGCCCAGGCGCTGCGCGAGCTGCTGCACGTCAGCCGCATGCAGCACCGCACCCGCCGACTCGGCGTCAACAAAATCGGGGAAACCGCGCGCGGTTTGCAAAATCTCGGCATCAAACACACACCACGCCAAGCCGTCGGGCTGCGCCAACACCTGCACCGCTGCCTCGGAGTAGCCCAAACTCTCGTTGTGAAAGCGCTGACCCAGGCGGTTGATTTGCACCCCACCTTCCATCATCAAGGCCCACGTCACCAAGCTGCCATGCGGCACCGCCCACGAGCCGTGTCCCTGATACGCCCCCATGTCACACAGCGGCACGCCCAATGCCTCACCCCAGGTCACAGCGGTGCCGTCGTTACCCACATGTCCGGCGTAGGTGGCGCTCACCATGTTGGGAACAAAGCGCTGCAGCCACGACACCGACGCACCGTAGCCGTTGCATGCCAGCAGCATGGCATCGCAGCCAATGCGCTCCTCGCTGCCATCGGGGCGGCGCACACACACGCCAAGCACGCGCTGCTGCTCATCCACCACCAATCGATGGGCTTGGGCGTCGGTCAGCAGCGCCACATCGCAGCCACGCACGCAATTGTCTAAGCGTTGCACCAAGGCCTCGCCGCGGCGCTCCGGCAAAGTGTGCATGCGTTTGCGGCTATGCCCAGGGTACAAAAACCCGTCCAACACCTGCCACGCAAAGCCATGCTGTTGCTGTAAAAAATCCATGGCGGGTGCAATTGCCTGGGTATAAGCCTGTACCAAATGCGGCGCGGCTTGGCCGTGCGCTTTGCCCTGAATGTCTTGTGCAAACAGGTCGGGGCTGTCGTCCTCGCCCATGGCTTGCTGGGCCAAGGTACCAGCCGCTGGAACAAACCCCGAGGATAGGCTGGTTGAGCCCGCCGGGCGCGCGTCGCGCTCCAGCACCAGGGTTTCGATACCGCGCGCGTGCAAGTGCAGCGCCGCGCTCAAACCACAGGCGCCGGCACCAACCACCAGCGCGGGCACATGCACGTCGCCCGACCAGTTGGCGCTGACCTGCACGCTTGGTTCAAGCATGGCTCACCCCCGCTTGCAACTGCTGCATGGCCTGCGCAATGGTGCACACGCTGGCCACGGTACCCATGTCAGCCAAGGCCGCCTCGTGCACCGCGTCGCCATAGGCGGCGCAGCCATCGGCCAGCACCCGGGTGACGTAATCTCGCATGTGGGCGTCGCGTACGGTGCTGGCCACTCCACCGTTGGTGACGATGCCGCCTACCCACACCTGCTGCATACCCGCGCGGCGCAACACCCAATCGAGTTGGGTGTTAAAAAACGCCGAGTACGCAACCTTTTGCACCGAGATGTCAATCAGCGGCTGCAACGTGGGCACCACCGCCTGCCCTTGGGACCCTGGCGCAAAATCACCGGCGCGCAAAAACGGACGCAGGTGCTTGAGGTGTGGGGAAATCATGGGTTCGCCCTTGGCGTCGGGCCAAAGCGTGAACTGACTGGCCACCACCATACCGCCGGCCTGTCGCACCGCCTGCGCCAACGCCAGCAAGCGAGCGGGCAAGGCCTGTGCTTGGGGGCTGGCGCAACCGCCGCGCGCATAGGCGCCGTCCGGCGCCAAAAAATCGTTTTGTAAATCGATTAATACCAAGGCAACGCTCATGACTCCACCCTTTGCAACACCAAATTGCCGAGTACATCCACCGTGGCCTGGTAACCAGGCTCCAGCCACACCGTGGTGTCGGCCTGCTCAAAAATGGCTGGCCCTTGCACGGTAAAACCCACGGGCAGCCCAAGCCTGGCGTAACGCTGCGCCTGCACCCATTGCCCCTGCACGTAAACCGATTGGCTGCCAAGCGGCTCGCTGTTGCCCGGGCCTTGCGGGGCCAAGACCTGCAAGTCAAACTTGGGTCGCACCCCAATACGGCTGTAGCGCAGGTTAAGCACGCGCACCGGCGGCCCCTGCAGCACGCGCCCAAACGCTTCTTGATAGGTTTGCTCAAACGCTGCCTGGACGGCGTCGCGCTGCAACCGATCGGCAGGCACCACCACTTGCAGGGTGTGCGTTTGACCTTGGTACAGCATGTCCAGCATCACCTCCTCGCGCACCTGTGCAAACGCCACGCCAGCCGAATCCAGCCGCTGCTGGCAGCGCTCGCGCATGGTTTCTAAACTTTGTACCAGCGACGAAAAGTCCACATCGACAAGGGCTTGGTTGAGCGTGCTGACCACGTCGTGCCGCATGTCGGCCATCACACAACCCAGCGCCGATGTCACCCCAGGGTAACGCGGCACCAGTCCACCGCCCACGCCTACCTCTTGCATCATGGCGCAAACGTGCAGCCCACCGCCGCCGCCAAAGGGCATGTACACAAAGGTACGCGGATCGTGTCCCCGTTCAATCGAGACCAAACGCATGGCACCGGCCATTTTGGCGTTGGCCACCGTCAAAATCGCCTCGGCCGCTGCTTCAACGTCCAAGCCAAGCGGCTCGGCCACGTGCGTGGCAATCGCTTGCTGCGCCAAATCAAGCCGCAAGGTGCCCAACGCACCGCCACCCAAAGGACGCTCGGCGCTGATGCGGCCCAGCACCACGTTGGCGTCGGTTACGGTGGGTAAGTCGTTGCCGCGGTTGTAGCACGCCGGGCCGGGGTTGCTGCCAGCCGAGGCCGGGCCCACCTGCAACATGCCGCCCGCGTCCACCCGGGCGATCGAGCCGCCGCCAGCGCCAATGGTTTCGATTTGAATCATCGGCGAGCGCACCACCATGCCAAACGCTAAACTGGTTTGAGCCGCCAACGCCGCTTGGCCTTGGGCAATCAACGACACGTCAAACGACGTGCCACCAATGTCGCCGGTGATCACATTCGGATAACCCGCCGCCTGTGCAATCGCCGCGCACGCCATAACCCCTGCCGCTGGTCCCGACAAGGCCGTACGAACCGGCAGTTCGCTGGCGGTTTGTTGTGACATCACACCGCCGTTGCTTTGCACAATCAGCAGTTCACCGCCAAAACCATGCCCTTTTAAATCGTGGTCCAGCTGTTGCAAGTAACGCCCCACCACCGGCTGCAAACTCGCGTTGAGGCTGGCGGTGGATGCCCGCTCGTACTCGCGAATCTCGGGCAGTACCTCGGTGGCCGCCGTCACAAATGGGTTGGGCCACAGTTGGCGCACGCGGGCCACCGCTGCCTGCTCGTTCTCGGGGTTGGCGTAGCCGTTAATAAAGAACACGCACACCGCTTCGCAGCCTTGGGCCAGCAACTGTTGGGCGGCTTGCTCGACCTGCGCCAAATCAACCGGCGTGTGCACCTGGCCGTCGGCCAGCACCCGCTCGTCCACCTCAAGCCGATTGGCGCGTGCCACCACCGGCTCAAAATCGCCGCGCAAACCCCAGGTTGCCGGGCGGTCACGACGCCGCATTTCCAGCACATCGCGGAAACCCCGGGTGGTGATCACCCCGGTCACGGCCACCCGGCGCTCCAGCAGCGCATTGGTACCCACGGTGGTGCCGTGCACCACGGTGCGCACCGGTTGCATGGCTTGCGCGTCGTCGCTGCCTTGCACCGCCCGCTGCATGCCCTGCATAAACCCTTGGGCTTCGTTGCCGCGGGTTGAAGGCACCTTTTCAATGCGAACTTCGCCGCTATGTTCGTCAAGCACAAACAAATCGGTGAACGTGCCGCCAACGTCTACCCCTACGGTAAGCGTCTGCCCCATCGTTGGTTGGCTCATGCGCCCTCCTGCGTGATATAGCCTTGCTCCGCATCATGCGCCAAGGCCGTGGCGCTGCGCTTGGTCGGATCCCCAAAGCCGCCACCGCCGGGCGTCTCCAGTCGCACCCGATCACCGCGCTGCAACGCAATGCCCACCATCTTGGACGCCATGGGTGGCGTGTGCCACACCCCTTGATTGCAATAACTGAAGTGATTGCTGGCGGCGTTGCCACCACCGGCAATGCCCTTGGGCTGGGCGCGCCCGCGTTCACCAAAAATAAACGCCTGAGCGGTTTCCTCCAGCAACTCGATTTCGTACACCGCACCCAAGCCACCCCGGTGCTGCCCCGGCCCGCCGGAATCCGGTCGCAACGCCCACTGTGTGAAACGCACAGGGTAGGCCGCCTCCAAAATTTCCAAAGGTGGAATGGTGGCGGTTGAGATGGGCGCGTTGCCATGATTCAAACCATCACCTGCGCTGTGGCCGCCGTGGCCGCCACCAAAAAAGCTAAACATCACCCACCGCTGGCCGGCGCGCGCGGCATCCCCGCGCACGCCCGCAATCGACAAGGCGTTGATGGTGCCGTAGGCTTGCGCCACCGCTTGCGTCGGTTTGGCCTGAGCCACCGCACTGAACACCACGTCGATCATGCGCAAAATGGTTTCGGTGTAACCCCCCACCGGCCTGGGTCGCTGCGCCGTGATCAACAAGCCTTCTGGCATCACAAAATCCACCGCATCCAGCACCCCAGCGTTGGCGGGCACATCAGGAAAAACGTGCTTAAGTGCCACATAGCAAGCCGCCACCGCCGTTGCACGTGAGATGTTGACCGGCCCGGCGCACTGTGGCGCGGTGCGCGAAAAGTCAAGCGTGAGCCGATCACCCTTCACCGTCATGTCCAGCGCCACGGTAAGTGGTTCGTCGCGTACCCCGTCGTTGTCCAGTATGTCGTCGAATTGATAAAAGCCATCGGGCAAGGCCGAGATATGGCTTTTCATGAGTCGGTTGGCGCGCTCGCGCAGAGCCACCAAAGCCTGCATCACGCGCGCGCTGCCCTGATCAGTAAACAGCGCTTGCAAACGCTTTTGTCCAAGTTCAAGTGCCGCAAGCTGACCATTGAGGTCGCCCCACATGCTGTCGGGCAGGCGGGTGTTGGCGCGCAAAACGGCCAGTACATCAGGGTTGAGTTCGCCGTTTGCCATCACCCGCACCGGCGGGATTTGCACCGCCTCTTGCCAACACTCGGTGGCCGCCGGGTTGTAGTTGCCTGGCACGGCGCCACCCACGTCATGCCAATGCGCCGCCGAGGCCACAAAACACAACAGCTTGTCGCCCTCAAAAATCGGCTTCACCAGTTTGAAGTCGTTGGCGTGCGTGCCGCCCTCGTAGGGGTCGTTGAACAACCACACATCACCGGGCTGCATGCCGCCACGTTCAGCTGCTGCAGCCATGGCCGCGCGCACCGCAAACGCCATGGCGCCCACAAAAACCGGCAACCCCGATTTGCCTTGCACCAAGGTATCGCCGGTTTGGGCGTCGTAAAGCCCATGGCAGGCGTCGTGCGCCTCGGCAATGATGGGGTTGAACGCGCTGCGGTATAGCGTCGCGTCCATCTCGTCTGCGATTTGCTCCAGCCGCCCATTGAGCACGGCCAAAGACACCGGGTCAATCGTCTCAACGCTCATCTGTGGTCTCCCCTGCCATTCGATGCTTAAGCTCGTTCAATAAACCGCCCATGCGCACCCGACGCAACAAAAAATCGGGCACCGCTTCACAAGTGACCGGCGTTTGGCCCTGGCTTTGCAGCGTCCACGGGGTGGCGTCCTCGTTGATGCACAGCGTTTGCCCATCTTGCAAACCATGCACCTGCGTGCACGTGAGCAACAACAAGCCCACGTTAAAGGCGTTTCGAAAATACAAACCGTTGTAACTCGGCGCAATCACCGCGTACAACCCCATGGCCACCAACACCGCCGCGGCTTGCTCGCGCGACGAACCAATGCCAAAGTTGGCGCCCGCCACCAACACGTCGCCCGGTTGCACGCCACTGGCAAAGTCAGGCCGCACGCCCTCAAGGCAGAACGGCTTGATGCCGTCAATGCCCCCTTTCATGGCATGGCCGGGCGCCAGGGCGTCGGTGTCGATGTTGTCCCCCACCCGCCATATGCGACGCTGCACCGTCATGACAGCCACTGCCTGGGGTCGCTGATTTGACCGCGCACCGCTGAGGCCGCCACGGTGTAGGGTGACCCCAAAAACACCCGCGCCTGGGCCGACCCCATACGCCCTTTAAAGTTGCGCGCGGTGGTGGAGATCACCCGCGCGTCGCCCGCAATGGTGTGCCCGTAACCCGCGCACGCCCCGCATGCGCTGGGCAGCCATTGCGCCCCAGCCTCGTCAAGTACCTGCGCCACCCCTTCTTCACGCGCCAACGCCATGTCACGCACGCTGGCAGGCGCCACCATCAACTGCACGCCCCGCGCCACCCGTTGCCCACGCAACACCTGCGCCGCGGCACGCAAGTCCTCTAGCTTGGCGCCGGTGCACGCGCCGATGTAGGCCACCTGTATCGGCTCGCTATCAAAGGCGGTCACCACGTCGCCATTGGCCGGGCTATGCGGCGCCGCAACCATAGGGGGCAGCACCGAGGCGTCATAAGCGTGGTCGTCGCATGCGGCTTGATCGTCGGTTTGCCAATGCGCCAATGCGGCTGGCTCCAAACCCTGCGTCACTCCGGTCTGTTTCAGCCACTCGGCGGTGGTTTCGTCTGGTGCCACCAAGCCCACTTGCGCCCCAAGTTCGGCGGTCATGTTAGAGAGCGTCATCCGTTCGGCCATGCCCAACGCACGCACCGCCTCGCCGGCGTACTCCACCGCTTGGTAGTCGCCGCCGTTCATACCCCAATCGGTCACCATGCGCAGCATCATGTCTTTGGCGCTGACCCCGGCAGCCAAACGCCCACGCCAATTCATGCGAATGGTGCGGGGCACACGCAGCCATATCTCGCCGGTTACCACCACGCCCAGCATTTCGGTCGCGCCTATGCCAAACATGTAAGCGCCAAACGCCCCGCCGGTACAGGAATGTGAATCACCGCCCACGGCGAACATACCGGGGCGAATATGGCCATGCTGCGGCACCACCACGTGGCAAATACCTTGGCTGTCGTACACATGCGGCAGGCGCTGGTCACGCGCCCAATCGCGCGCCAGTTGCACAATACGACGCGAATCATCGTCTTGTGCCGGCACATAGTGGTCCATCACCAACACCACGCGCTGCCGGTCCCAAACCGACGCACCCAAAGTCTCCAGCATGGGCTTAAGCCGCCGCGGCCCTGATGAGTCGTGAAACATCGCCAAGTCCACGGCACAAGTTACCAATTCGCCCACTGCCACGTGCTCGCGCCCAACCGCGCGTGCCACCAATTTTTGAGCCAAAGTTTGAGCCGTCATGCGTGCGCTTGCTTTATGTTCTGGGCCAGCGCCAAACTGGCGGCGCGCCATGGCCCTTGGTCCAACAACGCCAACACATCGTCGCTGGGCATGTGTGCCCCCGGTACCAGCTGTGTGGCCTGCCATACCGTCGCCAGCAAACAAGAGAGCACTGGCGCCTGCCCCCAACGCGGATACGCCGCCATGGCAGCCAGCGTGGGCATGCCCGTACCCAGCAACAACACCGCGTCCAGCCCTTGCGTGGGCAGGCTTTGCAGGGCCTGTAACGCCGGGGCATGACCCAAGCTGTAAATGGGGTGAAATGTGGCATCGGCCGCCTCTGGCTCGGCCATGGCCAGCGCCGCCACCTCAAAGCCACGCGCCTGCCAGTAACGCACACTGGCTTGGGTTAAGCCCTCGGGGTAAGGTGAAACCAACCCAATACGCTTGGCCTGCAACTGGCGCAGCGCGGCCGCACTGGCCAGCGCCGAATTCGTAACCGGGCGTTGCCAACGCGCCGCCAGTTCGGCAAACAATGCGTCTTCGTCGGCTGCACCCAGCAGGTACGACGCCCCGGTGCACGTAGAGGCCACCACCTGCACCGGCGCGGCGCCAAACTGCGCCAGCGTCTCACCCAAATGCAGATAGTAATCGCGCAGCCGCGCCTCAATGCTGGGCTCTTGGCTCACCAGCCTGGCGTTGATATGGCCAAACCCTGGCGGCCACAGCATGGCGCATTCGGGCTCCACGGTGGTGTTGCCCTGTGGGGTCAGCAACCCCACCAAGCCCTTGGCAGCGTAGGCCAGCGTCATGGCCTACGCCAACACGCCTTGCTGGTAGTCTTGTACCGCTTGCATCACCTCGTCGCGGGTGTTCATCACAAACGGGCCGTATTGCACAATCGGCTCGCCCAATGGCTGACCCGCCACCAAAATAGCTCGACTTTGCGCCGGCAGTTCCAACACCACATGGTCGTGTTGATTGGCCAATATCGCCATGCGGTTTTTGGCAACCGTTTGCGCTTGCCCACCCGTTAGCACCGACACGTCCCCAACATAGGCATACACAAAAGCGTTGTGCACCGCCGGCACCGGCTGCGTCAGGGTTAGCGTGCCGCTGGCACGGTTTTGAATATCCAAAAACAAGGGCTGCGTGGCATCGCGGCGCACCAAGCCCGACACCCCTTGATGCTCGCCCGCAATAACACGCACCGTCAGGCCATCTTCGCGGTGGTATTCGGGTATCTCGGCACTTTGAATGTCGCGGTACCAAGGCGCGATCATTTTTTCTTTGCTTGGCAAGTTAAGCCATAGCTGAAAACCATTCATCAGGCCCTCAGACTGCTCCGGCATTTCACTATGAATCACGCCGCGCCCAGCCGTCATCCACTGCACGCCCCCATCTTGCAACAGGCCCTGGTTGCCCGCGCTGTCGCGGTGCCGCATGCGCCCGTGCAACATGTAAGTCACGGTTTCAAAACCGCGGTGCGGATGGTCAGGAAAACCGCCTACGTAGTCCTCGGCTTCTTCCGAACCAAAGAAGTCCAGCATCAAAAATGGGTCGAGGCGTCGCTGCAAATCTTGGGTCAGTACCCGCGTCAGCTTGACACCGGCACCGTCCGAGGTGCGTTGCCCCACCACCAAGCGCTCAATGGCGCGTCCTTCAGGGTTAATCGTCGTCATAACCCCGAATTATGCGCGGTTCGCGCCAACCCCGAGGCGCCCGGGGTTTAGTGGTAAACCTTGCGCAGCAAGCGGCGCAGGGTGGCCTGCTCGGCAGCCGACAAATGCGCCAGGCTCTTTACCTCGCTTTGCTGCGCCGCGGTGTGCGCCTGCTTAAGCAACGCCGCCCCCTTGGGGGTGGCGTACAGCCCAATGGCGCGGCGGTCTTGCACGTCGCGCCGCCGACTCAGCAGCTCGCGGCGCTCCAGCCGCTGCACCAGTCGCACCACGTTGGGTGGCAGCAAGTTTAGGGTGTGCGACAACTGGCTGGAGGTTGCGCCAGGGTTGTGCACCACCACCGACAGCACCGAAAACTCCACCGGCCGCAGTTCGTAAGGTGCCATGGCCTGCATGAATCCGTCGATCAGGCATAAGGCGGTGCGTCGCGCGTGGTACCCCACCAAATCCTGCACCCCACCCGCATCGAGCGCAGCGTCGGCAACACTGGTTACGTTGGGCGATGCGTTGACGGCCACGGGTTACACCGCACAAATAAGGCCGCTCAAGCTGCCGTTGTACATCGCCTCAACCACATCCGCACGGTGCTGCAACACCGCGCGTTGGTTAATGGACCCTTTATCGGTCACCTCGCCACGGTCAATGGTGGGTGGCTCGAGCAACACGCACAGGCGAGCGACTCGGTTGGCGCTGCCCGTGCTCGCCGCAGCCAAGCGGTTCACCAAATCCTGAAAAAATGTCTGCACCGCAGGCGCCGCCACCACCTCGGCCCACAACGCGCTCTCGGGCAAGCCGGCCAGCTCGCGCAGCCGTGGCGTGGCAAATACCATGGCGCCCACCTCGTGGCGATTCAGCCCTGTCACCACCACGTCTTGCACATAGGGCGCGCCTGCGGCAATCACCTGCGCCCGCAGCGGACCAACACTCACAAACGTGCCGGTTGCCAGCTTAAAGTCTTCTGCAATACGGCCATCAAACCGTATGCCCAAATTGGGGTTTTGGGGGTCGATCCAGCGCACCGCGTCACCGGTGCGAAAAAACCCCTCCTCATCAAACGCCTCGGCCGTTCCCTCGGGGTTACGCCAATAACCGGGTGTGATGTTGGGGCCGCGGTAACGCACCTCGGTTTTACCATCCACCGGGACCAGCTTCAGCTCCAAGCCGGGCGCGGGCAACCCCAAATCACCCGCCTTCACGCGCGGGCTCGGGACAAACACCGCAAATGGTCCCGACTCGGTCATGCCAAGCCCGGTGCCCATCACAATGCGTTGACCCACCTCACGCTCGGCGCTGGCAAACAAACTGTCCCAAATCGGCTGCGCCAACGCGGCGCCCGAGTAGAAAAACATTTTGACGCGACTTAAAAAGTTTTTGCGCAGCGTGTCGTCGGTCTCCATGGCTTTGGCAATCGCTTCAAAGCCAGTGGGCACGTTGAAGTAAACCGAAGGTGAAATTTCTCTTAGGTTGCGCAGCGTCTCGCCCATTAACGCAGGCGTTGGCTTGCCGTCGTCAATGTACATGGTGCCACCGTGGTAAACGACCATGCCAAAGTTGTGGTTGCCACCAAAGGTGTGGTTCCATGGCAGCCAATCCACCAGCACCAGCGGTTGTTCGGCCAACACCGGCATGGAGGTCACCATTTGTTGCTGGTTGGCACACCACATGCGGTGGGTGTTGATCACCCCCTTGGGCAATTTGGTGGAGCCACTGGTAAACAAAAATTTTGCTACGGTGTCACCGTTGGTGGCCGCCATGGCCTCGTCTACAGCCGCTGTGGCCACCGTGGCACAAAGTGTTGCAAAAGATGTGGTCTGGCGCTCGCTCCACTGGCCCTGCCCCAGCACCACTTCCATGCTTTGTGGCACCGCAGCCAAAACCGCAGCCTTGTAGCGCGCATCGGGTACAAACACCAAGCCTGGGGTGACCGTTTGCAGCACGTGTTTGAGCTTGGCGTAGTCTTGGCTTACCAATGCATAGGGCGGCGATACCGGTACAAAGGGCACTCCCGCCATCATGCAGCCCAGTGCCATTTGGGCGTGCTCCAAGCTGTTCTCGCACACAATCGCCACAGGCTTTTCTAGCTCCAAGCCTCGTTCAATCAGCGCCTGGGCAATGGCCCGTGCCGCCTGCCAAGCTTGGGCGTAGGTGAGATGCTGCCAATCACCGCGCTGCCCATTGGGTAAAAGCTCGCGCCGCGCCATAAAAGTTTGTTGCGGCACGCGCTCAGCCCAGTAAGCAAAACGATCGGTTAAGCGCACCGGGTAGTCGCCCAGCGCTTGCGGCGCACGCACGTACTGCACCCCTGCCTCCCCTTGGCGCACCTCCACCTCGGTGACGCCGAAGGTAATCGGCCGATAACTTGGCTCACCCATACAAATGGCTCCTATGTCTTGCTTACTTTGGGCGCCTTGCCCGCCAAAAACGCCTGCACCCGGGCTTTGGCCTCAGGCGCAGCCTGCGCCACCCCCGAAACCAAGGCCTCAGTAAGGTAACCGTGGTCAGCTGGTTGCTCCGCAATACGCGGCAGCACCTGCGTGAGCGCAAAATTGGTCAGCGGCGCGTTACCCGCCACCTTGGTCGCCAATGCCAAGGCTTTGTCCAGCGCCTGCCCAGCCGGCTCAAGGTACTGGGCAAAACCCAGCCGCTCACCATCCTGCGCGTCGTACACCCGCCCCGTTAGCATCATGTCGGTCATGCGCGCCACACCAATCAGTTTGGGTATACGCACCGATCCGCCGCCGCCCACAAATATCCCTCGCGTGCCCT
>Ga0255769_10003846_pt1 | contig 14920 bp, 18 predicted proteins | sample 041ome_9_FD_179637 | JGI IMG/M metagenome (GOLD analysis project Ga0255769, IMG submission 179637) | Coastal salt marsh microbial communities from the Groves Creek Marsh, Skidaway Island, Georgia - 041413US metaG (version 2) | ecosystem: Environmental > Aquatic > Marine > Intertidal zone > Salt... | reverse complement strand
GGCTCAACAAGGTGACTTCTTCTTTTACTGTTTCGTAACCCAGTCTAACCTTCATTCTACTATTACCATTACTGATAAAGGTTTTTGCCTGATCCAAAACCTGACTAAAGCTGCCGATGCTTAAGCCTGAACTTTCATAAGAAGGTATGGTCGTCTTTGTACCACCCCATAGTCGATACAGTGGCTTTCCCAACGCATGACCAAGTAAATCCCAAGAAGCCATATCAATGGCAGCAAAAGCCATGGTCAGGATACCTGTGCCACCGAACAACTTAAACTTATCTAACAGGTAATCTGTATTCGTTTCTGGTGAACAACTTCGGCCTTTAACCTCTTCAAAGGCGACTGTTACTGCACTGGCTATGGCTGGTAACAGCTTAGCATTTGGTGAAAACAAGTAGCTGTGACCTTCGACACCGCATTTGCTTGTTATCTTCACCAGAACCAAGGCGGCGTTGGTTAATTTACCACTAGCCGTTAAGAGAGGTGAAGGTAATTTTGGAGTTGCGGTTGAAACTGATATGTTGTCGAGGACAATTTGATCAGCAGTTCTGGTATCAGGCTCAGACATAAAGTCACTTGTGTTCGACGGTTTTGTCACCTCAAAACTCCTATACTTGGCTCAATATGACGGTACTTATACCTAAAACAAACAGCGGCTCTGCATGAGGTCGTATCTATCCATTCTATTCAACTGACAATCTGGGCACAGGGAAACCCTGTTTAGCATATGCTGCATTGATGGCATCTTTCGCATCAGCAGTTTTATCATGCGGAACTATCAGGCAGTCGTGGATTGAAAGACATCCAATACCTCTGTCTAGCAGATAGTTCATTGCGAACATTATGTTATCGCTTTCTAATAGCCATAAATACATCCCAACTTGCTTCTTGGAAGCCAGTAGTGGGTAAGTAGCCTTTATGCAGTTTACATAATGTTTCCAGTCAGGCTTTAGGCTCCCTATACGCTCAGCAACATCCTGCTTTTCGGTCAAGCTGGCTGGCCAGTCCTTGCTGTTCAAGTTTAGTCCATTCATGGACGCATTAATGATGCTTTTGACTAACAGTCTGTCTAAGTCCTTCAACGAATTTGCCTGATACAGGTCACCTTCAAACTCAATTGGGACGTTTCTAAAGTTATACAGCAAGTTCAGCGCACATGCATGAATGTCTACTTCGGAAACTGGGTTGCCATCTATCGTAATTTTTTTACGTAGTTTTTTGTCTGGCATGATGAAGTCACGTGGGTAAATCCTACCACCTTCTAAAGTACTGCTATTACTAAATATACGACGATATTGAGGCTGGGTGCCCCATGGGTTGGATGGTATTTCAAACTCGTGGCTTAACAGTTTGTCATTAAGTGCGTCCATCTTTGGCTTGATGTACTTGCTTATTAAGTTTTGCATCTCGGGCTTATACATAAACTCGATGTCGACAGGGGCTTTTTCTAATTCACCCTTGTTGCCACGTCTAAATTCTATCAATGGCTGGCTGTAACCTAAGCTAACAAAAGCGATTGGTTCCCTTAGCTTTAACTTATTTGAGGCTTTGTAACGCTGCTGTACATTCATCCGACTTTTGCCAATCGGTTTGAGCAAGCCATTTTCCAGCAACACGTTCCGTATGTCCTTCACTGCACGATAAGATATTGCGTATTGGAAAAGGTCGTACTGTTTTTTGTTCATTGCCATGTGGACAATACCGTCAGGATCATCACAGACTGCTTTGAGGACGCTACAGAGGGCGTTAAACCTCTGCTGCAAGCCGTCAGCCCTTTTTGGCTTTGGTGCGTTGCTGGGCCATTCTAGCGTGTCAAATAAGCTATTTATTGCAGCATAACTATCGCTATTTTCTGCGACTGTGTAGTAGGGGGCTATAAAGGTTCCATTGGATGATGCGTCGTCGGCCATATTGGTTTCTAGCATAAGATCAAAAGACAAATAAATGGGGTTAGTAATGGAAGGAACAGCTACATTTAATATACTATAGGTATAACTATAGTTGTCATCAGAAGTAGATAGCCAATACCAATTACATGATAGTATTTTTAGTAGTAACATATACGACACCTACCGGTTAGATAGATAAAGTGATTAATCTTCAGTATTAAATTAATAAATATATTATTAAACAGTATTTTATAAGATGTAATTAAACTAATATTGCCTAAATCATATTGTCTTTTCTTACCAAGTAGGTCAGCGAGTGCTTCAATTTTTCTAAAAACTAATTTCCCTTGGGGGGGGATGATGGTTTTAAAGTAAAGCTTTGTTAATTAGCACCGACAAAATGATAGTGGATTGTTACTTATTGCGTTACCGCTTGCTTCGTTTAAATTGAAAGCCAGAAGAAGATATTTGAGGGTGTAAAATGTTGGTTGGTTGGTTTTTTACGTTAGCAGTTATTTCGGTCATACCAGCATGGATTGCACAAACAAAAGGCCGCAGTTTTTGGGGGTGGTGGATATATGCTTTATTTCTATGGCCCATTACATTGATACATTCAGTGGTGATCAGTGCAGACACAAAAGCACTTGAAAAAAGGCAAATTCAATCAGGGAATAAAAAGTGTCCAGCTTGTGCTGAGATCATTAAGGCCGAAGCTAAACTGTGTAAGCACTGTGGTACCGAACAAGAAATTACAGAAAAACCTGATACGACTGTGATTGGTGCAGATGGCGCAGTTGAGGTGTATAAGGGGCAAGCCATTCATGAAATACCTGGCGGTTTTAGGGCTATGGGTTCATGGTTTAAGTCTATTGATCAGGCCAAGTCATACATAGACAATAATCTTTAGTTTGGTGGTATTAACTAGCACTTATTTAATTAGATGTATTTGCGTTTAGTTATGTAAGCAGCATCATCAGGGTATACTGTGATTTTGCCATCAGAATGTTACTAGAATACAGTAACATCTACCTAGTTTTTACTTGCATGTTACTGTTATCTTTAGTACCCTTAGACTCAGTTGTTACTACTATAGGAGAACTACATGGCAACTATCGCATACCTACGTGTAAGCACCGTTGATCAATCGTTAGCACGTCAGGACATAACGGACGCAGATAAGGTCTTTGAAGAAAAGCTATCAGGCAAAGATCGTAACCGTCCAGCCCTACAGCAGATGCTTGAGTATGTCCGTGAGGGTGACGTGGTCAAAGTTTGGGACATTTCTCGTTTGGCTCGTGATCTAATGGACCTTCAACAGATTATCCAAGACATCAACGACAAAGGTGCAACCATCACGTTTATCACTGAGAACCTCACCTTTGGACCTGATCAGGACAATCCTATGGCTACCATGCAGCTACAGATGATGGGTGCCTTTGCTCAGTTTGAACGTGCAGTCAAAAAGCAGCGTCAACTTGAGGGCATAGCTAAAGCTAAAGACCGTGGTGCATTCAAAGGCGGCAAGCGTATGATCAACCGTGATCGTGTTCGTGAGTTACACGCCGAAGGTCTATCCACATACAAGATCGCAGATACCATGGGTATTAGCCGCATGTCGGTCCATCGGATCATCCACGCAGACAAGCTAGAAGGCACCACACAGTGACGTAAGTTTCACGCACATACGACTTCGGATTAGTCCGTTAGCCCTACTCTAGGGCAGTTACAGGGGCTTGGGACCCTCTAAAATGTGGGAGCATAGTTCCAGCTTCCATAGTAACCACTTACATCTGCAAAATAAAAAATATTTACCCATTAGATTTTAAACTACAAAAATCGCACTATGTCTCGACATAAGATTTTATAGGAATTAGCAACAAGGCATTAATCATCTGCCCAGAATGTAATAATAGTATGTCCGACACAGCCTACGCATGTCCACACTGCGGATACTCTATGGATGCGGATTCGGTTGAGTTGGCTAAAAACCCATTCGGCTTTTGGCTTAAGACAATAACCGATCTATACATTTGGGGCATGTTTGTAGCCCTCAACTTTAGCTTGGTCAGTGTTGAGCATTTTTTCTTTCAATTTAGTGTTACGATTGGTGAATATGTGCTTCATCCCTGGGCAATTGTGCCTGTTTTGATAGCATCTCTTGTCCGTGATTGGTTGGTTGGCGCCGTGTATGGTGTTTTCTGTGGTGGAATGTTGGTGTTCGCTGCGGGACTGGACAACCTATTAGTGTTGCCATGACGATGATTAAAGCGGTTCTTCCTTGATGTTGCGGCATAGTTTCTATCTTGCTGTTTCTGAATTTTTGCTTCTGCGTCAATGAGCAAAACTATGAGAGCATTTAGCCTTTCTGGCAACCTCGTAGATCGTAGCAGTAGGGCTTAACCTACTGATCAACTCTTTGACTGACACCAGTCTCCGATGCCCACAACGACATTCTAGGCTCATGTGATTATTGATTATGGTCTGTAGTTGAGTCATGGTAGGATCAGAGTGATATTATTGGGGCATTATGGTTAGAATCTTTGTTCTTTTATCTGTGTGTTTACTTCTAGCAGCTTGCGGAGCAGGGTATTCTGGACCGAAAGGATTCAATACTTCGTTCGCTGATGAAGACAACAGTAGTCCGAATGGTTATTCAGTAATCGATGATCCGACCCAGCAATTCACTTCTGATAAAGTGGAAAGATTTCGTATCGTGCCTGAATACTGTGACGGTGATGATTGTAAACACAATTCACGCAGAGCCGTACGGAAACAAGATATTTGGGATGATACAACAGCTAACGATATTCAACCTAAAAAGTCTTGGTATGGGTGGTATCTGAACTTACCAAAAACTTTTGATCCGGGACTAAATAACACGGACGGATTCATTAGCTTTCTCAATTTCAAGCATAACGATTTAGACTGTGGCACATCTATATTTCAGAATAACAATCGAAGTGATGATCTGGATTATGTAATAAGTTATGCAACTGGCGGTGAGGATAAATATGCGCCTGGGCAGCCTAAAGCGTGTAAAGATGTCCTACGACAACCAATTTATAAAATCAGTGACATGAGAGGAAAATGGACGAAGTTTGAAATGTTTGCAAACTGGGAAAACTCAAAGAATGGTGAAGTAGATATCTTTATTAACGGTAAACAGGTGTTAGACTACAATGGTATAGTTTGTCCCGCTGGGTGCGACAAATATAACTTTCTAGGCTATGGTTTGTATATCGGAAATGTCCAAGATATTTCAAAATTGAAAGCATCTGAGGTTATGTTTACACAACTGAGCAGGTCAACAAACAGAGAAGATTTGTTGGTAAATAAATCGAACTAAGCATCATCAAACTTTTGCTCGTAAATAAGCCCTCATTCCGACAAACCAACATCACTAAATTGCTATGCCCGAAGTGATACTGCGGGGACATATGATTGTTGCTAATGGTCACTGATGCTAGCCTACCGTTATGAACTACTTTGAGAACATAACCCCAGTGGGTATCATCTTCGTGATACTTACAGTGATCCTTCTATACATCTACAAGACAAGAGGGTTTGCGAAAACAGGAAGGTTCAAGAAGCCATCCCCAGAGTATTTTTGGTTTCAGGTCATCCTGTTGGTTATCATGGCTATTTGGCAACCGTGGAATGATTGATGAAAAAGCATACAGATTTACACGATTGCAATGGAGCTAATGATAATCAGTGAGAGAAAAATCTTTCATTATTCGTGATTGCCCTCCTCACAAGAGCGTCTTTAACAAGAAGAGCAATTTTTTCATTTAGCTTGTCGTTATTCTCTAATGCGTACAGTTCTTCACTTGTAAGGCTGTAGGGATCATCTTCCAGCTTTTTACGCAGAACCATGTCGTTCCATACGGATGTAATGGTATTTCGTTCTTCGTCAGTCATACAAACGTAAACGACAAATCAACGTGAATGTTTAGAAGCAATCCTAAGAATAAGAAAATGGCTCTACGCTAGATTAACTCTGAACCCTGCGGAGCCGTTTTCCGTTCTCCTCCCTGAAGAACTTTGTGCGATGAGTTTGTTCATTTATTGCAACGAGTCAAGGATTTGATGGCTATTAGTGGTTGTTGGAACAAACCATTTAAAAAAGACCCCGCAAAAAAGCGGGGCCAGTCCAACAGGGATTGTGGCGTTAGCCACTTTTGTGAAGTAGAGACCAACTTAGGTTTGGCAAGACGGTGTCAAAAAAGAAAAGGTCGGCCTAATTGACTACAAGAGGAGTGGCCGACCAGTTGCACTGACTTCGAAAATAGGGAGGTGAAGTCAGGCCCCTCATATTTCGCAAGGCAACCAATGGGAAGAGAACAATGTGCCTTGCTCGTCGAAGAGACAGCCTCATGTTTTATTTGTTTTCAAAGAGGAAAGAGGCTGCTCTTCTAATGACTGTTTAGCCAGCCAACACCCACATCATGTCGCATGTTGCGACAATCTGTCAAGGCATAACAATATGTTGTTTCTACTCACAACATATAGCTATGCTTTTGCGTTCTTAAACTTCATTCACACTCAGCTATCGCAGCGGTCATACCCATTCCTGTCGTGGTATTAACAAGCGGTATTGAGGTCGCTGCTGCTACACAATCATCAGTTTGTGTTTTAGTGGTGCTGGGACTTGCATAAAAGTAAAACCCAAAGGCAGCTATACCAGCGACAAGACAAATCATCGTAACTGCTATTCCGTTATTCACGTTACAATACCCTAAGAACTTGATGCCTTACCCTGTCACAGGACGCCGTGGATATAAAGTGGAAAGGGTGTGCTAGAAGCAGATGGAAATAGGGGATATGGAGAGTCTGCCCCTAGCACTGCGTCGTTGTAACTTATACTGCTTGCGTGAGCATCTGGATTACTCAGTGTCACTGCGCAGCGGTTTTAGGCAAGTTTTACAGCGTCTAATTGCGCCCTCACTGCATCCAATTTATACCCCTGCCCATATTTTGATCCAATGGTTCCGATGGATGACCAGCCACCAATCTGATCTATCAGTTCTAAGGGGCATCCAGATGCTCTAAGGCGATCTCTGAACGTGTGTCGTAAGCTATGCGCAGTCATCCCAAAGTCCTTCTTCAACCACTTACCCAGCGCATTTGAGGCGTGTGTGGCACGACAGGTTCCGTCCTTCAGGTATCTTGGATACAGATACTGGTCGTCTGCATGTTGTAACGCCAGTAGCATTGCCTCTTTCGCATAACCTACCAGTGGCAATGTTCTAATACTATTTGCTGTCTTTAGTCGTCTTATACTGTTGGGGCGTATTTGTATGACTTCCTCTGTCATATCTATGTCGTCTAGTTCCAGCCCTACTACCTCAGCTAACCTACAGCCAGTTTCCCCTAGCAGGGGCATCAGCAGCTTAATCTGTGACCCAGACGACAAAGCATGGTCATAGCCTCGTTTCAGTTGGTCTAGAGTAAAGGTTCCACGTTTATGGACATCTTGTCCCTCGCCCATAATGAACAGACGGCTAAACGGATTACGCTTATCAACATCAAGTTCTGCATAAGCGTAATTTAGAATGGCACAAATGCTGTTAACCTTTCTTCGTATAGTCGCCGTTTTGTTTCCTTGTCTTCGTAGTTCATTCACAAATAGCTTGGCATCATCCCTCACATAAGAAGTGACATCTCTATTCCCAGCTAATTCGATGAAGGAGGCTAATGACAAATTAGGGGATGCTCTATCAATCTTCTTAAGAGATAGATACTCTTCTGCCATCTCCGATAAGAGGTACGACTTAGGCTTAAAACTATTCACAACAGCAGGAATGTTGATTGGTGTCGTGGTCTTATGTGAAGCCCAAGATGCCTCTAGTACGTTACTAAGACGAGTTGCATAGGCTTCTGCCTCTACTGGACATGACGACAGTGCGTGTCTGATGTGTGTTCCATAAGCTGCAACAGCATTAGAAGGAACTCTACGGTTGTAGTAATAGGTACCAGAACGACTGATTGTGTACCGAATGTGTGACATGGTGATAACCCCTGATCATAATTTCATCAGGAATGTCAGACAGTTGCTCTGAAAGTGTGGCGACCTCGGCAGGGTTCGAACCTGCAACCTGCCCCTTAGGAGGGGGCTGCTCTATCCAGTTGAGCCACGAGGCCGCTGGTAGGCCCGGAGGGACTTGAACCCCCAACCAAAGCGTTATGAGCGCTCTGCTCTAACCAATTGAGCTACAGGCCCGCCTAAGCATGTTCTTTCAAGTATTGTGCTGAGATGCAACGGTATCGATTGCTTAAATACGATCCAAAACCATCTCAGCGCCAAGAAACTCTCTCGTCTTGTGCATCCAATCATCGAGCGCCGCCGCAGCACCTATTCCCACACCTTGGATCTGGTGTAGGTGTATCGTGAATAGCTTTGTTGGATCAGCGGCCTCAGCTGGGTTCCACTGTCCACCCGTCTCGAGAATAATTGTACCAACCTCTTCGATTGGTGACTTGCTGTTTTGGATCCGTTCATACGCAGTTTGAAGGTCCATATTCATAATACAATCCTCCGTAATGAGTTGAGTGGAACATATTTGGGAACACAGGCGTTTGTGTCAAGGTTTTCCAATAAAACTGAGAAATTCTCCGCATCTATGATGGTAACAAGAAAAGGAGTTTACCATCATGATAAGTACCTTTGTGCTACTCACTGTTGTGGGTGGTGTGTGTCGTCTTGGCCTGAACTGGGTCTTGCGACGTAAACTTGGCATGTCTTTAGGGCTACCCCCAATCCTGGCTCTGGCCTTGGTCATCTTGACAGGCCTGCCTGATATCCTCAGTCCAGTGTCCATCAACCTGCCCTTGGGCTTTGTTCTTGGACTGCTGCTGCCTGACCTCCTACTACGGAGGGCCTGGTGATGAGCGTGACACTCAAGGATCTACAGCCTGGATGCATCGTCCTCATCGCAGGGTTTGATGACATTCCAGAACATCAGTTCCAAGTGGATGAGGTCTATGAGGACCTTGTCACAGGAACCGTCCTAACAGGACCACTTTCTGGAGAATACGGCGAGCCAGAGATTGAGCTGATCACTGCGGTGATCCCTCAGGAAACAACCGAGGACAGCGGAGTGTAGCTGTCAGGGAAGGGCTTAAACCCAGCCCCTCGTTGTTTCCAAACGAAAAACTTCCAATCAACACGAAAAGCGGGGCAATTGCCCCAACAGGAGACATCATGTCGACACAGATCAAGTATGCCTACAAGCGGCATAACACCTGGGTCTATCGCAGGACCTATCCCCAACATCTGCAATCCCTTCTTGGATCTTCCCTGAAGCAATCCCTGAAAACCGCAGATGCCAAAACAGCCAAAGCCAGAGTGGCAGAGCTGAACCAAACATTCATAAACATCGTAAAGGAGGCTGAACAGCATGTATCTGCAAACACTGGCAAAGATTTTGCCAACTCTACCGACCACTCTGTTCGAGTCCCTGTGGCTCGCCCTCGATATCACCATGCTCGTTTTGTGGGTGAACGGTTGGTGAAGGGCTTGGCTGCAGTGTACCTCACGTATCAGTCAGAACGGCTTCGTCCAGGGAGCTACAAAGCAGTGCGCTTTGCCACAGAGCTCCTGGTATCTCATCTGAGAACCAACAAACTTGGTGATATCACCCAAGCACAGGGCAGGGAGGTGCTATCCCTGATTGCGCAGCTGTCCCCGAATGTGCGGAAGCATGCAAAAGCAAAGGAAGCATCGCTAAACCAGCTCGCCGAACTTTCGGCGGAGCTGGAACCTGGGCACACTCTTGCCCCCCAAACCCAAGCACGGATCTGGAAGCACATGCTGCAGGTCTTTGATTGGTGTGTGGAACAGGGGGAACTCACTACCAACCCATGGGAACATCTGACCATCAGAGAAAAGCCAGAGGTGTACCCTCATAAGGTCCTGACGGACGAACAGGTGGTGACGCTGTTGCAAGCTAAAGACAGGGTGCTTTCAGGCGCCCTTCTTTTTGGTCTGCTGACAGGGATGCGCTCAGGGGAAATCTGTGGACTGCTTGCCAGTGATGTCACGAGAAAAGGAAACCTTGGGTGGTTCATTAGGATCCAACCCAATGAGCACCGACAGCTGAAGTCAAAGGCCGCTGAGCGGGAGGTGCCACTTCATGCCAAGCTGGAGCAACTCCTTGATACATCCCTGCCAAAGCAGGGCAGGCTATTTCCAACGCTGACCGTGGACAAGGTGGTAAAGGCCTATGCGAAACTCCGCATAGCATATCCAAACCTGACTGCCACAGTGTTCCACTCGACCCGCAAGTGGTTCATCACCCAGTGTGAACGGACAGGGGTACCAGAACACTACACAGCAACCCTTGTGGGTCATCACTCTGCACGCTCTGCAAACAAGCTGACCTATGCCCTCTACTCTGGAGGGATAAGTGATGCACAAAAGCGGGAGATTGTGGATGGTATCAGGCTGCCAGACTGGGAGGGCTTGTCATGAGCCCAACCACAATAGCAGACCCAGCCCTTATCCCTGACATCGAAGCCTTCGAGGAAAGGGTGGCTATCCACATCTATGAGGGTGGTTTCCCAACTGATCAAGCCAAGGACCTGGCAGCGCAGGCCCAAGGTTTCCGCAATCAGGCGCACTACTGGGCGTGGTTGAGGGTCTATGTGGAGCGGAAAAAGTTGGGGTAAAGTGGCCCTAGAAAGATAAATGGCTCAGCCCCCGAGGGGGCTGGGCAGCAAATAACTGCGATTCAAAAACACACCAAACACACACTTTTTCGCGTGTTCGTCTGCGAGGATTCCGCGGGCCAACACTGTGTCCGCAACCTAGTGAAACAACACAGTGCTTCATTATGGATAGAGCGCAAAAAAAGAAAGAGCCGAGAATGCCAATAATTAAATCACAACTAAAAAAATTTAAAATAAGACCATATTGACGCGTAAGCTTGGCTCGCTGAAAGAGTGATCTTCTTATTTTCGCACGATTGGAATAAAGATCTAAAATTATTTAAAATGAGGAAATAAAGTTCTATTATATGTAGGCAAGCTCATATTTACAGGGAAAATATTTTATATTAGCGCAAAGTCAGAAATCATTTAAGGACAGCGTTATGAAACTTTCACTTTCTATCATTGCCACATCTTTGGCTATCGCTACAGCACCACTGGCTTCAACTTTTGGGCCACTTGTCGAGGCTAATGACCTTGCACAAGCATTGGAAACTGAGCAGCCTGTGTTGCTAGATATCCGCAATAAAGGTTATGAAGATTCTCACGTTGATGGTGCACTATGGGCTCCATACAAGCTATTTCGTGGAACGAAAGAAAATCCAGGTGCTTTATTCGATATCAACGTATTGGAGCAGCACTTAGAACAATTAGGTTTGCAACACGATGAGCCAATAGTCATCATTTCAGAAGGGGATAGCAATACTGATTTTGGTGCAGCAGCTCGTGTTTATTGGACACTAAAGTCAACGGGATTCCAGGATCTGAGTATACTAAACGGTGGTCGGATTGCATGGCGCGATGCAAAGCTTCCTCTAAACAACACCCAAGAAATAGCGGAGCCGAGTCAACTAGAATTAGAATTTGATACTAGGTGGTCTGCAGATACCCCAAAAGTTGCATCAATCGTCGAAGGGGAAAGTTCAAGTATTCTGATTGATGCCCGTTTACCTGAATTTTTTGAAGGCAATAAGTCTCATGGTGCGGCTAAGCGACCAGGCACTTTGCCTGGAGCAATTAATCAATCCTATGCTGTATTCTTTGAAGATGGTGCTGCTGCAATAACTAAGCCAGCTGACGCCGCAGCCGTAAAAGCATCACTAGGAATAAAAGGTGAAGAAGAGGTCATCTCATTTTGCAACACAGGACACTGGGCAGCGACGCAATGGTTTGCCCTGTCTGAATTAGCTGATGTAGAAAACGCAAAACTTTATGCTGGTTCAATGGTTGAATACTCAAATGCTGATTTACCCATGGAAAACACACCCGGCATGTTCAAAAACTTCTTACGTCAAATTGGATTATGATTTTGGAAAGTCCATTATTAGCAAGTGCGGGGTTAAAACCCCGCCTATTTTTTAAGTGGGCAACTTTATTTACTTTCGTAGTTGCTATTTTTCTCTCCGTAGCTGCAATTGCGGGTCTAAGGTTCGGCTTAATGATATTAATCGGTCTTGGATTTGGAGCCACTCTTGAGGGGTTTCGATTTGGCTTTGCCGGACCGTGGCGTGCCATGATTACGAAACGTGATCCCGCTGGGATCTGGGCGCAGCTTTTGGCGATTGGAATGGTTGCAATATTCGCGATACCTTTGATTGAAAACTACTCATCAGAAATTACCGGTGCAGCTGCGCCAATTGGTTATGCCATGGTCCTGGGAGCATTTGTTTTCGGTGCTGCTATGCAAGTTGTTCTAGGATGCGGATCTGGCACTTTGGTAAATGCGGGATCTGGTAACATTGTCGCGTTAATTGCTTTGCCGTTTTTTGCTTTAGGCAGTTTTTTAGGTGCCTATCATCTATTTTGGTGGACAGATTTGGGTGTTCTACCAGTTCAGAAATTAACCGGATGGGGCGGGGTAGGTATTACTTTGGCTATGATATGCTTCGTTGCTATGGCGCTGTGGTGGAAAGCCGAACCGCAATTTCGGAGAATACCGAAAAGATTAATATTTGCTGCATTGATTGTATCGTTTCTAGCTTTAGCAAACCTAGTTGTAGCAGGCCAACCGTGGGGTGTGGTTTATGGATTGGGTTTATGGGTTGCGAAAGGTGCGCATTATTCTGCGATCGATTTATCTGGATCAATTTTTTGGGCAGCACCAGCTTCTCTTGAACGTATAAATGCGAGTGTACTCACTGATTACACATCACTTACGAACATAGGAATTGTGATGGGTGCCTTTTTGGTTGCGTTTTGGCGTGGTGGCTTGTCGCAACCTGTACCTCAACTGCGGATAAAAGCCTGGGTTTGGGCAGCGATTGTGGGGTTATTGATGGGGTATGCATCACGACTAGCTTTTGGTTGTAATGTTGGTGCGTTTTTTTCCGGAATATCAACAGGTAGCCTTCATGGATGGGTATGGTTTATCGCAGCATTTATTGGGTCTTATGTTGGCATCCTTTTGCGCCCACGATTTGGCTTGGACATATAATAATGACGCGATTGATTACTGCTTCTATTGCTATAAGTTTGATTGGCGCATTCCTCATAATTGATATTATGCAGGTTGTACCAAATCCTTACAATGCTCCAAGTATGTTTAGCCTCGGTTCTGGGAAGGCAGCCGCAGGAGGTTTTTGTGGATCGTTGCCAGGCAAATCAACTAAATAAGGGGTTGGATCAACAAAACACACCAAATACATACTTTTTCTTGTGTTTTAGGGGAGAGATTCCGGGGTTCGACACTGTGTCCGCAACCTAGTGAAAGAACACAGTTCTTGCTGATTGAATTAAGTAGTTGTCAGTGCGCATAGCGCTCGCTCATTATATAAACACTAAAGGCATAATATTTATACACAGGTGCATATGAGATCTGCATAAGTCCGCTAAAGATTGCTAATCGATGAGTGATGCTTGGGCTCGTTTGTCTGTCCGGACCGTCGCGCTTATTTAGTCAAGCTTACAATTGGCTTCCATTGGTGACCCCTTTAAAAGATTGGCTCTTTCGGAGTTAACCCAGCAACATGGAGTAACTTTGAACAGATCTCAGAAATGTTGATGTTGTTACGCGCTTGTGTGATAAAAAATGGGCGTCCGGCGCGCACATATTCAGCATCTTGCTTGGCAAGTTCTAAATCCACGCCAACATAAGGGGCGAGATCACTTTTATTTATTACAAGTATATCTGACTTCATTAGTGCAGGACCTCGCTTGCGAGGAATATCTTGGCCCATCGCAACGTCGATGACATAAATCGTAATATCTGCAAGCTCTGGAGAGAATGTTGCTGACAAATTATCACCACCAGATTCAATAAAAATTATATCAAGATCTGGAAAATCTGCCTGTAATTTTGACACCGCCGCCAAGTTGATTGAGGCATCTTCGCGAATTGCAGTATGTGGACAACCGCCTGTTTCAACGCCAATCACGCGGTCTTTTGGTAAAATTTGCATCCGCATCAATGCTTCAGCGTCTTCTTGCGTATAAATGTCATTGGTAATTACTGCGACAGAAAACTTATCACGCAAATGCTTAACTAGAGCCGCGGTTAGTGTTGTTTTACCAGCGCCTACAGGCCCACCAATCCCAATGCGAACGGCTGATTTTTTAAACTGTGTCATGTTTTAAAGATCCTTGGAATTTGTGTTTCATGGCGCATTGACGCCACATCAGAGAGAAACGTACAGGACGTTAGGTCGTCCAAATCAGCAATCGACGCGACCTGCGCAAGTGTGTCAATCAATGGGTGTAGCGCGAGGAGTACACGCTGTCCTTGGGTCTGTCCCAGAGGTACTAGTCTTACAGCCACCGATATCAAATTAGAACTAAATGCGTGTAAATAAGCTGGCACAATTAGCTCGATTGGAATCGATCGATGAGCCGCCGCTGCGCCCAAGGCCACTGGCAAAGCCATTTCTTCGCACCCAATCTTCCAGACATCACGCATCACTTTGCCCATCGCTTCACCTTGCGACTGGGTCTCAGATAACCGTTCTTGTGATGCGCAAAGCGTAATCGACAGGGCGTTAAGTTTTGCAAACGGCAATACTTTGCGTACCGCCAGCGCCAAGACAATCGCATCCGTTCGGCCAGAGCCGTGTTCCAATATATCTGTAATCCAACTCTCAAGTGTTGCAGCATCCATCACGCGGCCTGTTGAAATCGCCCATTCTAACCCATGTGAATATGCGAAACTACCAATCGGAAAAGCCGGCGATAGCCATTGCATGACCGTTAAGATCTGATCGTTAATGGGTGTGGACATGTGTAGATGCCCCATGTTCATGACTATGTGTGCGACCATGGCCATATGCACCGCCCATTGGAGTAAAAGGACGAGTGACGTGTTCAACCTGACCACCAAGATGTTCAAT
>Ga0255769_10003845_pt1 | contig 14927 bp, 9 predicted proteins | sample 041ome_9_FD_179637 | JGI IMG/M metagenome (GOLD analysis project Ga0255769, IMG submission 179637) | Coastal salt marsh microbial communities from the Groves Creek Marsh, Skidaway Island, Georgia - 041413US metaG (version 2) | ecosystem: Environmental > Aquatic > Marine > Intertidal zone > Salt... | reverse complement strand
GTAACCCTCTTGATTGATAACTTCATTAAGTACTCCGCCCGCCTCACTCGTAGTACAAATAATTCGATCGGACGCATCCTCAAATTCTTCATGAATGAACTTTCTCAATACCCGAAACGATAATGCCGTTTCAAGCGTGGATCCAGATTTAGAAATTACATTTAAAACAACACTTTTTTTCGAGCCGTCCGCTTTAGGTGTTTTTAGATAGGCTAGTAGATCATTCAAATAAGCACCACTCATATGATGACCTGCAAACAGAATTTCTGGACCTTTGGCCGTAAAAGCAGGAGTTAAAGCATCAATCACAGCTTTAGCCCCTAAATATGACCCACCTATACCACAAACGATAAAAACATCAGCCGAAGCGTGTATTTCCTTGCCTAGCCGAGTCAATTGCGTTATTAATTCTAAGTTTGGTTTTGCTAATAAATCACGCCAACCCAACCATTCAGACCCACGCCCAGTTTTTTGACGTACTTCTTCTAATCCCTTTGTCGCAAGAGTATGGGCATGAATGTACTCTTGATCCGTTAAAAATTTCCTTGCTCGACTTATATCTGCTTTAATCATGATTACCTTAACATTGTTGCTAGTTCAATTAACCCGTAGTCGAGGTCTTTCTTTTTGGCGACAGCTACTCTGAGCGGGGTAATCTTTAATGCATTATTTACTACACCAACCATTACTTCATTATGCCCTTCCATCAATACTTTTACTGCAGAAGCACCTAATCTGCTGGCTAGTACTCTGTCACGAGCAGATGGAGATCCTCCTCGTTGTATGTGCCCTAAAATACAAACACGTAGATCATATTTCGCAAAATCATCTTTAATTTTCTCAGCTAACTTTAATGCCCCTCCCGTTTCATCACCCTCTGCAACAACAACTAGAGAAGATCGCTTTTGTTCCTTCAGCATATCTTTGAGTTGAGACTTTATGTCACTAATAGATGTTAGCTCCTCAGGTAGCAAAGAAAGCTCTGCCCCAACTGCGATTCCTGTTTCAAGTGCGATAAACCCTGCATCCCTACCCATCACTTCTACCAAAAACATCCGTTCATGGGCATCGGCTGTATCCCGAATCTTATCAATGGCTTCAATAGCCGTATTTAAAGCGGTATCATACCCTATGGTTTCGTCGGTACCGATAATATCATTATCAATGGTTGCCGGTATACCAATTACCCGGATATTATGCTCTTTACTGAGTAAGTTAGCTCCAGTAAAGGTTCCATCACCACCTATGACAACCAGTGCATCGATGCCTTTATTTTTCAAATTCACTGCGGCTTGAGTACGCCCTTCTTCGGTTCTAAATTCTTGCGAACGTGCCGATTTGAGAATAGTTCCCCCGCGTTGAATAATATTAGATACTTTCTCAGAATCTAATTCGACAAATTTGTCTTCAATTAACCCTTGGTACCCTCTGTAAATACCCCAAACGGTAAGGTTATATCTGCTTGCACCTCGCACAACCGCACGTAGCGCGGCATTCATTCCAGGGGAATCCCCCCCACTAGTCATAACTGCTATTGTTGATATCTCCGTATCCATCATGATGGTTCTAACTTCTGTTGAGTGATTTATTGAGTGAAAAATCGTAGTACCTCAATAATTTACAGACATAATGCCTACATTTGAGGTATCCAAGTTTACAAAAAATTGTTCACTTTTGGGCTATTCATCTAAAACTTAAAACTAAGATTATTTTATACCTTGGATATTAAGCTATCTGATATCACCAGCAGCATCGAAAACGATTTAATCGATTTCAGATCGTTCTTCAAAGGGACCATCAAATCAGATGTACCACTGTTGGATATTTTAACGCGATACTTAATAAAACAGAAGGGTAAGGAAGTTCGACCTATTCTCGTTTTTTTAAGTGCACAATTATTTGGGAGCATAAACCAACGAAGTATGGTTGCTGCAACTATGATTGAGTTGCTACATACAGCCACCTTACTCCATGACGATGTGGTAGATAAAGCACATTCTAGACGAGGCTTTGTGAGTATCCATAATATTTGGAATAACAAAGCCGCTATACTATTGGGAGACTTTTTACTATCAAAAGGATTGTTAATCGCACTTGAAAACAACGAACATACCTTATTAGAAGTACAATCCCGAGCGGTCCAAAAAATGAGCGAGGGCGAATTAAGACAATTAAAGACTGCCGGTTTATTTAACATGACCGAAGAACGTTATTATCAAATTATTGAGGAAAAAACAGCCAGTCTAATCGCTACTTGTTGCGAATGTGGTGCCGTTTCAACCACCGACGACCCAAAAATACATGCCAAAATGTATGCTATTGGTAAAAAAATTGGGATGGCATTTCAAATAAAGGATGACTTACTAGACTATTCAGAAAACGAAATTGGTAAACCAAAACGTAATGACATTGTCGAGCGAAAAGTCACCCTACCGTTTATTAAGGCATTGCAACAGGCTAACAAATCAGATGCTCGACTTTATAAAAAGCTGATGAAAAAAAGAAAAAAAAGCAGTTCAGAGGTTCAACAGATTGTTGATTTTGTGTCTATAAACAACGGAATTTCTCATGCCGAAGAAATCATGCTAGAATATGCTACAAAAGCCAAAAACGAATTACTTGACATAGCTTCTCCAACCTCCGCCGGTCCATTACTACAACTTATTGATTTCATCACCCACCGTTCTAAGTAAGCACTTAGTATATGAGTGAATCTATTAATATAGAACCAACCCACATATTTCTGGCAGATGTACACCTTGGTGGTTCTGTCTTAATGTGGGAAAACTACGAAAAAAGTCTGTGCTCTTTAATCGACTATGCAGCAAGGAAAAAAATTCAACTCTACCTACTGGGTGATGTGTTTGACTATTGGATGGAATTCCCTACCCAGAAGACAGGAAAAACACCTTTCAAAAGCAATCAATCTCCTGGTGATACTACCCTTCCTCCGCTAGGTTCAAGTGTTTTGGATACTCTCAAAAAGTATAATCAAGCGTGTGGTCCCGCCTACTATATTTTGGGAAACCATGATTATTGGGATGCCGGATATTTTGCATCGATCGGCTGCAAAGTGTTCAGTGATGGGTGTAAAATCGATTTAGATCGCCAAACAGTATGTTTATTTCATGGAGACGGGCTACCTACACATAAAACTCAAATTGTCGGAAACGTTGTAAGCCCACTTAAGCGTCCAATGTTACACACGATACTTAGGTCAGCCTCGTTTATTACATTGTTCCAGTACTTCTTTACACCCAATCAGGCATGGTCTATGATGAAAGCCTTTTCCAATTTTAGCAAAAAAAAAGAAAAACCTGCCCTAGCCACCATCGATCCCACATTAAAAAATCTAATAAATTTTTCCGATATTGATACGGTAATTGCTGGTCATGACCATCTAGCACGAACCGTACATACCAAAGGTGGGCAGTATATAAATACCGGACCATATTACGAAAACAATCTTGTTTTAACCTATTCTAAGCAAGGTTGGGTCCATGCCGAATGGGATGAACGACAGAGTAAATTGGTAGTAAAGGAAAACCCCTCATACTCATTATGAGCCAACAGAACAACATAGATCAAGAACGTTATTTCAGTGATCCAGAATATCGGAGGCAAATAGCTCAAGAATCTAGTAACCGATCCACATCAGCCAGTGGGCTCAAACAAGCACTAATTGTGGTTGGTAGTACCATAGTTATTGGACTCGTGATCGTAAGTACCTACGGATTTTTTTTATTTCAAGGGCTCCCTTCCATCGATCAACTTGAAAATCCAGATACCGCAATCGCCAGTGAAGTAAGAAGCCGCGACGGAGTTGTACTGGATAAATATTTCACTGAAAATAGGACATGGGTTAGATACCAAGACATTTCACCCTACGCTGTTCATGCTCTTATTTCTACGGAAGATCACCGCTTTTACAATCACTGGGGAATGGACATGTTTAGAACCTTAGCCATCCCTATCAATATTTTAAGGGGAAGAGTGGAAGGTGGGTCAACCTTAAGCCAACAATTAGCAAGGAATTTGTACAAAGAAATTGGACAGAAATTCTCGGTTAACAGAAAATTCCGAGAAATGATCACAGCCGTTCAAATTGAAAAGAACTACACCAAGAAAGAAATTATTGAAATGTATTTGAATACCGTAGAATACTCCAATAGTGCATTCGGAATAGAAGCGGCTTCTCGAACTCATTTTAATAAGTCTGCCAAAGAGTTGAATATCTTAGAAGCAGCTACACTGGTAGGTTCGGTAAATGCGGTGTATGCCTATAATCCTCGATTATTTCCGGAACGTTCAAAACAGCGTAGAAACATAGTCCTACGCCTGATGAATCGACAAGGCTATATATCCGAATCCGAGCTCAATGAATATAGCGCAAAACCCATTGCCCTAGATTACCAACCTCCTTCCAAATCGGGCCGAGTCAATCGTTATTTTGGTGAATATGTGCGTCAAAAAATTGCCTCATGGGCTCAAGAAAATGGCTATGACTTATTCACGGATGGTCTGGTCATACATACTACCATCGATTCACGATTACAGGCTCACGCAGAAAGAGCTGTTCAGGTGAAACTAGATTCGTTGCAGAATATCTTTGAACGAGAGTGGACAAGCTCAGGAAGTGGGATATATATGGATCGATTATGGGAAAAATATCCCTCTTTTTTGGATAGCTTTCTAGAGGATACCGACGAGTACAAAAATGGATTCCAGACCTATCAAACTACTCTTCGAAAAGCAGTATTAGATAGCCTGAAAATAGATTCCGTTTTTGTGGACTCCGTCTTAAAAACAAGAACCAGATTGGAAGCGAGTTTTGTGGGCATAGATCCTTCCAATGGTAATGTAATGGCTTGGGTTGGTGGGTCAAATTATGGAAATGTTCAATTCGACCATGTCTATCAGGCAAGGAGACAAGCGGGCTCAACCTTTAAACCTTTTGTTTATGCCGTGGCCATTGATAATGGATATAAGCCCTACCACACCTTCTCTAAATATCCCACAAAATACTATGACAGAAATGGGAGCGTGTGGGATCCCAAGGATGAAACCGTTGCTACCGGTCCAATCAACATCAGTCTTCGTGAAGCCTTGGCGAGGAGCCTGAATAACATAACGGTACGTCTGCTCCCTGAAATTGCTGGGGAGCCTGGTACCAATGAATTATGGAAACTAGACCCTGCCGCTAGAAAAATTAAAGCAATGGCCTCTAACCTAGGCATTGATATGTCGAAAACGCCCGCTTATCCCTCAATAGCATTAGGAACTGCAGAAGTTTCTCTTCTCGAGATAACCAGCGCCTACACTACCTTTGCAAATGAGGGGGTACACATCGACCCAATTGCCATCACCAGAATAGAAGACCGAGAAGGTAATGTGTTGGTAGAATATCATCCAGAATATAAACAGGAAGTAATAAGTCCCGAAACAGCCTACTTAATGGTAGATATGATGCGTGGTGTCATTCGAGGCGGAGATGGATACAATGGTACAGGAGTTAGATTACGCAATGTCTATGGTGTTAGGCAAGACATAGCCGGTAAAACAGGTACCACCCAAAATTCAGCAGATAACTGGTTTATAGCGATGACACCTCATTTAGTTATGGGTTCCTGGGTGGGTGGTGAAGACCGTAGAATTCGTTTTCCAACCGACCGTGCTTATTCTATTGGACAAGGGGCTCGTACCGCTTTACCTATTGTTGGAACCTTTATTAATTTTGTTACCGAGGATCCATTAGCCTATTGGAGCTACGATGCATTTAGCCCTCCTGCTGGCTTTATTATGCCTGAAGATCCCAACGAAAATCGTAGTGAAATGGCTGGAGATAACAACAAAGGAACCATTGGGTGGTAAGTATTTTCAGCTAACCAATATTCTTTATCAAACTCAATCTAACTTTGTTCCATTGTCCAAATTACGCCTTAGCTATTTATTTTTTTTCTTGTTGATGTATACCCCGTTCGTTAACGCTCAGGAATCCATACGTTTGGACAGCATTATCATACAAGGGGGAAGGCTTCCCTCCTCTCTTTTTAGTGAAGGCAAACAAATTAGTATTCTGTCTCAACAAGATATTCGAGCAATCCCAGCTAGTTCACTTGATGAATTACTGGCATATGTTACCGGTGTACATGTTACTACTCGAAATAGTTTTGGTGCTCAAGCAGATATTGGAATCCGTGGCAGTACCTATGCGCAAGTATTAGTCCTTATTGACGGACAACGAATGAATGACCCACTCACAGGGCACTTCAATTCCAATTTGTCAGTACCAATTCAACAAATTAACCGGATTGAAATCATTAGAGGTCCGGCATCTGCAAGTTATGGTTCCGATGCAATGGGAGGTGTTATTGCTGTTAGCACCAATACGTATGTGAATTATATCCAAATGAACGCAACTAGTTCAACTGTAGGTAAAACGAATGAGGTGTTGATGGAGGATGATAGAAAAAGCAACAATTCTTCTACTTATAGTTCAAATGTTTCACTAAAGTTGGGTTCTTATGGTAGTAGCTGGCAATATTTGGACGTTGAAAAAAAGACTCGGCGTTTAATAGTGGGTGGTTATGCTATGAATACGGCTGTTGAAGGTGAGAAAAGAGCCAATCCAAACGCTCTTGACATTTTCAGTGCACCAGCTAACTATATGAGTTTTTATAACCAACAGAGCGCGGGCATTAGCAGCGTGTTTAAATGGACAGATACATGGATACAATACGTAAGAATGGGGTATGATCAGCGCGATTTCAACGCGAAGTATTTTTATACCATTAGCCCATATGACGAATCCGTAGAAGATGTGCAACGACGATGGGTACAGTTTTCAACTAGGAAGAACTTTTCATCATCCTATATTGAAGTGGATGGCATGATCCAACAGACTAGGGATGTCTTTGATTTTAACCCCCTTTTCATTCCAAATGAACATACCACCACTCAGTCACAGGCTCACCTAAACTGGGTTGGAAAAAATCGGAATGAAACGCTTAATTATACTACAGGTATACAGCTACTTCATAAAGAAATAATCAGTACTGATCGTGGTGACCACGCAAACTTAGGCTATGGCTTATACGGTATAATTCGTAGTAATAGGTATTTAAATAATGATTTTTTCAAATCTATTCATACGACTTCCAGTATTCGAGCCGACTATCATGACACCTATAAGCTAAAATGGATCCCTCAATTAACCCTGAATGCTATCACTAAGTTAGGGGCATTTCGTAGTTCAGCAGGAAAATCAATACGCTCTGCAGACTTTACTGAACTTTATGTTTCTCACAACCTTCCTTCTATATCAAGTGGCAGAAACGTTGGTAACCCCACTCTTGAGGCTGAAGAAAGCTGGTCTGTTGATTTCAATTTTAAAAGCAAAGAGTTAGCGAACATACGATATGAAGTTGGAAGCTATTATCGGGTTTCAGAAAAACTGATTGATTATATATACACACCAGCAAATTTAGTAACCCAAAGTGTCACCCTTGACCCTAATGGATACTATTTTTATCCCCAAAATATTAGCGAAGGGACCACTTTTGGTGTAGAACAATCGGTTCATATACGATTAGACTTAGCTAAGCATTCAGAACGAGCGCATTCTTCTAAAACTAATGACCAGCTTTTTAGTCAAAGTAAGACTACTCTAGAGCTAATGTTAGGTCACAGCTATATTTATACGGATATAGATGCGATTTCGGTCAGTAAATACTTATTAGAACATCCGAAACATCAGTGGAATGGTCAATTTCGTTTGAAAAATGAAACAAACATTCTACTGATAGGTTTTCGCCATTTGGTTCTACCAACGGACAGCAATGAAAATATGGGCTTTCAAATCGATTCACCACAAACTTGGATAGACGTGAAAGCATCAAAAACGTTACTCTTACCAAATTGGACAGCCTCTCTCTTTTCTCGAATGGAATGGAGTCTAGAAATACGCAATTCATTAGATCGGCGCTATCAACAAATCCTTGGTGCCACACTTCCTGGCAGATGGATTGTAACCGGAATTAGATTCTATTAGACAGTAGGGATTTCAATTCTGTCTTCTTGATTTAGTTAGTCTGTTAGACTGAAATAGAAGTAGCTTTTTACGTTGTCTGATTGAAATGTAACTGCACACTTAAAATCTAAGTAAAGCTACTATTATATAGTTTCTATTCGCCACCAATGTAAACAGTAAGCGAATTAATTAGTAACTACTGATTCAGCCAAAAGGGTAAGATCGTTGGCAGCCATTTCAACCATTCCACCAGAGATTGAAAATAGTTGTTCACCAGACTCTGTGCGAACTGCAACAACTCCGGATTGTAAGGTAGAAACAATAGGTGCGTGATTATGTTTGATCTCGAAACTACCTAGTGTACCAGGCATACGAACTCCAGTCACAGTGCCTTCAAATACGGAGCCTTCTGGTGTTAAAATTTTTGCCTTAAAGGTAGACATTACTAAACCTCTGCTGATTCTGCTAGCATTTTTTCACCTTTACTAATCGCTTCTTCAATATTACCAACCATATAGAAGGCACCTTCAGGTAAATGATCTAACTCTCCATCAATAACCATCTTAACTCCCTTCACGGTTTCATCGATTTTCACGTACTTACCGGGTGCACCAGTAAATTGTTCGGCCACAAAGAAAGGTTGTGATAAGAATCGTTGAACACGTCGAGCGCGGCTTACAACTAATTTATCTTCATCAGATAATTCATCCATACCTAAGATGGCAATAATATCTTGTAGATCTTTATAATTTTGGAGTAATATGGTTGTTCTTCGCGCTGTATTGTAATGCTCTTCCCCTACAACTTTGGGATCGATGATTCTAGAAGTTGAATCAAGCGGGTCTACTGCTGGATAAATACCAATCTGCGTTAGCGCTCTAGAAAGAACCGTAGTGGCATCTAAGTGAGTAAATGTTGTTGCAGGTGCCGGATCCGTTAAATCATCAGCGGGGACATATACGGCTTGTACAGAGGTAATTGAACCTTTCTTCGTTGAAGTGATTCGCTCCTGCATGGCACCCATTTCTGTAGCTAGAGTTGGCTGATAACCTACAGCAGAAGGCATACGACCAAGTAATGCAGATACTTCAGAGCCAGCTTGGGTAAACCGGAAAATATTGTCGATAAACAATAATATATCTCTAGAAACTTCGTCACGGAAATACTCGGCAACTGTCAAGCCTGAAAGAGCAACACGAGCTCTGGCTCCAGGAGGCTCATTCATCTGCCCGAATACTAAGGTTGCTTGGGATTCTTTAAGTTTTTCATGATCTACCTTACTTAAATCCCATTTTCCATTCTCCATTGATTCTTTGAATTCATCCCCGTAATTGATAACTCCGGATTCAATGAATTCTCTAAGTAAGTCATTACCTTCTCGAGTACGCTCTCCCACACCCGCAAACACAGAAAGTCCACCGTGCTGCTTTGCAATATTGTTAATTAATTCCTGTATAAGTACTGTTTTACCTACACCTGCACCTCCAAATAAACCGATTTTACCCCCTTTCGCGTAAGGACATAATAAATCTACCACTTTAATTCCGGTTTCTAGCATCTCAGTTGAGGTAGCTAGTTGGTCGAAAGCAGGTGCTTCTCGGTGAATAGGATAACTATTTTTGCCTTCAGGTTGCTTGATACCATCAATGGACTCACCAACCACATTAAACAATCGGCCTCTAATATCTTCTCCAACTGGCATTGCAATTGCTTTACCAGTATCAATCACTTCTTTACCTCTTACCAAGCCTTCAGTAGAATCCATCGCAATGGTTCGAACTCTATCTTCCCCTAAATGTTGAGCTACTTCTAAGTAGAGAGTAGAACCATCTGCATTTTCAATGGTTAATGCATTTAAAATAGCAGGTGTTTTTGCATTTGAGAAATCCACGTCTACTACGGGGCCGATAACTTGTGCGACTGTTCCTTTGTTCATGAGTAAATAGTGTTAATTTGAAACTTTTTTTTGTAGGAATATCCTGAGTCTGAGAACAACAAATATATAGATTTGTAAAGATAGAGACTTAAGAATTAATAGGCAACGAAAAGCTAGTCCTTTTTATTTACCCATTTAAGTTGCTTCTATCACTAGAACCCCTTTCTGCTTGGAAACAGAAAATACTCAGTTACCGAGTACAGTAGAGTCAAACACAATGAGTAAATCAAAGAGTTTAGGGTAGCAAGTCGATGGGTAAAATGGTAAATTCTTTATCTATCGAAGTAATCGTGTATAGTCGATATTAGTTTTACGACTCTACATACTAACATTTTCCCAAGAACCTAACCCCTACTCCATTGGATAACTATTTTAATGAACGCAGCGCAAGTGTTGATATACTAATTGGTTTCGATCTGCATAAAAGCCTTGATTTTTCACTTTCAGATGAACTAGAACCCAGAGAACGGGCACAAGTTCGTGAATATGTTCAGAACATCTTGCGAAAGCGTAGTTATCTAGATTTCTTGATTGATCACTACGCCACCATCGATGTGACGGAAATGAAAACGGATCTTAAAAATATTCTACGACTAGGCATCTATGACATGTTATTTATGGATAGCACACCAGATTATGCAGCCATTAATGAGGCAGTAGAACTGGGAAAAGCTAAGATGGGTTCTAAAACTGGCGATCTCATAAATGCAATACTTCGGAATCTGCAACGAGACATTGAGAAACTCCCAAAACCTCAATTTAAAGACAGAACTAAACTAGTTGCGACTACTTTCTCCCACCCTGAGTGGCTAGTTTCACGGTGGAGTAGCCGATTTGGTGAGAGAGAAGCTTTTCAATTGATGCAGGCAAATAATACCAGGCCGAGCTTTTATGTCCGTGCAAATACGATGCGTACTACCATTGCCAATTTTGAACTACGCATGGAGAAATTGGGCGTGGAATTTGAAGCTAGCGATTGGCTACCAAATTTTTATAAAGTTCAGTCGGTTCAACCTTTTATTGAGAAAGGCCTATTAAAAAAAGGAATTTGTCAGGTGCAAGATATTGCAGCAGGTTTTGCTCCCTTTATCTTAGATCCTCAACCCAACGAGAAAATTTATGACCTATGTGCTGCACCCGGCACAAAGTCTATCATGATTTCTGATTTAACCGAAGGAGAAAGCGATATTCTAGCGGTAGACATATCGGGTGAGCGTTTGGAAAAACTGGCGGAAAGCGCTCTGAATTTTGGTGCAGAAAACATTAAAATCAGACGTGGAGACATACTTGAGCTTTCTTTGCCACTGGCTGATGCCGTTCTTTTAGATGCTCCATGTACCGGAACAGGCGTGTTAAGCAAAAGAGCCGACCTACGATGGCGACGAGACGAAGAAGGGTTGAAAAATGCGGTAAATCTACAAGCTCAATTACTAGAAGAAGCGGCCAACATGGTAAAAAGAGGCGGGCGTTTGGTCTATTCAACTTGTAGCTTAGAGCCGGAAGAAAATATGGAACAAGTCCAGAATTTTCTTGAAAACTATCCTACTTTTGAGCTTCAAGCCCTAGAAGATTTTGTGCCTGAAGAGGTGCTAACTGAGGATGGCCTAGCCTACCAAACTTATCCCCATAAGCATGACTCTGATGGACACTTTGGAGTACTTTTAATCCGAACTAAATAGGTTAATTATTGTGTCAGATTCCGTGATTCCTGCTCAGTATCAACATGAACAGGTTGAAGATAAATGGTACCAATATTGGGAAAGTCATCGATTTTTTCACTCTGAAGTAGATACCAAAAAGAAGCCTTTTACGGTGGTAATCCCTCCTCCCAATGTGACAGGTGTGCTTCACATGGGACACATGTTAAATAATACTATTCAAGATGTATTGGTGCGGAAAGCCCGCATGGATGGCTTCAATGCATGCTGGGTTCCTGGTACTGATCACGCTTCAATTGCTACAGAAGCAAAAGTAGTTCGAAAACTAAGAGAAGAAGGCATTAAAAAAAGTGACTTAAGTAGAGATGCCTTCATGGAACACGCTTGGGAATGGACCCATAAGCATGGCGGAATTATCCTAGAGCAATTAAAAAAATTAGGCGCAAGTTGTGATTGGGACCGAACTCACTTCACAATGGATTCCAAATATTCTGAGAGCGTAATCGATGTATTTATCGATTTGTATAAAAAAGGAAAAATTTATCGCGACGTAAGAATGATAAATTGGGATCCTGCTGCACTCACTGCTTTGAGTGACGAAGAGGTTATCTATAAAGAAGTTCAGTCACAGCTATATTATATACGCTACAGGATTTTAGATGAGCAAGAACACCCAACTAATGAATATGTACTCATAGCCACAACACGGCCTGAAACCTTGCTGGGTGATTCAGCCGTTTGTATTCATCCAGAGGATACTCGTTTTAAACATTTGCAGGGCTCCAAAGTACAGGTTCCCATTGTCAATAGAGCCGTCTCTATTATTGCTGATGATTATGTGGATCCAGAATTTGGTACGGGTTGTTTAAAAGTCACTCCAGCTCACGACCTTAATGACTATGAATTAGGCAAAAAATATAATTTAGACACCATTGACATCATTAACCCGAATGGCACGCTTAATGAATTAGCTGGTACCTATGAGGGAATGGACCGGTTTGAAGCCCGAAAACAAATCGTAAAAGACTTGGATGAGTTGGGCTTACTCGAAAAGACGGAACAGTATACGAATAAGGTAGGATTTTCTGAACGAACCGATGTGGTCATTGAGCCCCGTCTCTCGCTTCAGTGGTGGGTATCGATGAAAGAGTTGTCTAAGCCGGCTTTGGATAAGGTTATGGATGATACTATTGCATTTCATCCAGCAAAGTTTAAAAATACCTACCGGCATTGGATGGAAAATATAAAGGACTGGTGTATTTCTAGACAACTTTGGTGGGGGCATCAGATACCGGCTTACTATTATGGCGAAGGGGAACATGATTTTGTGGTTGCAAAATCAGCTGAAGAGGCATTACTTCTAGCTCAGGAAAAAAGTAAGAACCCTGAGCTTCACCTAGAAGATTTGACTCAAGATCAAGATGTGTTAGATACTTGGTTTTCATCATGGTTGTGGCCTATTTCGGTATTTGAAGGTTTTTACGATAAAAAAGAGGTGGATTATTACTATCCAACTCAAGACCTAGTAACCGCTCCTGAAATTATGTTTTTTTGGGTCGCTCGTATGATTATCGCTGGTTACGAATATAGAAATGCACCACCTTTTGAGAATGTCTATTTCACCGGGATTGTCCGCGATAAACAAGGTCGAAAGATGAGTAAGAGTTTGGGTAATTCCCCCGATCCACTCGACTTAATTGCTAAATTTGGTGCTGATGGTGTTCGTATGGGTATGCTATTTGCCACACCAGCGGGTAATGACCTTCCATTTGATGATGCTTTGTGTGCTCAAGGGCGTAAATTTTCAAATAAAATTTGGAACGCATTTCGTTTTCTAACCCTTCAGATGGATGATGCTCAGGAATACCATCCTCATTTAGATTTTGATCCAACCAACTTGGTTGATACCTGGATCATGCATCGTCTTAACCAAACTATTAAAGGCGTTGAAACAGATTTCAAGCAATACCGCATAAATGATGCCCTAAAAAAAGTATATGCCTTATTATGGGATGATTTCTGTGATTGGTATATAGAGCTTAATAAATCAACTATCCCCGGTGAATTGCCCGAAAAACATCGAGTAGAATTGGCTTTGGGTATCTTTGAACAACTCATGAAGCTACTTCATCCTTTTATGCCCTTCATTAGTGAGGAAATTTGGCAGTACATACAAAAACGGGACCCACAGCAAGCTCTTTGCATAAGCTCATGGCCAAGCCCTATAGAATCTAATGGTCAAAGACTTAATGCTGAATTGTTTGAACAATACAAGTTATTGGTCTCTTCTCTCAGAAATATTCGGGCAGAGATGAATATCTCTCCAAAAAAAGAATTACATGTTGGTATAAAAACAGCGGATAGCCAGCAAGCAGAGCAGCTCAAATCCCATTTTTGGATCATTCAAAAACTGGAAAAAGTTACCTTATTTGGTATATCAACCAAGATTGAAAAACCAACTCACTCCACTAGTGTACTTCTAGGAACCGATGAATTATACGTGAACTTAGAAGGTCTAATTGATATTGAAAAAGAAAAAGCAAAAATTACTGATGAAATTGTACGGCTAGAAGGCTTTTTGAAAAGTATTCAAGCTAAACTATCCAACTCAAATTTTGTGGAAAATGCTCCTAAACAGGTGGTAGATAACGAACGTAAGAAAGAAGCAGATACCCTTCAAAAACTTCAGAGTTTAGCCCATCAATTAACCCAATGGAATGCCTAGCGAATGAAGAGTTTTACCATGTCCTCTTCACCTCAGGCAAATCAACCTTCCTTCTTGGAAGGGTTGAATCCTCAACAAAAAGAGGCGGTTACTCATAGTGATGGCCCCCTTTTAATAGTAGCAGGTGCAGGTTCGGGTAAAACTAGAGTGTTAACGTATAGAATTGCCTATCTGCTACAGCAATTCAAAGCAGCTCCACAAGAAATATTGGCTTTGACCTTTACCAATAAAGCTGCTCGAGAAATGAAGGATCGGATTGTTCAGCTCATTGGAGACCCCGCTCATAGTTTATGGATGGGTACCTTCCACTCTGTTTTTTCCAGGATACTCCGAGTAGAAGCTAAGAAGCTCGGTTTTGGTCAAGATTTTACTATTTACGATACCTCAGATGCGGAGACCGTCATAAAACAAATTCTTCAAGAACTCAACTATGACCCAAAGCAAATTAAACCCAGAACTATTCAATACAAAATTAGTGATGCAAAGAATCAACTAATTGATCCAGATACCTATGGAAAAAAATTTATTGGCTCAACATTAGATGATATTACTTCAAGGGTATATACGATCTATAAAAAA
>Ga0255769_10003831_pt1 | contig 14955 bp, 12 predicted proteins | sample 041ome_9_FD_179637 | JGI IMG/M metagenome (GOLD analysis project Ga0255769, IMG submission 179637) | Coastal salt marsh microbial communities from the Groves Creek Marsh, Skidaway Island, Georgia - 041413US metaG (version 2) | ecosystem: Environmental > Aquatic > Marine > Intertidal zone > Salt... | reverse complement strand
TATAATCTTTTCATAAAAAGCTTGAATCATAATAAGTGATTTTTCATTAACTCCACTAATAACTTTTGGTGTATTTTTGAAATTCCAATTTTCGTTTCCTGGATCAATTCTTTCTGGAGAATATCCAGCATAAAAGTCAACGCCGGCCTTAAGGCCAGATTTATCTTCTATTATTGGAACTAAAACTTCGATTGTAGTACCTGGATATGTAGTTGATTCAAGAATAATTATTTGATCTTTGACAATATGTTCTGCAATAGTTTCGGCAGCATTTCTCACATAGCTAAGATCTGGTTGATAATCAGTTAATGGAGTTGGAACACTAATTACTATAGTCTCAGACTCTGATAAAGAATTCGGATCTGAAGAGAGTGTTAACCCATCTTTAAGTGATTTTTGTAACTCTTGATCTGTGATATCTTCAATAGATGATTTTCCAGAATTGTATTCAGATACTCTACTTTCATTAATGTCATAGCCGTATACTTTTAAGTTTGAGTTTGTAGCTTGTATTGCTAAAGGCAAACCAACATAACCAAGGCCAATTACGGCAGCATCATATTTAAAATTACTCATGTTCCTCTAATATAAAGTTTCATAAATTCTTTGAGAGGTGTTACCATCCCAATATTTTATTTTAATTTCATTAGGTAGTTTACTGTCTAATGAACTATTTATTTCATTAATAATTACTTCTGTGTTTGTTCCAATTACTTTATTAGTACCATTTGTAACTGTTATAGGACGCTCTGTTTCTTCTCTTAAAGTTAAACATTTAATGTTTAGAAATGTTGTTTCCTCTTGAAGACCACCTGAGTCAGTTAAAACAAGGTCAGCACCAGAAACTAATGCAAGAAAGTTAATGTACGGAAGAGGTTCTATGAATACAAAATTTTCAAATTCTAAGTTATTTGCCTCTATGTATTGAGATAACCTTGGATGTGCTGGTATAACTATTTTGTAATCTTTTTTAAAGCTATCAAGAGCTTTAAAAATTCCATTAAGAACTTCATTGGTTAAATTAGCTGGTCTATGAAGAGTCATTACAAAATATGGTTGTTCTATTTGTAATTGTTTAGTAATAGTTTTCTTAGAATCTATTATTTTTTCTAAATTAACTTTTAAAGTGTCGATCATAATATTTCCGACATTAAATATTTTTTCACTACTTATGTTTTCCGCAAGAAGATTGTCTACTGCATCTTCAGATGGAGTAAATAAATAATCACTAAGAGCATCCACAGCGAGCCTATTTCGTTCTTCAGGCATCATCATGTTTTTTGATCTTAAACCAGCTTCAACATGAAACACTTCTATTTCTCTATTTTTTGCGACTAGTGCTGCTGCCAGAGTTGAGGTGACATCGCCGAAAACTCCAACTCTTGAAACTATATTTTTACTTAGAGTATGGTCGATACTTTTAATCATGAAGCTTAGCTGGCTATTCATACCATCAAGAGGTGTTTCTAAATTCACATCAGGTTCTCTCATTTCAAGATCGTTAAAGATATTGTGTGACAAATTTTTATCCCAATGTTGACCTGTGTGAATAAATAAAACATCTAGATTTTTACTCTCAAAATATTTAATTAGCGGTGCAGCTTTAATAAAATTAGGCCTTGTTCCGACTACTAAAGCTACGTCAAAAGTATTTTTTACCACATTATGATTTTAGTCATACAATTAGATGTTAATAAGCAACTATTATTGAATTGATGAATAAAAGTATTGTTCTAAATATATGTGGTGTAAAATCACTGGGTGGATTAAATGTAGTTAAATCTGCTTTGAAAATTTTTGAAAAAACTGAATATAAAATAATTCTTTTACACGACAACAATTTAACCCCAAACATTAACAAAGATTCAGATATTCAAATAATTGAAACTAATCTAAAGCGTTATTTTCATCCTTATTTAAATATTTTCATGAAAAGTAAAGATCTAGATACAATAAATAACGCAAAAGCAATAATTCATTTTGGAAATTTTGGATTTAAAACTCAGAATAAATCATTCACCTTAATTCAAAACCTCCTTCCACTTGTGGTAACCAATATGAAGAACACATTATTATATTTTTTCATTAATAAATCATTTAAACAAAGTGACTACATAATTTACCAACTTGATCACGTTGCGGAAAAAATTAAAAAGCAATATAAAAATAAACTATTAAAAATTGGAACTGTTAGTAATTCCACAAAACCTTTTAATAATGAGATAGGAGTTATAGGAATTCAAAGCAAAATAAAAAATAAAAACTATGATTTTATGGAAGAAGTATTAAAAAAAGTAGCTACAGATTTCCCTGATCTTAAAATAACTAAATTCAATTCAGAATTAGAAGATAACTCAAATTCGTTAGTTGATAATTTTTCTAATCATAATGTTTATTTTCATGCAAGTTATTACGAAACTGTTGGATTGCCTCTTTACGAAGCTAGCTCTGCGGGTTTATTTGTTGTTGCCCCCGAAAGGGATTATACGAAGTATTTTGATTCTACCAATTCTATTAAATATGAACTTGGAAACACGGAATCAGCAACTAACAGTATAAAAGAGGCAGTAAATAGAAAAAAAGATACACTTCAAAGTGTAACTTACAAAGAAGACTGGAATCCAATTTTAGAAAATATTTAGTTTCTTAACTAAGGAATTTGGTGAATAAAGGTTTTCAAATTTTTTGCTATCAAAATTTTTAATTTCTGAAAAATAATTATTTAGTTCTTTTTTTAAATTACGGATATTTGTATTTTTAGTGATTACAAAAAGATTGCTGAATTCTTTGGAAATTTCGAATACAGGATCATCAGAGATTTCGGCGAAGTGAATTACGGGCTTCCCTGTAGCTACATACTCAATAACTTTGCTTGGAATTTGATTTGGATTCAGGTTTCCAACTGATACTAGACAATGTAATGATTCGGTCATTAATTTTAAAGCTTCGTCCCTTGGAACTTGAGATTTAAAGGTATGTTTATTCCTATCAAATCTATTTTGTTTAATTATATTTTCAGAATCTGAATTAATATACCAATACATATCATATTCATTAAACTTTTCCATAAATTTTATAAAATTATTTGGGGTCCTCACATCCTTTGTGAAAATACCAAAATAACCAAACTTTATGTCTTTGCTTGTATAGTCATAATTCTTGCTTGCATCGTATAATTCTTGCTGAAAATTACTTATTGGCTGTCCGACAGTAGTTTTAGATACCGGAATATTAAATTTTTCTATGTGGATTTTCCTTGCATTCTCATGAGTAAATAATATTTGTGAAGCCTGTTGGTAAAATTTTTTTTCGTAATATCTATTTAAATTACTGTAAAGAAAAGAGTTATTCTCAGGAGCATTAATTTTTAAAGTAAAAGGATCGCCAATATCCATTATCCAAGGTTTATTGTATTTTTTGTTAATTAGATACCCAGCTAAATGGGATGAAAAAGGCAAACTAACAGTAACAATGACATCGTAATCGAGGTTTAATTTCTTTCTAGATCTAAAAACAGAAACCAGCCAAAACATTGAATAGTCTGGCCATGCAAAATTTTTTATTAAAAACCTATAGATTTTTTTTAAGAAGCTAAAGATTAATCTTTTAGAAATATTGTTAGAATTTAATGTATTAGATTGATTTCGTAAATTTACAACTATATTGCTGGCACGTGAACTTCCAACAAAAATTGTATTGAAACCATTATCTTGATTATTTTGCTTTGTTCCTGTTATAACTTCAACTTCATGTCCCATCCTAATAAGCTCATCAACAATAAGTTTCCAGCGAGTAGTTCTGGGACTTACGTGGGGGGTGAACTGATGGGTTACAATTAAATATTTACTCATCAGAAATTCTCTTATATCCTTTTGAAAATTGTTTTTTCACTCCACTTTTCTTTTCTCCCCAAGATTTGTATGGTTTCAAGATTTGTAATTTAGAATAATCCTCAATGGTAAGAACTCCATCACTAATCATTATTTTTCTATAAACCTTACTTCCATTAAATTCTGCTACACCAAAAAAACTCTTTTTATCAAATCTTATTACATTTCCATCACTCATATTATTTAGCTTGAAACAGTCAAATTCGTCTTCTTTTTTAAATTCGATATCGATGTTTGGTCCCCAATGATAATCTAAAGATCTAAACTTATTTCTTGTCAAAATATCATCTGTGTAGGTACCTGTTCCTGGATCTCTGGCAATCCATTTGTTGTCAGTGAAGCATTCAATAGAAAGTTGGTCATAATGAGAATGTCCCCCTACTCCATTTTGACCTACTGGACCGCATCTGATACTAAAGTATTCAGTTTCATTTCTCCAAATAAAAATTCCAAATTCAGGGTAAGCATATGCGACATGGTCTTTAGAAAATACTTTTATTCTTGGATGTGTGACATGATTAAAATCCTCTAAATTTGGAAGTTCCTTGCAAACCTCAATTTTTTGATTGATACTAGTACTTCTTACTTCTTGATTAAATTCAAGATTATCAATAATTTTAAATAGCCAATTAAATTTAAGCGGATAATCTTCATCAAAAGCAAAATAAAATATTCTTCCGGAATCATTGTCTCCAATTTGAGATAACTCACCTTTATTCATAAATAAAGATAGAAAGGTTTTATTTGAAATAATTAACCTATCTAAAGTTGATAATAGCCTTGAAGACTGATCTAGCTTTTGTAACGATAGCTTGCATAATATCAATGCTTCGGTAGCAAAAGCAGCATAATGAGTTGAACCTTCAAAATTTGTCCCTTCATGATTAAATTGCAAAGCTAACTGTTTCGTTAATTCTTTTATTACAAATTCAGTATCGGTAAGACTACTTTTAGTTTCATAGTTAGCAAGATAAAAGACCAAAGCAGAAAGTTCTATTAAGTAATGATTTCCGACAACATTACCATCATTTTCAAGATTATCTTTTACAAATTGATAATGTTGTGAAATGAAATCATCTAGTAATTTTTCACTGTCATTAAAAATTTTTATCCTGTTGCTTTTTTTGGCAAGGAATTGTCTATGAATAATTAGATTTATTAATCTAATGGCGACGTCCATCGGGCTATTCCAGAAAATCAGCGGGAAATGATTAATATTAATTAACAAAGCAGCTTGATCAAAATTTTGAAGCTCATTTGCTGAACTTATAAGATTTTGTTTTTGCATATGTTGTAGTCTTGAGGCCTCATAGGGAACTTTCACATCAGCAACATTAAAATATGCAGGCTTTAATTTTTTATTTGAAAATTTGTAGTTGTTAAAAAAATCTTCATCGATGGCCCAGTTGGTTTCAACTAGTTCTCCAAATATCATCATATCTATAAGGTTTAAATCCTGAATAAGATTTTTACTCATCATTTTAAATAAATCATAAATATCAGAGTTTTCTTTCCACGTTCCCTCCTCAAAATTATCAGGAATAGATAATGGAGGTTTAAAAAAATAATTTATTTCATATTTTAACTTTCTAAGATATCTGATCATTTGTAGGAGCTCCTAAAGCTGTAAGAAGTAAGTATTGAAATCGTTAATTGTGAAAGAATGATCGACAATACTGCAGAATTTTCTAGCAATTGATAGGTTGTAAAGTAGATTACTAATGAAATAAATGATGCTAGGAATATTGTTTTTGAAAGATTAATCTCGAACTTTAGTGCTCTTGCAAAAATGATATTAATTCTTGACCACACCATTAGAGGCAGACAGAATAAAATATAGGAAGTGTATTCAGCAACTGAGGAAAATTCTTCACCTAAAAGAAGTACAAAAATACTGCTTGCAAGGTCTTTGAATGCATAAAAAGAAATTGGAATTATGAAAGAAACAATAAATACCTTCTTTAATTTATTCCTAATATCAAAAACTTCTTCTTTAGTTTTTGCTTTAGAGAGTTGTGGAAAAAGTATATCTAAGCTTGCAGCTACTAATTGAAAAAGTATTTCAAGTATTCTTCGCGCCCATGATAAAACACCTAGTAAAGGCCCTCCAAAAAACAAGCCTAACAAAACAATATCTAATTCAGAAACAAGTGCACTTGAAAAAGTAGTTAGTACCATTTTTTGTCCGGATTTTGACAACGTTGTTCTAATTATTTTTTTATTAAAATTTGTAGAGTTCGCTTTTTTGCTATGTATCGATAAGTGTGCAACTACAAAAAATAAAAATAATAAAATGACTTGATAAATAATAACCCAATAGATTGAATAGTTATTTGTCACAATAATCCATGCACCTATTCCGTAAAAAACTGTTCTAATAAAAATCTGTTTTGAACTTGTAACAAAATCTCCTTTAGCTTGATAAAAGGCAAGTGCAATATGTATCAATTCATTAATTACAAAGCCCATTAAAAATAATGAAGTCATACTCAAGTCTCTTTTAAAAATTAAAGTCACGGGATAAATAAATATAGATACAATCAGGAAGTTCCGAACAACTATAAAATAGGAATTTGTAAATGCCTCCTCTGAGATCTCATCATTTTGAGCTCTTAACCTTGTAACGACTAAAGCTAAGGACATTACTAAAGCTGTACCAATCAATACCGCTAGACTTTTTGATGAAGCATACTCTCCATAAATTGAAGGGCCGTATTGCCTGCTGATTATAGTAATTAGAAGTAAATTTACAATCAGGAGAGATACTTGTGTCATTGAAATATAGAGACTATTTTTTTTCCAATCTTTAATCATTTAAGTTTCCTCGCTGTGTGCCACAGGGCTAAATTAATAAGGTACCATTTTTTTTGGTAGTCATGGCCATTTAAAACTTTGTTTAGTTCATTAGTGTTGAATAAATTTACTTGTTGATTGAAATTTAAAACGGAATCATAAAAGTAGTCAATATCTTTCATGATCCATTCACCAATTGGGGCTCTGAAACCTTGTTTGGAACGATCGGTGATTTTATTTGGTATATGATTTCTAGCAATATTTTTTAGTAATGGTTTAGTAGTTGATTTATTTAAAAGTAGCTTTTCGGGCACTGTAAGAACAAATTCAACTAATTTATGGTCAAGAAAAGGGACTCTAGTTTCAACACCAGATTGCATAACTAATTTATCCATTCTCATCAATAGCAACTCAGGAAGGCGGATATCTAAGTCCACTAATGTCATCCACTTAGACAATTCTGCATCTTTTCTCGAGAAGTACTCGTCCCATTTATTGTCGACATAAAATAGTGAAGAGGCATTTTCAGTAATACCACCCTCAGTAAGTTTGTTGATCTCTGTTAGGTTAAAGCCTAATGCTCCGCCAGCAAAAGATGTTCTATTGAATATAATATTTGATACTAAATTTGTTCTATGTTTTGAAAAACTAGATATTTTAGAATTACTCCTAAAGATAGGTTTAATATATTTGTTTAACTTCAAGTATCTTAACCAATGTTCATATCCGTAAAATAGCTCGTCAGCACCCTCTCCTACCTGGACTACAGTAATACTTTGTGATCTTGCAGATTTACCAAGAAAATATAGTGGGATACCTACTTCATCTCCATTTAAATCATCTTGATAATTTGAATAATTGTTTAATAAGTATTTGAAGTCATCATAAGCTATTTTTTCTTTAATTAGTTCTATCCCAATATTCGAAGATGCAAAATCTGCCTCAAGGGACTCTCCTTTATAGCCTTCAAAATGCTCCTCATAATCGATATTAAAACCTTTCAATTTGCTTTCATTACCAGTTTTCATCAATTTGCCAATCAATGAGGAATCTAATCCACCAGATAAAAATAGTCCTACCTCAACATCACTTACTTTTCTATACTCTACTGATTCGATAAGTAGTTTTTCTAATTTGCTACTTGCTTCACTTTCTGTCATGTCAGAATCTATTTGAAAACTAAATGGATCCCAATATTTAAATGTTTTAATCTCTCCTTTTTCAGAGAATGTTACATATTCCCCAGGTCTTACCTTTGAAATATTTTTATTTCCAGTACTACTCCCTGGAATACATAAATGCCTCATATATGTCAAATATGATTCTGTGTCAGCTGAAAATGGGATTAGTTTTGAGGCTTCAATAGTTTTCATTTCTGATCCAAAAACTATCCATTCTTTATATTTAGAATAATATAAAGGCTTTATTCCAATTCTATCTCTAGCTAAAAATGTAGTTTTTTTAATTGAATCATAAATTGCAAAAGCAAATTGACCTCTAAGTTTTTCGAGTATTTTTTCTTTGTAACAGATAAACCCTTTAAGTAAAACTTCTGTATCTCCTGAGGTATGAAAACTATATCCTTTACTTGTGAGTTCTTCTCTAATCTCTTTATAATTATAGATTTCCCCATTAAAAACTATCCAGTAGCGATCATCGTCAGAGTGAAATGGTTGATTTGACCTATCCTCTATATCAATGATGGCTAATCTTGTATGGACCAAGGTGACGGTATCTGAAATATGTTTTATTGAAGAGTTGTCCGGCCCTCTATGCTCCAGTGAGGTTTTAATATTATTGGCAATTTCTGGGTCAACTTTAGAATTATTAATGTTAACAATTCCACCTATTCCACACATTTCTTTAACTCTACTGTTATATTTTTTATTTAAAGTACATTAATTTGAATAGTTTAAAGTAAATATTGTATGAAAAAACTATTAGACATTACAATAACACTAATATTTTCTCCAGTTCTACTAGTAATTTATCCAATTATTTTGATAATAATTTATATGTTTGATGGTTCTCCTGTTCTATATAAACAAAAAAGAATTGGTCAAAATGGAAAATCATTTCTTTTGTATAAATTTAGAACAATGAACGCACAATCTAGTGATGATATTCATCAAGAACATTATGAAAAACTTTCAAAAAAAGAGACAATTGAACCTTCATTAACTCCAAATAAACCCATAAGAATTGAAAATGATGATCGTATTACTAAAATTGGGAAAATTCTCAGAAAGACCTCCTTAGATGAATTACCAAACCTAATAAATGTCTTACGCGGAGAAATGTCAATTGTCGGGCCTAGGCCACTTGTAAAATATGAATCTGACCTATATGGAGATTATCAACAAATAAGAAATACTGTAAAACCAGGAATTACTGGCTTAGCTCAAATACAGGGTCGGTTAGATCTAAGCTTGCAAGAAAGACTTTACTGGGATCTAAAGTATGTTGAAACTAGATCTATATTTATGGATTTAAAAATTATTTTTTTAACTTTTTATTATGTAGTTACTAGAAAAGGTGCAAGCTAGACTAAATTTAGATACTGTTTAACTATCTCTGATTTTTTTATCTGGCTCTTATTAATACTGCTTACATTCAACAATGTGTCAGATAAAAATTGTCTTGATGATAATTTTTCAAATGCATCTAAAAATGACTCTACTGAATCAGGTTCTATATTCACACCAAGGCGATGTTTCTCTATAAACTTCCCAACAGCAGACTCTTTGTTTGAAATAGATAGCAAAACCTTATTCATTGAAAGATAGTCGAATGTTTTACCAGGAAATCCCTCAATAGTTATGCGTTTATCAAGTGAAATCAAAGCTACAGGGATGTCAGAGATTTTTTCTAATAATTCATTCCGTTCAATATGTTTGTTTAAAGCAATATCATCATTTACATACTTTTGAATATTTTTATATTCTGTTCCAGCTCCATAAATATCAAACTTCCATTTAACATCATGTTCAATAGACATTTGAATGAACTTTTCTAAATTTTGTGGCTTACCAAGATTCCCAGCATAAAACATTTTTTTTAAATCTAAATTGGGATAGTTATCACTTAATGGATAAGGGGAAAAGTGCGTAATAACTTCAATATTTTTTTTTGACAAATCTCTATTTTCTATTAAATAATTTCGGAGTTCAGGAGAGTTAACAACTAAATTATCAGTATTTTTCATTGAATATGTATCTAGCTTTTTAAACATCTTTGTAAGTAACTTTGATTGAAATAGGTTTAAGTTATTTGCTATTTCTGGATAAAGCTCCCAAACTGAATAGGTAACTTTAAGTTTCAAAATCTTATAAACAAAAATACTTACTATATTCATTGTTGGCGGATAGCTAAAAATGAAGATATGTTCATAATTCTTTCTTGCCTTGTATAGAAAAAGTAAAGAATAATAATGAAAACGCATCCACTGAAAAATTCTCCTAGATTCTTTAAAACTTCTCTTTTTTGAATTTACGTGAAAAATTTTTATGCCTTTGTATTCTGATACTGAATACTGCTTATCTATCGTAGATAATTTATTTGGTTTTGAGTTTTCAAAGTTGTACTGTGGTGTGCTGGCAAGTATTTCTACTTCAATATTATTTTTATTAAATCCAACTGCTAACTCAGCAACCAACATACCTGTAGAAACATTATCAGGAGGTATCGTAAGAGAATGAAATAATACTCTTTTCATCCTTTAAAAGAATTACTAATATCAAATGGATAGTCACTTGGTGCATGCTTCTTGAATGAATCTGTGTTAGAAAGATTAACTAAATCTTGTACAATTTTATCGGATGCTGTTCCATCTCCGAAGGGTTGTTCCCACTTTGTATTTTTCAAACTTTCAACTTTTAAAATAAATGATTCATAGTCAGTGTGTTTTACAGATGGATCAAACTTAACTGAAGAATTAACATCATAAACCTCGGGTCTTTCAGTTGAGAATCTTAATTGAATACTTGCTGTTCCCAATATACAAGCTTCTTCTACAACTGTACCGGAATCTGATAAGACATAATCTGACCTACCAAGTAAGTGCATAAACTCGAGATAGCCAATTGGATCACAGACATAAACATTTGAATTAAGACTTAAGTTAAATTCCTTCATTTTCTTCTGAGTTGTGTACCCCATTGGAAAAATAACATTTTTATCTGTTTTATTTATTAAATTGATTATTTCTTTTAAGCTTGATTCCTCAAGTACATTCTCTCTACGGTGCACAGTTGTAAGTAGGAAATCATTCTTTTCTATCAATTTCGAAATTTCTGGAGATAGAAACTTATCTCCAGATTCAAATAAGTTTTTATTTTCATTAATAATGTCAACAATAGGATTTCCTGTAACTTTAATTACTTGTTCAGATATACCCTCTTTTAAACCCTGATTTTTATATCCATCAAGATATGCATATATTCTGTCAGACAAGTGATCTATGGTTGTTCTATATTTTTCCTCTGGCATTCTCCAGTCGTAAGACCGCATACATCCTTCAATATGAACAATTGGAATATTGTGTTGAGCAACAGCAATTGAGCCCATAACTGTATTCGTATCTCCTAAAAAGATTACAGCTTTATATTTATTTTTTTCTAAATGACTATAAGTGTTCTTAATAACAGAGCTAACAATAGCTGCATCATTTCCTTTTTCGATTTCAAACTCTATGTTTGGCTTTGGTACATTTAATTGTTCAAAGAATACATCTTTCATATTTTCTGAATAATGCTGGCCAGACCAAATGAAATCATATGTCAAATTGTTACTGCTCTCCAGTAGTTTGAGAATTTTACTAGCACGAATAACATCTGGCCTTATCCCTAAAATGATTGCTACATCTTTCATTGCTTGACCAATAATTGCTGAGTCAAGCTGTATCTTGAAAGTTCTTCAATGTTTTCCTCGACACTGGGTATTTCACTATACCCGCCATAATTCCAAAGTATTTCATTTTGTTGAGTATTGAGTGTACTCAGCGTTCTGTTTATTACTGTATCAGCCTCAATATTGTTTATACCTATTTCCTTATTGAAGTATTTTGCAAAAAGATGTAATAATTCATATTTAGTAACAACATTTGATGGCACCAAATGCTGGATTAATCCTGCGTCATATTTGTTTTCTATGATCCCATTAATAACATTTGCAAAATTAAGTGTTGTTACACCATTCCATAAATGGTTGTTATATCCACTTACTTCATCAGACTGTTCATGGTAAAACCAATTAAGTAAGGACCTACCCATGCCATACTCCGGACCAATAATACTTGATCTAATAACAGTTTTATTTTTCATTTTAAACTCACCAACAATTTTTGTTTTTCCATATACGTCTATGGCGTCTGTAGTAGAATCCTCGTTATACATTCCCTTTTCACCATTAAAAACACAGTCTGTCCCAATTTGTAAATATTTAAAGTTAAATTCATTTGCAGATTTAGCAATATTTAGAGGTAAAAAAGAATTTATAGATTGTGCATTAATAACAGATTTAGTTTCACTTTCTTTAATAAGTGGCTTAATTGCACCAATACAATTAATGACAAAATTTGGTTGGACCATATCCACAAGTTTCGTGAATCCAGTTGACAAGGCATCAAAATTTATAATCTCACCATTTAAATATTTATTGATTGGCTCCTCTCTACGAGTTGTGAAAAAGAGATTTGAAGATGATTTTTGTGAAAAGACATTTGCAAGCATATTTCCAAGCATGCCATCTATACCTAAAATTAAAATATTACTCATAAAAGTTTGGATTATGTTTTTCCCAAGGGTTCCAAAATCGAGCTTCAATTCTGAAATCATCGCTTGAAGATTCGCCTAAACTAGCTGAAGAAAAGTATCTAATTTCATTTTCATCTGTAAGATTCATTGCTCCATTTGCATATCCATTTGGGATGAACAAAACATTATTTTCAGAATTTAATACATACTCTTTCACTTCTGCATTCATTTCTGGATCATCAAAATTATCTACTTTTACAACACAAACCAAGAATTCACCTTTTTGTACCACTACCCATTTTTTTTCATTCCTATGTCCGTGCCATGCCCTTACAGTTTTTAATAATGTATTTGTGACTACATAGCTTCTTTTCACATCAGTCATGTCAAAGTCATTTACAAAAGTTACCTTTCCCCTGTCGTCGGATGAACTGTTGATAGAGAATAAGATCGGTTCCATTATTTAACGCCGTACAAGTTAAGAAAATTTTGATTTGAATATCTTGGATCATTAATATCTTTTATTCTGTTCTTGGATATTAAATCATAAATCTCATCAATACCAGTCGTTAAATCTACTTCAGCTTTGAATCCTGTCTCTCTGAGGAGCTTCTCACTTGTTACTTGATAATTTCTTGCATCTTGAAATTCCAATGGTGTTTTTATAATCTCAGATATTTTTATTTTTTTCTGAATTTCTTCAGCTATGTCTATTATCTTGAAATTTTGGTAGTGCAAATTAAATATTCCGTTTACTTGAGTATCTACAGTTGAATCAATTGCATTAGCAACATCATTTACGTGTAGAAGAGGTCTCCATTGCTCTCCACCAAAAACACTCATCTTATTTTCCATCAGTGCTTTTGTGACAAGTATGTTAACAACTAAATCAAGTCTAATTCTTGAATAATGATCACTTATGCCAAAGAGCGTTCCTAGGCGAAAAATTATTACATTTGAATCTTCTAAATACTTTTCAGCAATTAGTTTTGAACTTGCATATTCAGAAAGTGGATTTGTAGAAGACTCTTCAGATAACACACCTTCTTGCGCTCCATAAACCGAGCAAGTTGAGAGAAAAACAATTCTTCCTGAATAGTTTTTAGTAAGGTTTTTAACACTCTCTGCATTTATTTCTTGTGTGAGAATTGGGTTGATACTACAAGCCCCATCACCAACAAGGGCGGCAAGCCAAATAACACAGTCGTAATTGTTTAAGATCGAATTTAGTTTTTTTTGATCTCTGATATCTCCAAAAATAAAATCAACTTGTTTTCTATATGAAGTCTCATAAACAAGTGAGTCATAAACAGTTACTTCATGGTTTAGAATTAATTTATCGACTATGCCCCCACCGACATAACCTGCCCCGCCTACTACTAATATTTTCATCTATTTAATAGTATATGTTTCAATTTGCTAATAAAGGTGTATTTAAATATCCAAAAAATCTTAATTTTGAATCTCTCTCATTAATAGAAAGCTAGATAGGTATAAATACCAAGAAATACTGTGATTCTGTAATATATCACTTGAAAAACTTAAGACAAAAAATGCTGCTACTACATAAAAATGTGGTGATAAGTTAAATAAAGTTTTTAATCTAACCGTGTAAACAATTATATTTTTGAATATCAATAAATAGAAAATTAATCCAAGGACTCCATAATTTAAAATAATAAATAAAAATGAATTATGAGGACCATAAGATACTGTATTATCATCGAAGTTTTCACTATTAATTATTTGATCCCCACTCACAATGAGACTATTGTGACCTCTACCTATTAGATTATCAACAAGAGTATCTTCAAGTATATACTCAACAGCTCCTACGCTCATATCAACTCTATCCTGAATACCTGAATTATCATCATTGCTAAATCTCTCAATTAATCCAAAGTTTGCACAAATTAAGATGGATGCAAAAATTATCCCTAAACTTAACATTTTATTTTGGGTGCTGAAAGCTCTAAGAGTAATAAAAATTATCAATACAATCAGTGAAAATCGTGAGTAAGTAAAGAAACATCCCAAAATTGCGAGAATTGAAATATACGGAAAATAATTATCTTCTAATTTAAAGATGGTATAAATTCCAGTCACAGCAATCAGGTCGGCATAACTGTTTGGCCCACCTGCTTGGAATCCGTTAACCCTACCTTTAATGTAGTCTATATCACTCAGATTGAGACCTATATTCCAATTGTTGTAAAGATCCGTCCCTAAATTAATGGAAAAGAAATAGGCAATGATAGAAAAACTGCTGAGGAAGATAAATAGATACACTGGTATATATTCATAAAAACTCTCCATTTTGTTTCCTAGGATGAAAAAGAAAATAAGAGCATAAAATGCAAACCTTAGAATTTCAGTATTAAAAAAACCATTTCCAAGATAAATATTTTGAATTAAAAGGTACAAAATAAAAAAATCAATATATAAATACCCTTTAATTGGTTTGAAATTTTGAAACAAAGAGGTAATTCTAATGCCAAATAAGATAAGAAATACAAATA
>Ga0255769_10003819_pt1 | contig 14986 bp, 15 predicted proteins | sample 041ome_9_FD_179637 | JGI IMG/M metagenome (GOLD analysis project Ga0255769, IMG submission 179637) | Coastal salt marsh microbial communities from the Groves Creek Marsh, Skidaway Island, Georgia - 041413US metaG (version 2) | ecosystem: Environmental > Aquatic > Marine > Intertidal zone > Salt... | reverse complement strand
GCGTGTTCAAAGGGAAGTTGTTCGCCATCAAGAAAGGAAAATGGGTAGATGCAGTATTTAATCGGAAAGGGGATACTTTAAATATTACGGTTTCCTTTGGTTGGATGACTAAAACCGTTAAATGAGACTTAGCACATTGAGTTTACCCAAATAAAAAATAAATAAAATGAATTATAAAATAGTATCAGGATTTCTCATCATTTCAATATTTTTCCTTTTTAGTTGTGGAAATAACGCAAAATTGCCAGAAAATTATTTTGAAAGTCCAGTACCTACCATAAAACAAACTCAACGAAAAATACCTTTTGGAGATTTGAGAGATTATCAATATTGTGAGGTGCTTCCAGTCTTTAAGAATGGTGATAAAATTGTAACTGAAGTATATAATACGATTAGTTGTAATAAATGCCCTGATGATAAATGGTTAAAACTTAAGGTAGATGAACTGAAAATCAAATTAGGTGCTAAAAATGTCGTGCTCAACGGTCCGAGACATTGGGTCATTAATAAAGCAAAAGTCGATTCCGATGTTAAGTATGATAAAACTGCCAGCTTTGGAGATATTCAGATGCGTTTGGCGGCACAAATAGACGGGGAAGTGGAAATAAAAAAATATTCGGATATAACTGTCAAACGTTGGACTACTTGGTTTTACCATAAAAACAATGAAGTTTATAAATTGGTAAACCCTCAAGGAGACGAGTATATTATGCAGTCTTACAGCAGACAAGTGAATAGGAATCAAAGTATATACGATTTACGAGAACTTGGCTCAAAATTAAAACTACCTTCTGGATGGACATTTAAAACAGAAATACTTGATAAAGATTTTGAACTTACCGCAAAAGGTCAAGCTTGGGTCATTCAAGATGATTTTGGGAACACCTACCAGAAAATTACGGATGAAAATAAAACCAATAATTTTATAATCATAAAATACAATAAAAGACTTGAAAATTAAGATTGACGATTTAGTACCAATTATACTGGCATTGTTACTGCCAGCATTACGGTTTTATTCCAGTAATGAAATAATTTCATCAATAGATTATTCTGTTGTTGGCGCATGGTTATATTCTTCTTTGGTACTCTATTGTTTATGGTATTTCTTATGGCAACTTTGGGAATTCAACCAAGGTAACAAGAAGTGGTATGCATTGGTATTATTTGGCATTATTATAATCTTAATTACACTCAACAATAAACTATTTGATGTAAATACAGATAGCGCAATTATTAGGTTGCTAATTCCTTTTATGTTCTTTTTAACCATTCAATATGCATTAAAATCACAACGAAAAGTATCAAAATTACTTTTGGAAAAAGAGCAACTTCAAACCGAAAATTATAAAGCTCAACTAAAGACGCTTCGTACTCAGGTTGACCCGCACTTTTTGTTTAATTCTTTAAACACATTGCGTTCAATGATACGTCAGCAACATTCGGGGAGTGAACAATTTGTTTTAAGTCTTTCAGATTTCTATAGACAGACTTTAAGGCATAATGAAAATACCACTATTCCACTTTCTGAAGAATTAAAAGTTTTACAATCCTATCTGTATTTAATGAAAAGTAGAAATGAAAAAGCGGTTCAAATAAAACTAAATATTGATAAATCTTTGCACGAACATCGTATACCCACGATGGCATTGCAGACAGTCGTGGAAAACTGCTTTAAACATAACAGTATGACTACCAAAAATCCGTTGCAAATTAATATTTCAAGTACAGAAGGCTTTTATGTCAGCGTTTGCAATAATATTCAAGCCAAAATTGGAGATAACAGCTCAACTGGGATGGGTTTGGAATTACTAAGAAGACGATACGAATTAATGAATATAGAACATGGTCTTAATTTCAATCATACACCTGAGCAATTTTGTATTCAACTAAAACTATTATAAGCGATGAATGTACTCATTGTAGAAGATGAATCCCACACCGCATTGTTGTTGCAGGAAATAATTGAGCAGGACAGTGATTTTATTGTTGTAGAAAAACTTGAATCTGTAGTAGAATCTGTTCAATATTTAAGTAAACATCAAAAGAATTTAGACCTCTTGTTTTTTGATATCCAATTGGCGGACGGGCATAGTTTTGAAATATTTAAACACATTGATGTAGTAGTACCCGTTATATTTTGTACTGCCTATGATGAGTACGCCATGAATGCGATTAAAAACAACGGAATTGATTATGTTTTAAAACCTATTAAGGAGAAAGAAATCCATGAGGTACTAAACAAATACAAAAAGCTGGTTTCCAATTTACAATCAAGTATTCCGTTACCAATTAATTTTGAGACCAAAGAATCAAAACCTTATCAACAAGTTTTTTTGACTCAACACCGTGAAAAAACACTAATAGTAAAAAAAGAGGACGTAGCTCTGTTTTTTATACAAAACGAAATGGTTTACCTTCACAAATTTGACGGAAAGAAGTTCCCCCTGTTTAAAAAACTTGATTTTATTGAGACGGTTTGCGATCCTAATCAATTCTTTCGAATCAATCGTCAAATGTTAGTCAATCGAAAAGCAGTCGTTTCATTTGAACCTTATTTCAATCGTAAAATAGTACTTAATCTTTCGGTGAAGACTAAAGAGAAGCCTATTGTTAGCAGATTGAAAGTTACTGAATTAAAAAATTGGCTGGAGAAATAAATAACACAGCCGCTAACAATGGCTATAAACAATTGCTATTACAGGCTTATCCTGAAAATTCCTGGGGAATTTTCAGCTTGTCGCATACTTGCAAAAGTCCGTACAAACCCACGCAACTGTTCATAGCCTAGACCGTTGGTCATAAGCCAACCTCAATATTTACTGATGAATAAGAAGATCAAGGGCAACTAGTAAAAGGCACTAGTAGTTAATAGCATTTATAATGTTAATCTGAGTACGGATACCCATAAAATTGGATTTAACTCAGATTTAAAACAAAACGTCCAACAAATAATGGAAAGTCAGGACCTTAATTATAAAAAGTAATATATTACAGTTTACAAACTAGATAAGTACCACGAATAAAGCAGAAGCAATAATAGCTTGCTATAGTCAATCACTATTTTTATAACAAACAGCATCAGTAAAACATGAAAATCGCAGTAGCTCAATTCGAACCAAAAGATGGGGATAAGGATTATAATTTATCAATTATTGATCAGCTAACGAAGAAAGCTAAATTAAGTGATGCAGATGTAATCAGTTTTCATGAAATGTCAATCACTGCCTATACTTTCACAAAAGATTTAAATTTAGCAGAATTAACCACTTTGGCAGAAGAGGTTCCAAACGGGAATAGTACCAAAAGGCTTCTCTCCATATCCAAAAAATACGATATTCCCATTCTTGCCGGACTAGTGGAAAAAGAAAATGATCAACTGTTCAATACGTATCTGTGTGTGAATAAAGGGCAAGTTGTAGCAAAGTTTAGGAAATTACATCCATTTATCAGCAAACACATAAGTCCAGGGAATGATTATGTAGTGTTTGATTTACTTGGCTGGAAATGCGGAATTTTAATTTGTTATGACAACAATGTTATTGAAAACGTAAGAGCCACAACCTTATTGGGTGCTGAATTAATTTTCGCGCCGCATGTCACCTGCTGTACCCCGTCAGCAATGCCAGGCAGAGGCTATGTGGAGGATACATTTTGGCAAAATAGGGAATTAGACCCTGTTTCTTTGAGATCAGAGTTTGATGGACCTAAAGGAAGAGCATGGTTAATGCGATGGTTGCCTGCGAGAGCTTATGACAATGGTGTTTATTATGCTTTTACAAACCCAATTGGATATGATGGAGAACATTTAAAAAATGGAAATTCCATGATAATTGATCCCTTTGGTGAGATTCTTACTGAAGTAAGGTCATTTGAAAACGACATTGCGATGACAACCATTAGCAAAGACAAAATTTCACTTTCAGGAGGTTATAGATACAGAAATGCACGTCGGCCAGAATTGTATAAGGATATAATTGGTCAAGACCATGAATCAAATTTTAAACCCGTATGGATAAAAGATTAATGGAATCTAAAACCATTTTTTAATTTTAAATAAAAATCTCATGAGCTTTCCATTGTTCGTGTAGCCAAAAAGATTTTTTTCTAATAAATTCTGACTCTCAAATACATTCTTCAAATCTCCCACGACGATCAAGACACTACTTTCTTTTTTCAATTAGCTTTGTAACTTAATTACAAAAAAAATAAATGGAAATTGGTATTGATAGTTTTGCAGCAACTCCACGCGATTCTTCCATCTCTCGAGCAACAGCAATGCAAGAATTGATTGAGCGAATTGTTCTCGCAGATGAGGTCGGTCTAGATATATTTGGAATAGGTGAACATCACCGGAAAGAATTTCTAGATTCTGCTCCATCTATGATTTTAGCTGGTGCTGCATCAAGGACTAAACGTATTCGACTCACAAGTGCAGTTACTGTGCTCAGTGCTATGGACCCTGTTCGGATTTTTCAGAACTACGCCACACTTGATTTAATATCCAACGGACGGGCAGAAATTGTAGCTGGAAGAGGCTCATTCACGGAAGCTTTTCCGCTTTTTGGCTTGAATCTTAATGATTACGACGCTCTTTTTTCAGAAAATCTCAATTTACTTTTAGATATCAACAAAAATGAAATTATAAATTGGAAGGGCAGATTCAGACCTGAATTAGTCAATCAAGCCATTTATCCCAGACCAATACAAAAACAACTTCCTATCTGGTTAGGCGTGGGTGGAACACCAGCTTCTTTTGTCCGAGCTGGTGAAATGGGTTTACCTCTTATGATTGCCATCATTGGTGGAGAAACGCATCGCTTTAGGCCTTTAGTTGATTTATATAAAAATGCAGGAAGAGCAGCTGGTCATCCAGAAGAACGCTTAAAAGTAGGCTTGCATTCCTTAGGATACGTAGCTAAAACTAAAGAAGAAGCAGTAGGCGACTATTATCCTGGATACGAAGAAATGTTTACCAGAATAGGAAAAGAGCGCGGATTTCCCCCTGTTTCTATGGAACGATTCAACGCCCAAAATGGTCCTACTGGTGCCTTAGTCATCGGTAGTCCAGAAGAAGTTGCTGAAAAAATAGTCAGACACAGTGCCAGTCTAGATGGTATTTCACGATTTACTTTTCAAATGGATGTTGGTATGCCGCACAAAAAACTCATGAATGCCATCGAACTAATCGGGAAAGTTGTTATCCCTTTAGTCAAAAGCAATACTTAGGAAGTAACGAACTTAAATCTATAAACCCTTGAACTAGTTCATTAAGAATTAAAGAATTGAAAAACACTTTCGTACTCCCATTCTGAATTCACTTTCTTAAATTTGTATAAAGAGACTACCCATGAACAAACCACTACTTCAAAAAGGATTAAAAAAAATGAGCTTGTTTTTGCTGTGTGCATTTATTGGCCCAGTGGTAGTTCATCAAGCCTTTAAAAATCAAGCACATCCACTTTACGTCCCTGTGCTCATCGCAGGAATTCTCTTTTTGATCGTTGCTTTTTATTATGGTTTTTCTGGGATTAGAACCTTAGTCAATGCCTTATTAGGTGAACGCAAAACAAAACTTTGAAGAATCGATTGCGTGCTATCAAGAGACCACTTATCTTTGTCGTCCATTGAATAAAACTATGATTGAAATTCGTTTTCCTGACCAATCGATTCGCTCCTACCCAAAAGGAACTACTCCTTTTGAAGTCGCACAGAGTATCAGTGAAGGATTGGCCCGTAATGTGCTGTCTGCTAAATTCAACTCACAAACTGTAGAAGCGACTACCCCTTTGCACGAAGACGGAAATATTCAACTTTTTACTTGGAACGATAAAGAAGGAAAAACTGCATTTTGGCATTCCTCTGCACACGTCTTAGCACAAGCGCTTTTGGCACTTTACCCAAACTGTAAGTTGACCATAGGTCCCGCTATAGAAAATGGATTTTATTACGATGCCGACTTTGGCGATGAAAATCTTACTGAAAAGGATTTAGTTGCCATAGAAAAGAAAATGCTGGAGTTTGCACGAGAAAAATTCGAATTTAAAATGCGTAGTAGTACTAAAGCGGAGGCTATGGCATACTACCAAAAACAAAACAATCCATTCAAAGTTGAATTAATTGAAAACCTAGAGGATGGTACGATTACTTTTTGTGACCATGCAGACTTTACTGATCTCTGTCGGGGAGGTCATATTCCTCAAACTGGAGTAATTAAGGCTGTCAAACTGACCAATATAGCGGGAGCTTATTGGAGAGGTGATGAGACCAAACCTCAACTAACTCGGATTTATGGTATTTCTTTTCCTAAACAAAAAGAACTTACCGAATACCTTGAAAAGGTTGAAGAGGCAAAAAAAAGAGATCATCGTAAATTAGGGAAGGAATTAGACCTTTTTACTTTTTCGAAAAAAGTAGGTCAAGGGCTTCCTCTATGGCTACCAAGAGGAGCCGCACTTCGTGATAGATTAGAAACTTTCTTGAAAAAAGCACAGGCAAAAGCAGGCTATGAGCAAGTAATTTCCCCTCATATCGGAAACAAGGAACTCTATATGACTTCGGGACATTACGAAAAATACGGAGCCGATAGCTTCCAACCAATACACACCCCTGCTGAAGGAGAGGAGTTTTTACTCAAACCCATGAATTGTCCTCACCATTGTGAAATCTACAATGCAAAACCATGGAGCTACAGAGATCTTCCCAAACGATATGCAGAATTTGGAACGGTTTACCGATATGAACAAAGTGGTGAACTACACGGATTAACTCGTGTTCGAGGCTTCACCCAAGATGATGCTCATATTTTCTGTATGCCAGAACAGTTAGATGAAGAATTTAAAAATGTAATCGACTTGGTGCTTTATGTTTTTAGTTCATTAGGTTTTGATGACTTTACGGCACAAGTTTCCTTACGCGATCCAGAAAAACCAGAAAAATATATTGGATCTACCAAAAATTGGGAATTAGCAGAACAAGCAATCCTTAGTGCTGCCAAAGAAAAAAACTTAGATTACGTTATCGAAACCGGTGAAGCTGCTTTTTACGGCCCCAAACTGGATTTTATGGTGAAAGACGCACTTGGTCGCCAATGGCAATTAGGAACCATCCAAGTAGATTATAACCTCCCAGAACGCTTTGAACTTCAATATAAAGGAAGTGATAATGAGTACCACAGACCCGTCATGATTCACCGAGCTCCATTCGGAAGTTTAGAACGTTTTGTTGCAATTCTTTTAGAACATACTGGTGGAAATTTCCCGCTTTGGTTAATGCCAAATCAAGTAAATATTCTCTGTGTGAGCGAAAAATATAAAAATTACGCCTTAAAAGTTTTAAGTTTCTTGGAAAATCACGAAATTCGCGCCCTCTTAGATGATCGAAATGAGACCATTGGGAAGAAGATTCGAGAATCAGAAATCACCAAAGTGCCTTATATGATCATACTGGGAGAAAAAGAAGCAACTGAAAACACTGTTTCTTTAAGAAAGCATCATGAAGGTGATTTAGGTAGTTTTAGCCTAGAAAACCTCGTGGAAAAATTAAATAATGAAATAAAAAGTAGTCAAGCTACTTTTAATGTTTAACTAAAAACAAGAAGACATAGCAATACGTAGACGAAGAACGAATCGCCCTGGAAGGGTAATTAAAGTAGATCCTCATCGCATTAATCAAAAGATTACCGCGCAAGAGGTTAGACTAGTTGGTGATAATGTTGAAGTCGGTGTTTACTCACTCAGCAAAGCATTAGTATTAGCCCAAGAATTGGAACTAGACCTAGTTGAAATTTCACCAAAAGCTTCGCCTCCCGTATGTAAAATATTAGAGTATAAAAAATTCTTGTACGAACAGAAAAAAAGAGAAAAGTCTTTAAAGGCCAAAACAAGTAAAATTATCATAAAAGAAATTCGTTTTGGTCCGAATACAGATGAACATGATTACGAATTCAAAAAGAAACATGCTGAAAAATTTCTGAAAGAAGGAGCTAAACTAAAAGCCTTTGTATTTTTCAAAGGGCGTTCAATTGTGTTTAAAGAAAAAGGTCAAATCTTATTGCTACGTTTAGCACAAGATCTTGAAGAGTTAGGAAAAGTAGAACAAATGCCAATTTTGGAGGGTAAAAAGATGACCATCTTTATTGCTCCAAAGAAAAAATAAAAAGAGGAGTCATGCCAAAAATGAAAACAAAATCGAGTGCTAAAAAAAGATTTAAACTTACCGGTAGCGGTAAAATCAAAAGAAAGCACGCGTTTAAGAGTCACATCTTAACCAAAAAATCAAAGAAAAGAAAGTTGAAATTGACCCATGATGGGTTGGTTCATAAAAGCGATGAAAAAAACATCAAGCTTCAATTACGATTAATTTAAATAACGGTTCACCATAATAATTAACCCGAAGTCAGGCCTTTAAGTGTAGTAATACCGCCTCCTTCAAAAAACAATTAGAAATGCCAAGATCAGTAAATTCAGTTGCTTCAAGAGCAAGAAGAAAGAAAATTTTAAAACAAGCAAAAGGTTTCTTCGGACGTCGTAAAAACGTTTGGACAGTTGCTAAAAATGCGGTAGATAAAGCGATGCTTTATGCTTACAGAGACCGTAAGACCAAAAAACGTAACTTTAGAGCCCTTTGGATTTCTCGTATAAATGCTGCCGCAAGACTTCACGGCATGTCTTACAGCCAATTCATGGGTAAGGTTAAAGCAAATAATATTGACCTCAACAGAAAGGTTCTAGCAGATTTAGCAATGAATCATCCAGATGCCTTTAAAGCAGTTGTTGACAAAATAAAATAACACTTAAAACTACCTTCGGGTAGTTTTTTTTTAGTCAAAATGTATACAATCTATCACAATCCTAGATGTAGAAAATCTAGAGAAGCTTTAAACTACCTAACCGATCATGGTCTAGAGGTACTTGTGGTGAATTATTTTGAACAAGAGTTTACAGAAGAAAGTCTTCAAGCCATTTTAAAAAAAATAAAAAAACTTCCAAGTGAGATTTTAAGGAAAAATGAAGCCGATTGGAAATCCCTTAGTAATCATAGTCAATTTACTGAAAATGAAATTCTTAAAGCTATGATTCAGTTTCCAAAACTCATAGAACGACCAATAGTAATTACCGACACAGAAGGAGTTTTAGCGAGGCCTATAGAAAATCTTGAAACTTTTTTGAAAGGACGTTAAACCACCGAAGCTTCATTTGGTCAAAGTGGTTTAAAAACAACTATGAAAAAAAACCTTATTGCCTGCCTCCTACTAGGATCCCTTATCAATCTTTATGGACAACGACCCTCTGGACCACCAAATACTGGTAATGCTCCTAAAATCAAAATCACAGGGATCGTACTAGATAAAGAAACTCAAGAACCTCTTGAATATGCTACCCTTTCTCTGGTTAATGAAAATTTTCCAGATCGAATACAGGGTGGAATTACTGATGTTAATGGAAAGTTTGATTTAGAAATTTTTCCAGGAAAATACAATGTAACCATTGAATACATAGGTTTTGATAAAATTACACTGCTAGATCGAACAATAACGAATTCAGAAAATTTTGGAAAGTTCGAATTGGATATCGCTGCAGAGTCTTTAAACGAAGTAGAACTTGTAGGAGAACGGACGGAGGTAGAAATTCGACTAGATAAAAGGATTTATAATGTAGGTAAAGACATTACTGTCAGAGGTGGTTCTGTTGCAGATGTTTTAGATAATGTACCTTCTGTTTCTGTAGATGTTGAAGGAAACATTGCGCTGCGAGGAAACGAAAACGTTCGAATTTTAATTAACGGAAAGCCTTCAGGCTTAGTTGGTCTTTCTGGGCCACAAGGACTTCGATCTCTGCCTGCAGAATCTATTGAAAAGGTAGAAGTAGTTACTTCTCCTTCAGCACGCTATGAAGCGTCTGGAACAGCCGGGATTCTTAATATTATTTTAAAGAAAGAGGAATTGGAAGGGTTCAATGGATCCATCATTTTAAACGGAGGTTTCCCTACTACCTATGGAGGAAACGCAACTCTAAACTGGAGAACAAAAAAAATAAATATTTTCAGTACGACCTCTTACAGGGATTCAGAATCAAGAGGAGGTGGGATTTTTGAAAGTGAAAACTTTAATCCAGTTCGATTTGTTAATGAAGATCGCGATTACGAAAGGAATCGTAAGAGTGTATTTTTAAATTTAGGTGCAGAGTACTTATTTGATGATAATACTTCTTTAACTGTGAGTGGTTTTATCAGAAGAAGTGATAATGGAAGTACCAATACTACTGAAATTGAAAATTTAAGTGCTAATGGAATTATTATTGATCGTTTTGGACGTTACCAATTTGAAGAAGAAATTGATAATTCGCAGCAGTTCACCGCTAACTTTACCAAAAAATTTAATGATAAAGGCCATGAATTAGTCATCGAATTTCAATCTGAAATCAGTGGTGAAGACGAAAATGATCTTGCAGAAAACACCAGCACTTTTAACCAAGAGTCTAGCACCACAGAGGAACAAAAGAGAACCCTTTTACAATTGGATTATGTTTGGCCCATAAATGAAAATACCCAATTTGAATTAGGTTATCGTGGAAACTTTAGTTTTCAAGAAACAGATTACAATGTTTTTGATTTATTAGATTCTGGAAAAACTCAAAATATTCAACTGACAAACTTCTTAGGCTTTACTCAAAATGTAAATGCAGCCTACACACAATTCGGCCAGAAAATTGATCAATTCTCTTATCTAATGGGGCTCCGTATGGAAAAAACTCATATTGAGATTGATCAGAAAACTGCAAACATCTACAAAGAAAAAGATTATACTGATTGGTTTCCTACATTAAACCTATCCTATGAATTTAATGAAAAAGAGAATGTAACCTTAGGATACAGTAGACGTGTAAGACGCCCTCGATCTTGGTCTCTAAATCCATTTAGATCACTGACAAGTTTAACTTTTTTTAGACAAGGAAACCCCGATCTGGATCCCTCCTACTCTAATTTAGTCGATTTGGGATACCTGAAAAGATGGGATAAATTTACATTTAACGGGTCTGTATATTATCAAAAAGCTACTCAAGTAATTGAACGTATCACTGAAGCGACTGGAGAATTGGTTGTCGTAAGTCAAGATCCTTTAGTTGAACTCCCCGAATTCAGATCTACCTCTGTAAATCTTTCAGAAAATGCTAGAACAGGAACAGAATTTACTTTGACCTATACGCCGAAACGAAAAGTGAGGATAAGTGGTAATTTTAATATTTTCAATTCAGAAACTATAGGTTCTTACAAGGGGGTTCCTCTTGACCGAGAAATTATTAGTTGGTTTGCCAGAGTAAATAGTAGCTTCCCTTTACCTTTTGGGATCAATACCCAATTGAGAGGTTTTTATTTTGGACCTAGAGCCAACGCTCAAACAGAATCCAAAGGGGTTTTAACGTTTTCTGGAGCTTTAAACAAATCGATGTTTAAAGACAAAGCAACATTGTCTTTTCAGGCTAGTGATATTTTAAATTCCTCAAGAAGAAAAAGTACTACTGAAACCGCTGACTTCAGAAACTACACTGAATTTCAATGGAGACAGCCGACTTATATATTTACTTTTACCTACAAAATTAATGAGCGTAAAAATCAACGACGAAGAAATAACAGAGGGGACAACTTTGACTCTGGCGACGGAGGAGGAGAAGATTTTTAAAACTAAAAAAAGGGCTTAAAGCCCTTTTTTTTATTTTTCTTGTTCTTTTAAATATTTCTCTTTATCTCCCCCGTACTTAAGGTACTCTCTGATAGCACCAATTAACCAATAAGGTATAACAAAAGTCAATAAAAAAATCATTAACCAAAATCCAATTGTAAGAATGGTTAAGAAAGAAATAAATCCGAGGTATTGATCAAATTCAAACATGTGGTTGTTTTATGCTCCAAAAATAATGATTTTTTTTAGTTTTTTTCCAATACCTGCTTATTCAATTGATTTTTTTTCAAAAAAAACAATCCATATAAACAGGTTTCTCTCAAACCTAGTATTTTTGCTTAAAATCCAATATTATGGAATACCGAGTTGAAAAAGATACCTTAGGAGAAGTACAAGTTCCAATGAACGTATACTGGGGAGCACAAACAGAAAGATCTCGTTCTAATTTTAAGATTGGAGCTACTGCTTCAATGCCTCAAGAAATTATTTATGGTTTTGCCTATCTCAAAAAAGCAGCAGCCTATACCAATCATGAACTTGGTGTTTTGGAACAATCCAAAAGAGATTTAATTTCACAGGTTTGTGATGAAATTCTAGAAGGTAAGCACACCGACCAATTCCCATTAGTAATTTGGCAGACAGGTTCTGGAACACAAAGCAACATGAATGTCAATGAAGTAATTGCTAATCGAGCTCATGTTCTCGCTGGAAATACTTTAGGTGATGGTGGTAAAACCCTTGCACCTAATGACGATGTTAACAAATCTCAATCCTCAAACGACACCTTCCCTACTGGCATGCATATCGCGGCATATAAAGAAGTAGTAGAAACTACAATCCCAGGAGTTCAAAAACTAAGAAATGCATTGCACCAAAAATCAGAAGCCTTCAAGAATGTAGTTAAAATTGGACGTACTCATCTTATGGACGCAACTCCCCTGACTTTAGGGCAAGAATTTTCAGGCTATGTTTCCCAATTAGATCATGGAATTAAAGCGCTAAGAAATACATTAGACCACCTTTCAGAATTGGCCTTAGGAGGAACTGCTGTAGGAACTGGAATCAATACTCCCAAAGGATATTCAGATAAAGTAGCTGAATACATTGCAAAATTCACAAAAATGCCGTTTAAGAGCGCCGAAAACAAATTTGAAGCTCTTGCTGCTCACGATGCTATTGTAGAGACTCACGGTGCCTTAAAACAACTGGCAGTGTCCCTAAACAAAATTGCAAATGACATTCGTATGATGGCTTCAGGACCACGTTCAGGAATTGGTGAGCTCCTAATTCCAGCAAATGAACCCGGAAGTTCTATTATGCCCGGAAAAGTAAATCCAACCCAGTGTGAAGCCTTGACTATGGTTTGTGCTCAAGTAATGGGAAATGATGTCACTATTACTATAGCTGGTACTCAAGGGCACTATGAATTGAATGTATTTAAACCCCTTATGGCTGCTAACATTATACAATCGGCTCGTCTTTTGGGTGATGCCTGTGTCAGTTTTACCGACAACTGCGTTCTTGGCATAGAACCTAACCATGATAGAATTCAAGAATTAGTAAACAACTCTCTGATGTTAGTAACCGCTTTAAATACCAAAATAGGTTATTACAAAGCAGCTGAAATTGCAAACAAAGCCCACGCTGAAGGATCAACCCTTAAGGAAGCCAGTTTGGCTCTCGGTTATTTAACCGCGGAAGAGTTTGATGCTTGGGTACGTCCTGAAGATATGACTGGTAATGGCTGAATCCATTAATTTTCGTCCTTTCCAAACCTCAGATACTAAAGCTTTTAAAGCGTTAAATGTAGAATGGCTTGAAGCTTATTTTGAAGTGGAACCCTATGATGAACTTGTTCTGAGTAATCCACAATCAGAAATATTAGAAAAAGGAGGAAGTATTTTTATGGTTCAGAAAGGAAAGAAAATCATAGGTACTTTTGCTTTTATCAAAAAAGGTGAAGGACTTTATGAATTTAGCAAAATGGCCTTGACTCCTGAAGAACGAGGAAAAGGTCATGGAAATTTAATGATGCAATTTGCCATACGATATGCTGAACAGCACCATTGGAAGACCCTGATACTTTATTCAAGTACTGTCTTGAAAAACTCTATTTACCTTTATAGAAAATATGGATTTATTGAAGTTCCAATTGAATCAGGAATTCTCTATGCAAGAGGCGATATCAAAATGATTTTGGAGTTAACCAGTTAATCCCGAGTCAATTTTCTATACTGAATCCGTTTTGGCATCAGATCTTGACCCAAACGTTTCTTCTTGTTTTCTTCATAATCAGAGAAAGATCCTTCAAAGAAATAAACTTGAGAATCCCCTTCAAAAGCGAGGATGTGTGTACAAATTCGATCTAAAAACCAACGGTCGTGTGAAATCACAACAGCGCATCCAGCAAAATTTTCCAATCCTTCCTCTAATGCTCTTAAGGTATTGACATCCAGGTCATTTGTTGGCTCATCTAAAAGTAATACATTACCTTCCTCTTTAAGTGTCATCGCCAAATGAAGACGGTTTCGTTCTCCACCAGATAGAGTTGATACTTTCTTATTCTGTTCGCTTCCGCTAAAATTAAAGCGACTTAAAAATGCTCTAGAATTAATTTGTCTTCCTCCCAGCATAATCAACTCTTGTTCATCACTGAAATTTTGCCATATCGTTTTTTCAGTATCGATATTGGAATGAGATTGATCTACATAGGCGATTTTAACAGTATCTCCTACTTCAAAACTTCCCCCATCTGGTTTTTGTTCCCCCATGATCATTCTGAAAACTGTCGATTTTCCAGCACCATTAGGACCAATAACCCCAACAATCCCTGCCTGAGGCAGTACGAAATTTAAATCATCATACAATAGTTTGTCACCAAATGCCTTTGAAACACTCTTCGATTCGATAACATTAGTCCCGAGTCTTGGTCCATTTGGAATAAAAATTTCCAATTTTTCGTCAGTCTGTTTCTGATCTTGACTCATCAATTTGTCATAATTTGACAATCGAGCCTTTTGCTTACTTTGGCGGCCTTTAGGTGCCATTCGTACCCATTCCAATTCTCGTTCTAAAGTTTTTTGTCTCTTAGAAGCTTGTTTTTGCTCCTGAGCCAACCGTTTTGATTTCTGGTCTAACCAAGAAGAATAATTTCCTTTCCATGGAATCCCCTCTCCTCGATCTAACTCTAGAATCCAACCTGCAACATTATCTAAGAAATAACGGTCATGAGTTACCGCAATAACTGTTCCTTGATATTGTGCTAAATGATGTTCTAACCAATGTACCGATTCAGCATCAAGGTGA
>Ga0255769_10003803_pt1 | contig 15017 bp, 8 predicted proteins | sample 041ome_9_FD_179637 | JGI IMG/M metagenome (GOLD analysis project Ga0255769, IMG submission 179637) | Coastal salt marsh microbial communities from the Groves Creek Marsh, Skidaway Island, Georgia - 041413US metaG (version 2) | ecosystem: Environmental > Aquatic > Marine > Intertidal zone > Salt... | reverse complement strand
GGCTTTTTTGAGCAACTGGAACATGGACATGTATAACAATACTAATACCAACAACTGATTGATTCATCGATTGATAGAAGAAAAGAAGAAGAAATTTTGTGATGTGTACCAATAATAGTAAAGAACAGAGTAGTATATGTATGCCTTTTAAAAGCACCGACTGCGCCGCTTGAAGAACTCAGGGAAGTCAAAAATTTCTAAAAACCCTAAACCCAAATGCATTTCTTATTCTTTAAATTTGACCCATTAGACGTATTGTAGACTATCAGCTCGCGAGAGTTGAAAAGGGGGTGTTAGCTCAGTTGGTAGAGCGTGCGCTTAGCAATTCCAAATTAGGGTACTTCTTAAGTTGTGCAAGGTCAGGAGTTCGACTCTTCTACGCTCCACTTTTTTTTCCTCTTTTGTTTCTCGTCGCGGTGGTCAACACACGCAGCGCTCGTGTTCTTTTTTGAGTCGAATGTGATGCGTTCGCTAAGTAATTTGACTCGTGAGATGTGAGCAAAAGACGAGCTTTTTTTCTGCTTTTTTTCAAAAAAATAATTAAAATTTTCTTCTTCTTTTTTCCCCTCTCGGATATCTTCTTCAGATTTTTAAGAACCGGACACGACGCTTTGAGATAGAGAGAGATACATATATACATACAAGCGCAAAGAAGGAGGAGATGCGTCGTCGTCGTTGAGAGCACCAGTACTGTTACCGTTACCATTACCATGAGTGATGACAATACTCATCAAAAAGAAGTCATCTCGGCGGCGCTTTCCAAACTCGTCGAAAAACTTTCCTGTCCAATTTGCAAAGAACTGTTCGCGCTGCCGATGACTTTGGAGCGATGCAAACACACGTTTTGCGCGTCGTGTTTGAACGCGCACGTGAAAACGTTCGAGGACGACAAGAAGAGGAACTGTCCGAGATGCAAAGGGCCGGTGACGAGAGAATCGGATTGGGACGGGACCGGGGAAGTCGCGAAGAGCGCGAATAGGGAGATTGAAGAGATTGTGGAGACTTGGAAGAAATACGCGAAGGCGATGGCGGAGGCGACGACGACGTCTGCGGAAGAAGAAGACGCGATGATGATGAGAACAAGAACAACAACAACAACAACAACAGACTCCGCAGAGCGACGAGAAGACGAAGAAGAAATAGAAAAAACAGAACCTATTCCACCGCCGACGAAGTACCACCTGCTGCCGAAAGCGAAGCAAGCGGAAAAGACGAGAAAGACGGCGGAGTTACGCGACGACTTGGAGAACAAATACGGATTCAACGGGAAGATTTTAAAGACGCAAACGTACGAGGAGTTGAAAGCAAAGTACGTGGCATTCAGAGACAGATACAACACGGAGTTGAGAGACTTTATGAGAGTGCCGGATATGAAGAGCATAGTGGAAAACATGGAATCGATCGAAACGGCTATTCGCGAGGAGAACGAAAAAGCGGCAAAGAGAGTGAACAAAGCGGCAGCCTTCTTCGACCGAAAGGCGAAGAAGACGAAACCGTCGTCGGATGAAGGAGAGATTGACCAAGAGTTGATGAAGAAGTTACTCGAGCAAGCCGACGCGAGCATGCAAGGGAAAGGCTTGCAAAAGAAACGAGAATTTGAGAGGAAGAAAAACGTCGTCGCGAGGACGACGACGACGACGGTCGAAGAAACGATTGAAATCTCGAGCGACGAGGAGGAGGAAATAGAACCACTTCCTCTGTCGCAACCGAATTTAAAATACGTCGAATCTTCAGATGAAGAAGAGGAGGACATTGTAAGAACACAAGAAGAGGTGCAATAACCGCGAATAGATTGATTTAGAGATAGTTGATTTTTACTAGTTGATAAGAAGTAGCATCAAAATATATACAAACGCACGAAAACCAAAATCAAGTCAACTCTCTCGCCGGCAAATTGTCCAACCACAACTGATGCGTGAACTGGTATAAATCGCCAGATACGCTCACTTTGTACGGCGTCGGGTTCGTGTACCTCAAATGATCCGCTCGCATCAGTTTCACTTGCTCTTTTACTCTCGACCTACTTTTTTCTAAACCTACGCTGTCCTCGTAAAATTTTCGAGGACATCCGCCTTTCGCGCCGTCCCAACACACCAACAATAACTTCTCCACTTTTGCCGGGGTGACGAACGCTCTCTTACCTTCTAAGAACGGGTGTCTGCACAGCACGCGTTCGCCTACTTTCGGTTCTTTTTCGTTCTCTCGAAGCATGACGTCTACGATCGGTTCGCCAATCTTCCCGTACAGCCTGTAACATTGCTTCTTTCCGGGAATGGTGACTTTCTCGACGTCTTCGGATAATTTAATCCGAGGCGTTTTGTCGATTTCTACGAGCTTATAAACGCATCCCAACGCCGGTTGCGCCATGCACGTCACCAAGTGCGTCCCAATGCCAAACGCATCGATCGAGTGACCGCTTTGTTTCAATTCTCTCAACACCGTTTCGCAGATATCGTTCGAGGCGGTAATTTTCGTCTTCTCCGCCAATCCCTTCGCCAACGCAGAGTACTGTTTTCCCCGACGCTCTAAGCATTTTTCCGCCTCAACCATAAATTTTCTAATCGTTAAACTCAAATAACTCAAATCCCCGGAATCTATTCTCACACCGATCGGTTGAAACCCACACTTTTTCAGCGTCAACGCCACGGCGACGTAATTCGGCGTCCCCGATTTCAACGTGTCGTACGTATCTATCAAAGCTAAAAACGAATTCGGAAACGCGATCGCGTACGCGCAGAACGAAATCAACTCGCTCTCGTTCGTCTCGCCAAAGTGATACAGCGCGCTATCGTTGCTATCGCTAAAACTCACCATCGCCTCTCTCAACTCTTTCAACATTTCTCTCGCCTCCGCGCAAAAATCCTCGCAATCGCCAACTTTCTTCCCGTCGATATCCTCCCACTTCGAGTGCGCCTGCACGAAACTGTGCGCGTGCGTTCCTCTCACGGGAATCCCAAACTGCCTCCCAGCCTCGCAATTCGACGTCGCGTCAAACCCCCCGACGTACGCGTACCTACTCGCGCTCACGCCCCCATCCACGCCTTGCGCTCTTCGCAAACCAAACTCCAACAACTGCGCGTCGTCCCCGGCCATTAACCGGTGCCGCGCCGCGTTCGTCGCGACTAAACTCGCGTAATTTATCAGCGTCAACAACGTCGTCTCCAACAGTTGCGCCACCCCTAACGGTCCCGTCACGTGCACCAGAGGTACCCGCGGGAAAACCATCGTCCCTTCCTTCACCGCTTCGATCGTAATCTTCGAACAATCCACCTCCTGCGATAAATACTCGTCGAAGAATCTCGCGTCCATCCCTTTCGCGAAATCGCACTTCCTCAGATACTCCACGTCTTCTCTCGTGAACTTAAAATTCGAGACAAACTTCAGCGCCTCCTCTAACCCGGCGAAAATGGTAAACTCCCCGCCGAACGGGTTTTTCCGAAAGAGTAAATCGAACGACGCTGAGCGTTCGTGTTTGTCGTTTTTCCAATACGCGTACGCCATGGTGATTTGGTACGCGTCCGTGAGCAACGCCGTGGCGAGATTGTTGGAGCACGAGGGAAGTTTCAGGTACTCCGCGTCGTCGGTGGCATCGTCCATCGTCGCGTTTTCTCTCTCTCTGTTCGTGTGCGTGTGATTGTGTATTCGTGCGCAACCGCAGAGTGCGCGCGCGGAACGAATGAAGAGATAATTGGAAAAAAAAACTCTTCAGTCTTCATTTTTTTTCCCGAAACACAGCCCACAGAGCGCTTTTGATGGATCCAAGAGTCCCATCCTTCTCTTCTTCCGGGAAAGAGGAGGCACCGAAAACCGGAACGACCATCGTCGCGTGCGAATACGACGGCGGGATCGTCATCGGCGCCGATACCAGAGTCTCCACGGGTACGCGCGAGTTTAATGATTGATCTCTCTCTCTTCTTTTCGATCTCGCACGCTTAACGGACTTTTCTCTCTCTCTCTCTCTTCTCTTTAACGATGAACGATGAACGCAGGAATATACGTTTCAAACAGAGCTTCGGATAAAATGTGCAACTTGACCGAAAACGTCGTCATGGCTCGGTCTGGATCCGCGGCGGACACGGAAGCCGTCGCCGGGTTTGTGCGACATCACTGCGAAGTACTCTCGATAGAATTAGATAAAGACAACACTTTGGAGGTGAAAACGGTCGCGCGGATCTTGAACAAAATCAACTACGAGAATAAAAACGCGAACAACGGGACCGGGTTAGGGTGCTACGCGATTTGCGCCGGGTGGGACGAGCGGGAAGGCGCGCAGGTGTACTCGTGCACGGCGGGCGGGAACATGATCAAGACGCCGTGGACGACGGACGGAAGCGGGTCGACGTATATTTGGGGGTTTTTAGATTCAGAGTTTAAAGAAGGGATGACGAGAGAGGAGTGCGAAAAGTACGTCTTGAAAGCGTTGACGCTGGCGATGGCGGTAGATTCCAGCTCCGGTGGGTGCGCGAGGTTGTGCACGGTGAACAAAGACGGGTGTTTTCGCCAGTTTATTAAAGGCGACGAGTTAGAGAGACAACTCGGCGAGATTCACTTCAAGAGCGGGGGCGGGTTAGGAAGAGGCGCGGTCTACGGAGAGAAGAGCGGTGGTTTAGCCATTTGAAAGATTTATTACTAAGGAATGTAATAATAGCAAAGAGTTGTACAATTATCATCGTCATCATCGTTACATTCGCATTTACTACATGCGATTTATTTACCCCGCGCGCGCGCGCATAAAAAGAAAAGTTCTCAACAAAAAACACGGCACAACTTTTTTCCCCAACAACACAAAACGCAAAAAGATGTCTTCTTCCACGCCGAAGAAGAAGCAGCGGATAGACATCGAAAACGAAGACGAGTTTAAGAAAGAAACGACGATTTTGATGAATCCATACACCAATCAACCGTACTCGCAAAACTACCTCAAAATCCTCGAAACGCGGAAAAAACTCCCCGTGCATAAACAAAAATCGGAATTCTTAACCGCGTTAGCCGCCAGTCAAACGCTCGTTCTCGTCGGGGAAACCGGGTCTGGGAAGACGACGCAGATCCCGCAATTCCTCGTCGACGACGGGTACTGCTCTAAAGATAATAAAATGGTCGTGTGCACGCAACCGAGGCGAGTGGCGGCGATGTCGGTCGCGAAGAGAGTCGCGGAGGAGATGGATGTGAAAATCGGAGAGGAGGTTGGCTATTCGATTCGTTTCGAGGAGTGCACGGGAGCGAAGACGATCATGAAGTACGCGACGGATGGCATGTTGCTGAGAGAAGCGATGACGGATCCTTTGCTGAGTAGATATTCGGTAATTGTTATCGACGAAGCGCACGAGCGGACCTTAGCGACGGACGTTTTGTTTGGATTATTGAAGGAGGTGTTGAAGAAGCGGCCGATGGATTTGAAGTGCGTGGTGATGTCGGCGACGCTCGAGGCGAAGAAGTTTCAGGGATATTTTGAAGGCGCGCCGTTGGTGATGGTTCCTGGAAGAACGCATCCAGTGGAGATTTTTTACACGCAAGAACCGGAGAGAGATTATTTAGAAGCGGCGATTCGGACGGTGGTGCAGATACACCGGTGCGAACCGCCAGGCGACGTGCTTTTGTTTTTAACCGGCGAGGAGGAAATCGAAGACGCGTGCGGGAAGATTAGAAACGAGATTAAAAATATCGGTGACAGCGTCGGGCCCGTGAATGTGGTGCCGTTGTATTCGACGTTACCACCGAGTCAGCAGCAGAGGATTTTTGAGAAAGCGCCGGACGCTTTAACCGTTGGCGGCATCGCCGGGAGAAAAGTGGTCGTGTCCACGAACATCGCCGAGACGTCTCTGACCATCGACGGGATCGTCTACGTCGTCGACCCTGGATTTTCGAAACAAAAGGTTTACAATCCTCGAAGTCGAGTTGAAAGTTTGTTAGTCTCGCCGATTTCTCGAGCGTCGGCGCAACAAAGAGCCGGGAGAGCCGGGAGAACCCAACCCGGGAAGTGCTTTCGATTATACACGGAACTTTCCTTTAAGAAAGATTTAATCGAACAGACGTACCCGGAGATTTTGCGATCGAATTTAGGCTCGGTCGTTATTCAGTTGAAGAAATTAGGCATCGATGATTTGGTTCATTTCGATTTCATGGATCCTCCGGCTCCGGAAACGTTAATGCGCGCGTTAGAATTGCTCAACTATTTAGGCGCTCTAGACGACGAAGGCGAGTTGACCCAAGCCGGTAAAATCATGTCCGATTTCCCGTTAGATCCTCAGTTGGCGAAGATGTTAGTCGGGAGCACAAAGTTCAAGTGTTCGAACGAGATAGTGACCATAGTCGCCATGCTTTCTGTTCCGCAGTGTTTCATTCGCCCGAGAGACGATCAACAGAGAGCGGACGCCGCGAAGGCGCACTTTGCGCATTTGGACGGCGACCATTTGACCATGTTGAACGCCTTCCACGCGTTCAAACAAAACGGCGAGAGCCAAAACTGGTGCTGGGAAAATTATTTAAATCACCGATCGTTGAAGTCCGCGGATAACGTCCGCAACCAGTTAGTCCGCTTGTGTCAACGCCACGGCGTCAATCTCGAATCCACCGACTTCCACTCCAAAGAGTATTACGTCAACATCCGCAAAGCCATCTTAAACGGCTTCTTCATGCAAGTCGCGCACAAAGAACGAAACGGCTCGTACTTGACCGTCAAAGACAACGAATCGGTTTTACTGCACCCGTCTACGAACTTAAGCGGTAAACCCGAGTGGGTAGTCTACAACGAGTTCGTCTTGACGTCCAAAAAATACGTCCGAACGGTCACGGAAATCAAAGGCGAGTGGTTGATCGATCTCGCCGAACACTATTACGATTTGAGCAACTTCCCGAGTTGCGCCGCCAAGAACGCGTTGCAGCAGCTGTACATGCAACGCGAGCGGATGAATAAAAGTAAGAGGTAGTAGCTTTTTCTCTCCCCTTTGTTTTAATATATAAAATACGAGTAATTGAAAACGTAGCAGTCGCACGCAACAACAATATCAACAGATGATTGTCGGATGTACGCGTTCGTCTCCATTCGAAAGTCTCCATTTCCTTTGCACACCAACACACAAAAAACATGCGCCGTTCAATAAAAGAAAGATAAAAAGACGAGGGACGCACAAAATGTATTCGTCGGCGAGTGCTAAGAGCACGGAAAACAACGAAGACGACGAAGACGAGAAGACGAATGATGAAAAGAAGAAGAAGGAGAAGAGCGCGTTTACTCTCGCCGAGAAAAGGTAATTACATTTCATTTCTTTCCCCGCGATTTATTTTGTAAATAACTACTTTTCTCTCTCTCAGATACCAACTGAAAGTCGTGGAGAAGATTCGACTGGACGCGAAAACCGGACGACGGAGAAAGAGCGGGAAAATCGTGGAGGAGATTGATATTTCCGACGCGATTGATTTTAGCGGTAGCGGCAAAGAAAGCGCTTCTTCTTCGAAGTGTTTGTCGAGAGTGGAAGAGGTGGCGGCTTTCCCTTGTTCGTCTTCGTCGGCGACGGAAGTAAAAGTGTGGAAATTATTGGAGCATCCGGGCGCGTTTTACGTCCAGAACGCGATAGATTATCGAGAGCAGAGAGATCTGATCGCGCGTTGCGTGATAAATTTGCCGAATAAACCGAATAAGACGAATCATTGGCAGAGATTGGGGAAGCCGTTGCCGGATGATTTGTTCGGCGCGGCGAAAAGAGATTTGTACTTGAGCGAAGAGGAAAACGGGTGGGTGGCGTTGGAAAAGCCTCCGAAACGAGGCGACGGGATGGAATCGAAAGCGGCTAGGCATTTGTTGAGGAAATTACGATGGGCTACGGTCGGGGCACCGTTCGATTGGACGAAGCGAGTGTACGAGGAAGAGCGAGCGCCGGAGGTGGACGAGAGCATCAAGCGAGCGTGCGTGAAGACGCTGGAAATTGTGTTCGGTAAAGAAGCCTTAGAAGGTGGGGCAGAGAATATTTTCGACGGTCAAGTCGGTTTGGCGAATTTCTACGCGCCCGGCGACACGTTGAATGGTCACGTGGACGACGCGGAGATGAACTTGAACAAACCGATCGCCTCGCTCTCGCTCGGCTTGCCGGCTATTTTTCTCCTCGGGCAACAATCGAAAGCCTTGGAGCCGGTGACTGCTTTAATCGTCCGCAGCGGAGATGCGATCGTGCTCAGCGGCGAATCACGAACGATGTTCCACGGCGTTCCGAGAGTCTTTAGCGACGGCGAAGCGGTGGGTTCTACATCCTTCCAATTTCCAGACGCGCTCGCGCGAGCCTTTTCGGAAGTTGACGACGACGCGTTCCTTTTAGACTTTGCCAAACAAACTCGAATCAATCTCTCGTTGCGCGACGTCAGATGATACCAAATGTTGTAACGATATATATAGCGCGCGCGAAAAGATTTAGTATCATTAGTGGCACGGTTTATTTATCATGTTTATAGAGAGAGAGAGATTTGTAGTAAAAAGGTATATATACGCGTATGATATTAAAACACGCGAGAAGGTTCCACAAAGGATAAACCTTCTTCTTCTTCTCTCTCTCTCTCTCCGAAGCAAAGAAAAAAGAGTTTACTCCTCGTTCTCTCGTTCCTTCTCTCGTCTCTTCTTCTCCCTCCTGGTAATTTTCTCCCCGTTCTCGTCTTCCTCCTCGTCTTCTCCCGGCTCTCCCGGGTTCTCCTTCCTCTCTTGTTCCTCTTCCTCTTCGTCCGGCATCTCCGGATCTCCCGGCAAAGGGTTCGGCATCGGCTGCTTGATTTCCTTCAAATCGGGAAAGATATCCGGCCGTCTCGACGGCACCGCGCGGACGTACTCCTCCGGTAAATCGAGAACCGAGCCTTCCTCGTCGACGTCGATCTTATCTGGACTCGGCGATCGTATCGTTTGTCTTTGTCTTCTGATTGGTTCGTATTGATGGTTGTTAGTATTGGAAAAGGCGTTCAGCGCCGTCGTCGACGAAAATGTCTTCTTCTTCCCGGGGAAGAAGAAAAATTGTCGACTACTACTACTACTACTACTGTTACAGCTGCTGCTCTTCCGCGAAGAGGACGTCGCTCGCGGCGCGGTGAAAACCAGCGAGGAGGAGGAAGTTATCATCGTCGCGGCGCTTTGCATTGGTTTTTTTTTCGCGCGTTTTGAAAGTGTCGCGTCGTCGCGTGCGTCCAATTCTATCTTCTCGCTGCTGCTGCTTTTCTCGTATTTAGGGTTTAGGGTTTAGGGTTGCACTCCATCGAAAGGCTTCGAAAGTGGTTTCTTCGTTAAAAACGAAACGACAGATAAACGTCCATCTGCACGCGCGAGAGAGAAGTCGATAACGCGCGCGAAAAAACTTGAAATGGCTAAAATAGGAGAGGGCGATTCGCGATGGATCGTCGAGGAGCGCGCCGACGGCGCAAACGTCCACGGGTGGCACTGGGTCGAGAAGGATTGCAAAGAATGGTCGACGGCGTTTTTCCAAAACGCGTTCGGCGCCGTGGAATCAGAAGGAAAAGAAATCCGATTCGCAAAGACGCCGGTACGGATCACGGGCGAGGCGTACTTGAACCAACGGAAAGGAAAAATCATCTGCGGGTACGAGCTGGAAATTTGCGCCGAGTTTGAGTTTGAAGGAGAAGTCGCGGGGACGATGGTGTTGCCGTACGTGAGCGAAGAAAACCGAGGCGAAGATTGCGAAATCAAATTCGCACAAAAAGACGAGAGCGAACGGGCGAGACGGGCGAAGCGAGCGGCGGAGAGCGACGCGGGGTTGAAAGAGAAAGTGAGAGAGGTGGTGAGGAAATGGGAGGAGGAAATGGCGAAAGGCACGCCGGCGATGAAAGGAGAAGATGGCGCGATTAGCAACGGCGATAAAAAAGCGGAGGGAGAAGAGACGGCGAAGACGAAGAAGAAGAAAGAGGAGGCGGCTGGACAACAACCGACGAGAGGAAAGACAGAACACGAATATAAAAGCGCACCGTTGTCGACGAAGTATCACACGATTAAGTTGAGAGAAACGTTCTTGTGTCGAGCAACGGACGTGTGTGAGGCGCTGTTAGATCCGAGACGCGTCATGCATTTCACGCGAACGAAATGTACGGGCCAGAAAGGGAAAGGAAAATTTGACATGTTCGATGGAAGCGTAGAAGGCGAAACGATTGATTTCGTCGACGGCGAACGCATAGTACAAAAGTGGCGGTTTAACTCGTGGGAGCCTGACCATTATTCGACTGTGACCATGGTTTTAAAAGAACCAGAGCCTGGCAACTGCATTTTAGATTTGGTTCAGACGGGCGTGCCAGAAGCCGACGCCCACGGAAACGAAAACGTCATGGAAGTCACCGAGAACGGTTGGAAGAATTTGATTTTCGCTCGCATCAGAAACGCGTTCGGGTACGGCGCTAACCTTTAGCTTTTAATTCAATATAAACAGATTTAATAAGTTGTGTTTTACAATCAAGTCTATTGTTTTCACTTAATGAATATTCATCTCTTTTTCTCTTGCGTAAAATCATCCTGCACCACTGTGATTTTTTATCTTTTTCGCTTTTTCTCTTTTCTTTCTTTCGCGTGCGCGCTAGTTTTTCTCTCTTTTCTAATTCAAAAATTCCATTTCTCCCTCGGCTATAGCTTTCTATCGACGTTGACCATTTGCTGGGTCGTACGCTGGCTTGTCGTAATCCGTGCCCTTCTCAGGAGATTTGGATTGCTCACCTGGACCAGCGATGCCTAACCAATCCCAGTTCTCAAAGTGAATCTGGTCCAATCCGACTTGCGACTGCTTGTAGCACGTCGACTCGCACGGATCAGTCTCGTAAGAACTCGCCAACGCACACCCACACACTTCTTCAGAACTTGGAAACCCGTTCACTTTAATCTTCCAACACACACCGGATCTCTCTGGAAACCACGACACTTTGTTGTCGCGATTGAACTGCGCATTGTCTTCAGTTGCGAAGAACATCTCGTCGCCAACCTGCTCCCACGTGGCGTCGTCGCACGGATTGGTTGAAGAAACGTCACCATCGGCAGTGCCCACGTACAAGATCGCACTCTTAGACTTCGCTTGTGTTTCGTTCGAGCCAAAGGCATCAACTTTGTTCACCCATAACGCCGACGCGAACTCGTACACCACTTCTGCTGAATCAGCTGGTAGCGTCGCTGCAATATACTGTCCAAGTTCTGCATCATTTAACCTCTTCGTCTTCCAACCGTTACCACTCGAACCTTCACCAAACACGCAATCGACCAAATTCTCTGGTTCGTACTTTGGTTCATAATCATCGTCGACCACATACAGTCTATTGATGTTGTAATTTGCATAGCACACAGTTTTATCGACCGGATCAATGGTACCACCGACAAGCTGCGTGATAGGCGGAGGAGGAGGCGACGGCGGCGGCGATGGTGGCGGAGGCGGGGACGGAGGGGACGGAGGAGGAGGGGCCGGAGGAGACGGTGGTGGAGACGGAGGAGATGGTGGTGGTGGAGATGGAGAAGGAGGAGACGGCGCCGCTGGCGGCGGCGCTGGTGCTGAGTATGGAGGCGGCGGCATCAATTGGTACGCCTCTCTCGTCAATATCGCGGTGTTTACTTCTGTAAATCCGGCTTGTTGGAGCGAGGTAATGAAAGTGCTCATTGCAGTTGTTCCCTCTATCGTATCGCGTCCGAGCAGATTGATTTTGTCGATGAGACTCTGGACGTACTCCGCGTCCGATAAAACATAAAAATCGACATCGACCGAGCCGTAACTCGCGACGAGCAAGCTTCTCGTGCTCACCGATAAAAAGTCGTTTTCTTCTGCTTGACTCAAAAGCGCTCTGCGTCGGCGAGCCTCCTCGAGGGGCGTGTTCTCTACGTCATCGATACCGACTGCTTTCTCGTTGACATCCAAATAGACCGCCAACCCACTCAAAAAGTCATCGTCCACGAACGTATCGGTCGTGTACCCATCGACGCGAACCGAAGCTACAATCTTTGCCGACAACTCACCAACCATCGATGGCGTATTATTGGCGTATCCTGTGCCGTAGTACACCGCCGCGTACACACCCGCCATGATTGAAACGAGAATAATAGTCATGTAGATGGTCCATCTCATCGCTTTTCTCGTCTCAACGCGAACGGCTTTCTTCGTCATCGTCGCCGTTCTCTTGAGAGACGTCGTGCGACTCGCCATGCGCGACAGCGTGTTCGTTCTCTTGAGTTGCTGCACCTCTGTTTCTTCACCCTGCGCTTCTTTTTTTGCGAGACCCAACATGTTGATGGTGTTATCTTTGAAACTCTTGAGTTGACCAAGGACACCTTTCTTCGGCTCGACGAATTCATCGCCAAGCTCCTCGTTGAAGTCTTTCATATCCCTGTACCACGAGTACAGAAAACAGACGGAGTATCCAAACGCACCAAACGCGGCGAACGCAATCATACCGGAACCAAGATTTTGAGCGTAGTCGTTCTCGACTTCACCCGTCAAACCAAGCGCGCATCCGTGGACAATCATGAGACAGAACTCGAGGATGATCCAACCGATGTTTTGTGAAAACAAGGCGTACGGTCGAATGATCGCCACGTACGCCAAGTGCACAAAGTCGAGGCAAAACAACACTTTGGCTTGATACGTCGCCTCCGCTTTGTCTGTGTACATGCCGTAAATGGCAGCGGAGAAGAACAACTTCGCGTACGAGAAGAAGATGGCGTACGCGTACCAATATCGCGAAAGCGTCTTGTTCTTGAACGAAGCGCCTTCGAGGTCCACCTCGTACGATTTGAACCGACCCGTGTTCGACTTCAAACCTTGCATGATTGCACTGAAGCCCCACCAATCTCCACGCTCGCGAATTGATTTCGGATGCGGCGGCGTTGCTCGGAAAATGACGTACGCAAGCGGACACACAATCGCGAAGAACGCAAACAACATGCTACACAGACCAACCGCGTAGCCAGCTCCGGTTTGATTAACCATGACAACCATTAAAGCTCTGGTGACACCCGGACCAACAATTAAGAGGGCGAGTAATTCAATCGCCGGAATCGTCATGAACGCCGGAATGACCCAGAATTTTCGTAAACACAGAATGACGCCCGCAACGTGCGAAAAGACTGCCAACGTGCAAAAGACAGACGCCCAAAACGCCACCTCCACGAAATTATCCCAACCTTCTTCGTCGTAAACGCCAACAGCGGCGTCAATGATTGCGAGCTCATCTTCAACGGGAATTGTGTTCCACTGCTCCGTCGTCTCTTGAAGCAACTTACGGCGACCTCCTTGTTTGGCAGCCGCGGTGTACGTCGCCTCCGTGAGTTCCTCAAACATCTCGTCCTCTTCGAGTTCCATGCCTCTCTTTACGCCGAACAATTCTGTTTGGTACGTGGAATCGTGATACACTGGCTTTGAAACTTCCGGCACCGGAATGGCCATGTTCAAGAACATCAATCTACCCATGGATACGGTGTACTGCGCTGGCATTGTCGGCACCGCGAGCAAGGACGTGAAGGCCAACTGTTGGAAGAAAGCAATCATCGGTAAAATCGAAAGCGTATCGACGACGATGGGACCTCCTCCAGGCAAAGGCGTCAACGACGCAATCGATAAGAGGGAACCAACGGCCAAACCAAATGTTGATAAGTGGGCGGCGTTGGTAACCGAACTCGATGCCGTGTATTGCAAGACGTCGACGGATACGCCGTCGCCATTCCAGTTCCCGGCGATGTCCTTCGTAGAATACGGGTAGGTACCGACCCCGCACACTTTGTTCGCGTTCGCCCAGCATCTCACGTACACTTTACCAACCGAAGCATCGTACAAAACATCTTTCGCCCAGCAGTTTGTGAAGTTCATGGCTGCCAAAAGATTCCCCGGAGTCAATCGAACTTTCTCGCCGAAATCGACGAGAAAACCAACGTACGTCTGCGTGGAGAAACCTCGATTCGGACTCGTGACGGTTGGTGTCGGCGGGAGGACATCGTAAGTGATCTTGAGGCCGTCACCTTGCGTCGTTGACGGACGACCGCGTTTGTCGACCAATTTTTCCCAGTCCAAGTTGACGACTCTCGTGCCGTCTCCGCACGTCAACTCCACGTCCCACTTGTGCAACCCAGTCGAGTACGCGATCGCTGGATCTTCAACGACATGCACTGGTGAACCAACCTCACATCCTTCCGCGATGATCAATGAAGAGCTCTCGGAGTTTTCCGGACCAAAGGATGCGTCTAACTTGTTCAAAGTCACGCGCACGACAGCCACGCCGGGCTTCCCGTTTCCTTCAAAGATGTTCCAAGCGCGTTCCGTCTCTCGGACGATTTGGATACCTCCATACTCCCACGTGGTCGAATTGAACTCGTGCTTTTCGTTCACTAACGGCGCCGCATCGATTCGTGCGGTTAAGCGCACGAGATCTTCGCTGAACGGCGGCGGCTTCGGGAACGGCGGCGGCGGAGGAGGAGGAGGAGGAGGCGCGTTGGGCGGCGGTCTCGGCGGAGGTGGCGATGGAGGCGGAGGCGGAGGCGACGGAGGCGGAGGCGGCGCGGCGACCACAATAGCTCCGTAATCACTCGAGACGGCAGAGACAATCACTCCATCTCTCTCGAGTTCAGCTCTCCATCCCGTTGGATGGATGGCCTTCAACGTTGTTTGTAAGCTCGTCGCGTCCGCTTCGTCCAACGCCGCGACGCTGTACGATATCGTGACCGAGTTCGTGATACCCGCGAGCTTTCTTCTCTTCGCTCCGCTAGCATCAGCGTCTTCGCACTTATCGTACGTGATTGCACCTGAGGAAATGTTCAACATTCTCGCCAAAGCCTTCTTGAAAGACGCTTGCTTGTCCGCGAACTCGTCGCAGTCGTATCCGGTAAAAGATGTCTTTGTGCTAAACGAGTACGTCGCCGGCGGCGGAGACGGAGGTGGTGGATACGGCGGTGGATTTGGTGGTGGCGAAGGAGGTGGACTCGGCGGCGACGGCGGAGGACTCGGCGGAGGTGGCGACGGCGGAGGTGAAGGGGGAGGACTCGGCGGAGGACTCGGAGGAGGACTCGGCGGCGGGCTCGG
>Ga0255769_10003792_pt1 | contig 15035 bp, 12 predicted proteins | sample 041ome_9_FD_179637 | JGI IMG/M metagenome (GOLD analysis project Ga0255769, IMG submission 179637) | Coastal salt marsh microbial communities from the Groves Creek Marsh, Skidaway Island, Georgia - 041413US metaG (version 2) | ecosystem: Environmental > Aquatic > Marine > Intertidal zone > Salt... | reverse complement strand
GTAAATATAGATTATGATGTTGATCCACATGAAATACAAAAATTGATAAAAATACCTATTCAAGGTGGATTAGATCCCAAGATATTACTTACAGATAAAGATAATTTAAAAAAAGAAGCGAACAAGTATTTGGAAATATTTAAAGATCATCCATATATATTTAACTTGGGGCATGGTGTTTTACCTAAAACAAATCCTGACATGGTTGAATATTTAGTTAATATTGTAAAAGACTATAAATGAAAAAGGCTATAATTTTATTCAACTTAGGTGGTCCTGATAAATTAGAAAATGTTGAACAATTTTTATTTAATTTATTTAATGACCCAGCAATATTAAACTTACCATCTATTTTAAGATATCCTCTTGCTAAATTAATTGCGAATAGGCGCGCTCCCACTGCAAAAAAAATCTATGAAGAGCTTGGTGGTTCGTCCCCTATTTTAAAGTTAACTGAAGAGCAATCTTTTAATTTAGAAAAAAACTTAAATGAAAATGACTTTGAACATGAATACAAATGTTTCATCGTGATGAGATGCTGGAACCCAAGAGCCACAAAGGTGATTTTTGATGTAAAAAAATATAACCCTGATGAAGTAATATTACTACCATTATACCCCCAATACTCTGCTGCAACTTCGGGTTCTTCGATTAAGGAATGGCATGATGTTTGTGGTAAAAATAAAATAAATTATAAAACAAGTACGATTTGTTGTTATCCTACAGATAATAATTTTGTTAATGCGCACACCAAAGAAATTCTAAAAAAAATAAAAAATTTTAAAAATTTTAAATTAATTTTTTCAGCACATGGACTGCCAGAAAAAAATATTAAAAATGGAGATCCTTATCAATGGCAAGTAGAACAGTCAGTTAATAAGATTGTTAAAAAATTAAATATAGAAAATTTAGACTGGATATTAAGTTACCAAAGCAGAGTTGGTCCTTTGAAATGGATTGGCCCATCAACCGAAGATATCATTGTTGAAAATTCTAAATTAAAAAAACATATTGTTTTAGTACCAATTGCATTTGTCTCTGAGCACTCTGAAACTTTAGTTGAACTTGACATTGAATATAAAGAGTTAGCTGATAAAAATGGGTGCAAAAATTATACGAGAATACCAGCACTTGGTATAAACGAAGATTTTATAAAGTCGCTATCTAATCTTATTATAAATAAAGAAGATTATAACTTTGATAATAAACTTTACCCACCTAAAATTCGATGTCCAAATAATTTTAAAAAATGCCCATGTTTATACAATGAATAGTTATTTATTATTTAAAAGCTTACATTTAATCGCTGTAATTTCTTGGATGGCTGGTCTGTTATATTTACCAAGAATTTTTGTTTATCATTCTGAGAATTTAAAAAATTTTGATATGAGTTCCATTTTTAAAACAATGGAAAGAAAACTTTATTATTACATTATGATGCCAGCTATGTTTTTAAGTTGGTTTTTTGGATTAATATTAATTTCTATTATTGGATTTGAAAGTTTGAATTCAGGCTGGTTAAAACTTAAAATAATATTTGTAATATTATTAACTATTTATCATTTTTATTTGGGTAAAATTTTATATGAATTTAAGTTAGGTATTAATAAAAACTCCTCTAAATTTTTCAGATGGATTAATGAAATCCCAACCATTTTATTAATTTTAATAGTATTTATTGTTATTTTTAAACCAATCTTCGGTTGAAAAAACTTAAAAAGATCTTATATTAAGCTTGTCTAACAAGTCTTAAATAAATCTCAAAAAAATGAATATCCAAGAATTAAAATTAAAATCATCTGAACAACTAATTACCCAAGCTGAAGAACTTGGTATTGAAAATGCTAGTACTTTAAGAAAACAAGAAATTCTTTTTGCAATACTAAAAAAAGTTGCCGAAAAAGAAGAAATTACTGGTGCGGGAGTTTTGCAATTGCTTCAAGATGGATTTGGTTTCCTAAGAGCAATGGAGTCAAATTATTTACCAGGCCCAGATGACATTTATGTAAGTCCAAGTCAAATTAGAAAATTTGGTTTAAGAACCGGTGACACAGTTGAGGGTCCAGTTCGTGCACCAAAAGAAGGTGAAAGATATTTTGCACTTTTGCAGGTAAGCAAAATAAATTTTGAGGATCCAGAAAAGTCTAGACATAAAATTGCATTTGATAACCTGACCCCACTCTACCCGGACAAACAATTGGTTATGGAAATTGAATCAGCTAAGCCAGATAAAAAACAAGATTTAACACCTAGATTGATTGACTTAGTTAGCCCGATTGGAAAAGGACAGAGATCAATAATTATTTCACCACCAAAAGCAGGTAAGACAATGATTTTACAAAGTATAGCAAACTCAATAGCAAAAAATTATCCAGAGTGTTATCTAATTGTATTATTAATTGATGAACGACCAGAAGAAGTAACCGACATGCAGAGAACTGTTAAAGGTGAAGTTATTAGTTCTACTTTTGATGAGCCTGCTCAGCGTCACGTGGCTGTTGCCGAGATGGTTATTGAAAAAGCAAAAAGACTGACCGAACATAAAAAAGATGTCGTAATTCTTTTAGACTCCATAACAAGACTGGGCAGAGCATATAATGCTGTAATCCCAAGCTCTGGAAAAGTTTTAACAGGGGGTGTTGATGCGAATGCCCTCCAAAGACCAAAAAGATTTTTTGGTGCTGCAAGAAATATAGAGGAAGGTGGATCATTAACAATTATTTCTACAGCATTAATTGATACTGGGAGTAGAATGGATGAAGTTATTTTTGAAGAATTTAAAGGCACAGGAAACAGCGAAACTGTTTTAGATAGAAAGATTGCAGATAAAAGAATTTACCCAGCGATTGATATAACGAAATCTGGAACTAGAAGAGAGGAACTGCTTTTTGACAAGAATGATCTTCAAAAAATGAATGTGTTAAGAAGAATTATAGCCCCCATGGGCACAATGGACGCTATTGAATTTATAAGCTCCAAATTAAAAGATACAAAAAATAATGCAGAGTTCTTCAATTCAATGAACAAACCTGCTTAATTAATTATTTTTATACTATTTTAATAGCCCTAGATAAGTTTTTTCTAAATTTCAATATTTATATTTCACAATTATAAATATCCAATTTCCTGCATTTCTTTTATAAATGAAGTTTCTAGTTGATTTTTTATTTCGGGATTAAGAATTTCTTTCCAGTTATTTTTTTTGCCCATATTAAAAAAAGGAATTTTTTTTCCAGTTTTTTTATCTATGCTTGACTCTGAAAAGCCTTTTTCTCTCTCTAGTTTTTGTAAATACTCAAAACTTGTTGTTTTCATTAAATTTTTAATTTTATTAAGGTCAAGTTTCAACTTTGTGTTATTTAGCTTATGAATAAATTCAAGAATTTTGATAAAAACATTTTCTCTATTTTCAATTAGGTCTTCATATTTAATTAATAGATATTTATTATAATTTATCAATTCTTTCCAACTTCTATAATTTTCACTCCAAGTATTTGTCCAAGTAAAACCATCTCCTTTACCATTAATCATAAAATTTGCCGATTCTTTAATTGATATATTTTTATATTTTGAAAAAGATGTAACAACATTTCTTGGATCCCTTACAATGTAAATTACACCCAATGTATTTCTAAGATCGGTAAATGGATAATTTTTTTTAAAATTAAATAGATAACTATGAGTTTTTAAAAATTTAATATTATTTTGTCTATTTATAATTTTTTGAATTTCGATGTATTTTTTTATTGTTTCATTTTGATTGCTGAGATCTACACCCAGTTCTTTAAATAGTCCTCCATGAGGAAACTGTTTAATATTTTTAATTAAAGTAAAGTCATAATTACCGTCTTTCGAAAAGAAATATCCTGTTAACATGGATCTTAATAATGTATTTCCACTTTTAGGATATGAAGCTAACCATATAATCATAGGAAAAATTTATATAATTTAGTAAAACACATAGCTATAATAATCCATGATGACTATTTTTGCATTATCTTCTGGACCTGGTGTTTCGGGTATAGCAGTTATTAGAGTTTCTGGCCCAGATACAAAAAATGTTATTGAGGCATTAACTCAAAAATCCATACCTATGCCTAGAGTTGCCACTATTAGAAAAATCAATAAAATCAATACTTCTGAGCTAATTGATGAAGGTATTATATTGTGGTTTCCTGCCCCTGAGAGCTACACAGGTGAGGATATGGCTGAAATCCAAGTACATGGTAGTAAAGCAGTAATTGAAGCTATACACACTTCCCTCTCAGAAATTAAAAATTGTCGTTTAGCGGAACCAGGTGAATTTACAAAAATAGCATTTCAAAATGGAAAAGTTAATTTACTTAAAGCAGAAAGCATTGCTGATTTAATCTCTTCAGAAACCGAAATTCAAAGACAGCAAGCTATTAGAGTAATGACCGGCAAGACAGCTGATGAGTTTAATTTTTTAAGAGATAAATTATTAAAAATTTTATCTTATGTTGAGGCAAAAATAGATTTTCCAGATGAAGATTTGCCCAAAAATATTTTGGAACAAATTAAAAAAAATTCTGATGAAGTTATAAATAAAATTAAAAAAATTTTAGATGATCAAAAAGTTGGTGAAAGGATTCGAGAAGGTTTTAAAATTGCAATCTTAGGACCAGTTAATGCTGGCAAATCCAGTTTAATAAATTATTTTGCAAATAGAGATGTTGCTATAGTCTCTGAAACTGCAGGAACAACCAGGGATGTAATTGAAACTCATTTAAATATAGATGGTTATCCAGTTATAATTTCTGATACTGCTGGTATAAGAGAATCAAAAAATGAAATTGAACAAAAGGGAATTAAATTATCTTTAAAAAAAGCAGAAGAAGCTGATCTTAAATTGGTTGTGGTAGATGCAAAAACTGTTGATTTTACTGGTATTTTAAAGGATTTATTAGATCAAAATGCTATATTGGTTTTAAATAAATCTGATCTCATTTTTAAGGATTTAGGGAAAGAGTTAAATAAATTTAATCATGTTTTAATTTCAATTAAAGAAAATAAGAATTTAGATAAATTAATTTTAAAAATAAAAAATAATTTAAAAAATAAATTTATTTCAAGTGAAGACATCTTGATTACAAGAGAAAGACACAGGCAACACCTCATGCAGTGCCTGGAGCATCTAAATAATTTTAATGACAAAAATGATACCGAAGATTTTGATAAAGCAGCAGAGGATCTTAGGTTGGCTACGAGACATCTTGGGATGATCGTAGGCAAAGTAGATGTTGAAGAAATTTTAGGTAGTATTTTTAAAGATTTTTGTATAGGTAAATAAGCTAGTATTTTCAATATTTTTTCAATTTTAAAGTAAAAATTAATGATTTGATCATTCATTTTAAGCTGAGCATAGATAACTTGTAAATTTAATAATCGGTTATAAATTTAGCTTATGAAGAATGATTTATCATTTGATGTTGTTGTGATTGGTGGTGGTCATGCTGGATGTGAAGCTGCGGCAGCATCAGCCAGATTAGGTGTAAATACTGCCCTATTCACTCACAAAATAGAAACTATAGGTGAGATGTCATGTAATCCAGCCATAGGTGGTTTGGGTAAAGGTCACTTAGTTAGAGAGATAGATGCTCTCGATGGTGTAATGGGAGATGTTGCAGATAAATCAGGAATACAATTTAGATTATTAAATAGAAGTAGAGGACCAGCTGTTAGAGGACCAAGAACTCAATCAGATAGATCATTATATCGTAAATATATGCAAGAAAAACTTCTAAACTATTGTAATTTAAGTATTTTTTCTGATCCTGTAATAAAGTTTATTTTTAATAAAAATTCTATAAGTGGTTTTGAAACAAAAGATGGAAAAAAAGTATTATGCTCAAAATTAATATTAACAACAGGCACTTTTCTTAATGGTTTAATACATATTGGTGATGAGAAAATTCCTGCCGGACGTTATGAGGAAAAACCTTCTACAGGTTTAACCGAACAATTAGCAAAACATAATTTTAAAATTGGAAGATTAAAAACTGGAACACCACCAAGATTAGATTCAAGAACAATTAATTATCAAAACTTAGAAGAACAGCTCGCGGATGATGATCCTTATTTTTTTTCTTTTTTAACAAAAAAAAATATTAACAAACAAGTCTCTTGTCGTATGACTTATACAAACGAGAAGGTTCACAAGATAATAGAAAAAAATTTATCTAAGAGCGCCATGTACTCAGGAAGCATAAGAGGTGTGGGCCCAAGATATTGTCCATCTATTGAAGACAAGGTAGTAAAGTTTGCAGATAAGATGCGTCATCAGATATTTTTGGAGCCAGAAGGCTTAAATGATCACACAATTTACCCAAATGGGATATCAACATCTTTACCAGCGCATGTTCAACAAGAAATATGTAATAATATCAATGGTTTAGAAAATGTAACTATAATAAGACCAGGGTATGCAATAGAATATGACTACATAGACCCTAGAGAGCTATTTTTAACCCTTGAAACTAAAAAAATTGCTAATCTTTATTTGGCTGGCCAAATTAACGGAACAACTGGATATGAAGAGGCAGCTGCCCAAGGTTTAATAGCTGGAGTTAATGCAGCCTTATCATTTAAAAAACTTGAACCTTTTATATTGGACAGATCAGACGCGTACATTGGTGTTATGATAGATGATCTTGTTACCAAAGGTGTAGCTGAACCATACAGAATGTTTACATCTAGGGCAGAATATAGATTAACTCTTAGAGCAGATAATGCTGACCAAAGATTAACTGAAAAGGGAATATTTATTGGATTAGTTGGTATTGATAGAAAAAACATATATAGAGAGAAGCAAGAAAAAATAGACAACTTATCAAAAATTATGTCTAAATCATATATTTCCCCAACCAAAGCTAATTTTTTTGGAATAAAAATAGCTAAAGATGGTGTTTTAAGGTCTGCAAATGAAATATTAACTCAAAAAGAAGTTAATATGGATAAAATAAGAGAAATTTGGAGGGAAATACCATTATTCGATAAAGAGATTGATGAACAAATTGAAATAAGTTCTCATTATAGAGGTTATTTGAAGAAACAAAATGCTGATATTTTAGCATTTAAGAGAGATGAAAACATGATAATCCCAGATAAAATTGATTATGATAGCTTGGCAGGTCTTTCAAACGAGGTAAAATCAAAATTTAAGCTTATAAAACCAAAAACAATGGGACAAGCATTAAGAATTGATGGAATTACTCCAGCGGCTGTGTATATTTTGTTGTCACATATAAAAAGAAAGTCTATTAAGCATATAGCTTAATGGATCAAGAAATAATAAATTTATATTCGAAAATTAAAGGTTTAAATGTTTCACGTGAAACATTTATAGACTTTGAAGAATTTATATCTTTGGTTAATGAAAAAAATAAAGAAATTAACTTAATTAGTAAAAAAAGAGGGCAAAATATTGAAATAAGAGAGAGACATGTGATTGATTCAGCACAAATTATTGATTTTATTGATTTAAATAGTATTTCTATAACAGATTTAGGAAGTGGTAGTGGAATGCCAGGCATAATTATAGCAATAATGTTAAAAAATTTGAAAAAAGATATAAAAATTAATTTATATGAAAAAAGTCACCATAAAAGCCATTTTTTGAGAGAGGTATCAAAAAAATTAAACTTAAAAACGGAAGTTTTCCAAAAAAATATTTTTGAATTAAATAATTTGAAAACTGGAACTATAATGTCACGAGCATTTAAACCAATGCCAATAGTTTTAGATTTAGTTTGTAAAAATTTTTCAAATTTTAAAAATTTAATTTTGTTTATGGGAGCCAATGGAAAAAAAATTTTTAAAGAAACTCTAAATGATTGGGATTTAGAATACTCAGAAAAAAAAAGTTTAACCAACGAAGATTCATTTTTATTGAACATTAAAAAAATTAAAAAAAAAATTAAAAAAAATTAAGATGCAAATAATTTCTATAATAAATCAAAAGGGTGGGGTAGGAAAAACAACAACAGCTATAAATCTTGCTGCTGGATTATCTCAACAAGATAAAAAAATATTAGTTGTAGATTTGGATCCACAAGGAAATGCTACCACAGGACTTGGTCTTTCAAATTTAGGAGCATCTGAGGATACAATTTATGGAGTTCTAAATGGTACAAAACAGATTTCAGAGGTAATTAAAAAAACAGAATTTAAAAACTTAGACTTAGTAACCTCAAATGTTGATTTATCTGGGCTTGAAGTTGAAACAGCTGGTGATAGTAATAGAGCATTTATTTTAAAGCTTAAATTAAGCGCATATTTAAATGATTCTAGAGGATCATATGATTATATACTTATTGACTGCCCTCCTTCCCTGAGCTTACTTACAGTGATGGCTTTGGTGTCTTCAAACTCATTAGTTGTACCTTTGCAGACTGAATTTTTTGCTTTAGAGGGACTTACACAGCTTATTAAAACAATTGAAAGAGTAAAAATTAGTCTAAATCCTGAGCTTAATATTAGAGGCATACTTTTAACAATGTATGATAAACGAAATAAGCTTTCCTCTCAGGTTGAAAAAGAAGCCAGAGATTATTTTAAAGAAAAAGTTTACTCTACCGTGATTCCAAGAAATGTTAGACTATCAGAAGCACCCTCACATGGAATGCCAGTTTTAATGTATGATAAATTATGTCCAGGAAGTAAATCTTATTTTAATTTTACAGATGAATTTATTAATCAAGAGAGCAAAATAGGAGGTGTAGTGTAATGGATGCAAATAAAATTAAGAAAGGTTTAGGTAGAGGATTGTCTTCTTTAATAGGAGAGACTAAAATTGAGTCTCAAAAAAATAAATTGGCAATTATTGAAATAATTCCAAACAAATTTCAGCCTAGAAAAAACTTTGATGAGGAAAATTTAAATGATCTTGTTAACTCAATTAGAGAGAGAGGAATTATTCAGCCAATTATAGTCAGAAAATCAGAAAATCAAATTTCAAAATATGAAATTATAGCAGGGGAAAGAAGGTGGCTTGCAGCGCAAAAAGCTGGTCTTCACGAAGTTCCAGTGGTTATAGCAGAGGCAGATGATTTAAAAAGTTTAGAGTTTGCAATAGTTGAAAATGTTCAAAGACATGATCTTAATGCTTTAGAAGAAGCTCAGGGATATCAAAGACTAATTAATGAATTTTCATATGATCAAGAAAAAGTTTCTAAATTTATTGGCAAAAGCAGAAGCCACATAGCAAATTGTTTAAGAATACTATCTTTACCTGAGGAAGTTTTGAAATTGGTTGAAAATAAAAAATTATCCGCAGGTCATGCTAAAATTTTAGTGGGACTAGACAATGTTATCTTTGTTGCAAATAAGATTATTGATAAAAAACTATCTGTACGACAAGCTGAAAATTTTGTTAAAATTTTTAAACAAAAAAAGTTTTCAATTAAAAAGAACAAAGATCCAAATTTAAAAGAACTTGAATTGTCTATCATGGAAAAAATAGGCTTAAATGTAATTATTGAAAATAAAAAAAATAATAAAGGAAAAATTATTTTTGAATATAAAGATTTAGATCAATTAAATAAAATAATCGATATTATTAAAGCAAATTATTAGTTTTTAGTTGCTTTGATCAATAATAAAATTTGTTAAAATATTTATTGAACTTAAGGAATTTTTTTTTATTTGTAGCTCAATATTATTTAGGTCAAATATTAATTTCTTGATACTATTTGATTTCCATTTAATTATTTGTTGTTTAATAATTTCTTTATTTTTCCAGAAAATCGGTGGTCTTGAGCTAGAAATGGTTTTTTCCAAATCTTTATTTGCAGCGTAATTATCAGCTAAATATAACAGTTTTTTAGCTTTATTTATAAAAATTCTTATAATTAAAACAACTTCTTCCGAACTGAAATTATTTTCATTAATTATGTTAAGAGTTTTTTTATGATTTTTTGCAAGGCAGTTATCAACCAAATCAGAAATTTCATAATTTTCGTATAAATTAATTATTTTAATAATATCCTCTGGTTTAATTTTTTTTGTCTCAGAAAGCATTTCAATTTTATTCAATTCATTTTCGATATTACCTCGATCATTATTACATCTATTAATTAATAGATTCACATCTGATTGAGATAATAAAATTTTTTTTTCTTTTAAAAAAGAATATACAATATTAATTAAAGTTTCATTGTTATCAGGATAAAATGGAACACAAATTAAATCATTATTTTTTTCAAATAATATTCTTAATTTAGATTTCTTTTCTAAAATTTCAGCATTCAAAATTATTAATGTGTCTATGATAGAGTAACTTAACAATTCTGAGATTATTTTTTCAATTTTATCTGTTGCTTGATTTACTAATAAAATTTTTTGATTATCAAAAAAGGAATTATTTAATATTTCGTTAAAAAAAATATTACTATTATCAAGAATTTCGTTTTGATTATACTTAATCAGTTGAGTATTTTCAAATTTTTTAGCAAGTAAATTGATTTTTTCTTTTTTTAAAGACTCATTTTTTCCATAGAATAAATAGATATTATTCTTTTTAAAATTAATTTTATTGATTTCACTATGTTTGGCTATCACTATTTTCTAAAATATTTACAATGAAATTCTTAACTATTGTTGAAGCTAAATTTTTAATTAAATTATCCTCATATGCCTGAAGATTAAATTTATTACTTGTATTTTTAAAGTTAATTTTTTCATTAAGGTTAATAATATTTGTTTTACTATTTCGAGTTATTTCAAATTTTACAGTAACTTTTAATTGATACTCCGTAGTATTTCCTGTGATATCTTTAGTTATAGAATTTTTTGAATACAAAGAGTTGATTTTTATATCAATAATCTCATTGGATTCAGAATTACTATATCTATTAAGCTCATTTTTGATAAAATAGTTTAATTTATTATCACCAATACTTTCATTTATATTAATTAGGTATTCTGATTGATTTACAATAATTGGTTTAAATCCACAACTCAAGGGAGTTAAAAACAGCACAGAAATTAAAAATAATTTTTTAATCATAATTTATACAATAATATTAATCAGTCTATTTGGTATAAAAATTATTTTTTTAATTTCTTTACTTTGGATATATTTTATTAAAGAGGAATCTTTCTTTAACAATTCAAACATTTTCTCTTGAGGGGTGTCTTTTTTAGCTTTTAATAAACCTCTCTTTTTACCATTAATTTGGACAACTATAATAACTTCTTCGTCAATTAAAAATTTTTTATTTATTTCAGGCCATTTATAAAATTTAGAGTTAGATAAAGTTTCTAGACATTCTGAAGAAAAGTGTGGAATTACAGGCATCATTACTATTAAAATTTTTTCGTAATTTTCTATTAAGTGTTGTTTTGAATAGGGATTTTCTATTTCTTTTGTTAAATAATTACACATTTCATGAAGGTTTGCGATGATAATATTATAGCTAAAATTATTTAAACTAGTGGAAATTTTATCAATAAATCGATTAGTAAATTTTTCTAAATTTTGAGAAAAATTTGACTGATGGTTTTTGTTTATTTCTTCATTTATTTTTTTATTAAGGTTCCATAATTTTTGGATAAATTTATAGGAAGATTTTATTCCTTCATCAGACCACTGAATATCCTTTTCAGGGGGACTGTCTGATAAAATAAATAATCTCACAGTGTCTGCCCCAAAATTCTCAATTATTTCTTGGGGATCAATAATATTTTTTTTAGATTTTGACATTGACTCTGAAGGACCGACTTTGATCTCCACAGTTTCGTCTCGTTTTAAAAATTTTTTGCCATTTTTATTAATTATCTCTTCCGGACTAACCCAGTTATTATTTTGGTCTTTGTATGTTTCGTGACAAACCATACCTTGAGTAAACAGTCCATTAAATGGCTCTTTTAAATTATATTTATCAGACGAAATGGCTCTTACAAAAAATCTTGAATATAATAAATGTAAGATTGCGTGTTCAACACCCCCTATATATTGATCTACTGGCATCCAGTATTTTGCATCCTCAAAATCGAATCCATAATCTGTTTTTTCTGGTGAACAAAATCTTAAAAAATACCAAGAAGAATCCACAAATGTATCTAGAGTATCTGTTTCTCTTGTATAATTTTTATTATTAATTTTAATATTTTTCCATTCGGGAATGTTATCTAGTGGATTACCGTTAGTTGAAAATTTTTTAATTTCGGGAAGTTTGATTGGAAGCATTTCTTCAGGAATTTTATGAGGTTGATTATTTTCATCATACATTATAGGAATAGGACAACCCCAGTATCTCTGTCGCGATATACCCCAGTCTTTTAATCTATAGTTTGTTTTCTTTTTTCCTAAATTATTTTTTTCTAAATATTCAATAGTTTTATTAATTGACTCTTCTGGAGATTTTAATCCATCGAGAAAATCAGAATTAAAAATGAAGCCAGGACCTGTATAAGCTTGATTTTCAACTTTAAAGTTTTTGTCATTTAAATCAGGTGTTACTACAGGAATAACTTTTAAATTATATTTTCTTGCAAAATCTAAATCTCTTTGATCATGAGCAGGACACCCAAAAACAGCGCCCAATCCATAATCCATTAAAACGAAATTAGCAAAATATACAGGTACTTGAATATCTTCATTTAGAGGATTTACTGCTGTAATATCTGTTTTAAAGCCTATTTTTTCAGCATTTGCTATAGATTCTTCAGTGGTTCCTATTGAGGAGCAGTTTTCTCTAAATTTAAGAAATTCGGAATCATTTTCATAAAATTTAGATATTGGATGATCTACAGACAGTGCCAAAAAAGACATACCAAATAATGTGTCAGGCCTAGTTGTATAACATTTTATAGATTTAATATTCTTATCTGTTGATTTTATTTTAAAACTTACTTCACAGCCAAAAGATTTTCCAATCCAATTTTTTTGCATTATTTTTACTTTATTAGGCCAGCTTTCTAATTTGTCTAAATCATTTAAAAGCTCCTCTGAAAAAGCAGTTATTTTAAAAAACCATTGATTTAATTTTTTTCTTTCAACAGCTGCTCCTGATCTCCACCCTTTGCCATCAATTACCTGTTCGTTAGCAAGCACAGTTTGATCAACAGGATCCCAGTTCACATAATTTTCTTTTCTATAAACTAATCCTTTATCAAACAATTTTAAAAAAAATTTTTGTTGATGTTTATAATATTCCGGTGAACATGTAGAAATTTCTCTATCCCAATCTATAGATAGACCTAATAATTTTAATTGGGATTTCATAGTTGCAATATTTTTTTCAGTCCAACTTTTTGGATCTAAATTATTTTGTCTTGCAGCATTTTCTGCGGGCATTCCAAATGAGTCCCAGCCCATTGGATGAAGCACATTAAATCCTTTTAATGATTTAAAGCGCGCAAGAACATCACCAATAGTATAATTTCTTACATGTCCCATATGAATTTTTCCAGATGGATATGGAAACATTTCTAAACAATAAAATTTTTTTTTGCTTTTATCTTCAGAGGTTTTAAATGCCTTATTATTTTCCCAATAATTTCGCCACTTTTCCTCTACTTGTTTAAAATTATATCTGTCCACAACAACTTGTTTTATTCACCCAAGCCAGGATAACTGTAAGGTTTAAAATTTTTATCTTTATTTTGTTTTTGATAAATGGCTGCTCTTTTTAAAATTTCTTTTTTTAGCTCTTCTTCTAAATCACTCTTCTTTTCAAAGAAAGAGCAGCTAGTAACATCAACGCATGTTTTATAAAATATTTTTATATTTATGGCATCTGCTCTAATTTCATTAGTTAAAAATCTTAAAGTAATTTTTACGAACTCTTTTTGGTCTTCTGAATACCAATCAGTAATAATAATTCCCCCGCTATAATTTGCTGAAACTAAAGGCATAAAATCAATAGTATCAAGCGAGGCTCTCCATAGTTCATTTGAGCTTGCAAATTCAAACGAGGTTCCATTTTTACCTAAATTTTGAGTGCTCAACCTAAAACCTCTGCCTTCTTCAAGATTTTTTTCAACTCTTTTTCTTGGATCAGGAGGGTTTTTTTTTGCATCTCCACCTGGAAGTTTTAATCCTCCAGAACAAGAGTTAAGTGTAAAAATTGCCAAAAAACATAAAATTGCACATTTAAAAATATATTTGCTCATAAGTGATGTTTAGTTATTAAAAATGAATGTATACATCAAAATAGATAAAGCTCTTAAAAAAATAGTTAATTTATTATATTTTTTAATCATAATTTGTGACAATTTTGCAACATTTTTAAAAATAATAAGAAAAATAAGGACTTTTTTTATCAAAAGTAAGTAAAAATGATATTTATAACCCGTTTATTATTAATAATAACAATTTAATAAAGGAGTAATTAATATGAACAAATTAACAAAAATTGGTGCTTCAGCTTTAGCTGGATCTCTAATGACATTATCAGCTAATGCTTTAGAAGTAAGCATGAGCGGTGGTGCTTCAGTTGGTATCTACCAATCAAACCAAACAAAAGGTTCTGGTTATTTCATGAACGACAATATCAATTTCACAATTTCTGGTGAAACTGATGGTGGTTTAACTGTAACTACGAAATTAGAACTTGACCATGGTTATGCAAATGGAGACACTTTTGACAACAGAAGTATTGCAATTGCAAACGATATGGGAACTGTAACTTTTGCTGGTCACGGTGGTGATTCAGTAATGAGTGGATGGGATGACATGGTTCCAACTGCTTATGAAGAGCCATGGGCTTTAGTTGCTCACCCAACTTCAACTGCTGTCAATACAGCAGTAACGTTGATCAATGGTATGTCTGGAAATAACTTATGGAGATATGACTCTCCTTCATTTAATGGTGTTTCAGTTCATGCTTCATACCTACAAGGTGCACAAGCTGCAAGTACTGGATCTCAAGGTTCAGTAAGCTCATACAATGACATTGGTATTAAAATTGCACCAGAAATGGTTGAAGGTTTGACTATCGGTTATGCAATGGGAACTGTACAAGAAAGTGCTACAGTAGAAAACGATGAGTCTACTTTGTGGATTAACTATG
>Ga0255769_10003770_pt1 | contig 15090 bp, 10 predicted proteins | sample 041ome_9_FD_179637 | JGI IMG/M metagenome (GOLD analysis project Ga0255769, IMG submission 179637) | Coastal salt marsh microbial communities from the Groves Creek Marsh, Skidaway Island, Georgia - 041413US metaG (version 2) | ecosystem: Environmental > Aquatic > Marine > Intertidal zone > Salt... | reverse complement strand
GAAGAAGACGACTGCGGGGAGTTTCGAGAAAGAAAATTTCCCGTTTGTATCTACGCCTGAAGAGGATCACGTGCGAAGGTCGAACAGAACGAGAACAAAGTCGAGGAAAGCGATAGAGATGATCACACCGACGACTGTGTCAACGAAAGCGATGAAAAGTCGTTCGCGCGAGAAGAAGGTGAAGACGCCGGTGATTTCATGTTGTTTCGCTCGCGACGGAACGTGCCTAAAAGCGCAGAAGTTAATGAAAAGGAACAAGCCGGTCGTGTACACACATAAAGAATTGTGGCATGTGGTCCCTAAAACGCACGGCAAGTATCCGGGTCTGAAGTGCTGCAACGTGTGCAAGAGGAACTTAAACGCTCAGGGCAAAAAATGCGCGTTTGCGGAGACAGGTTCATGTGAAATAGCGATCAAAGCGAAAAAGAACAACGAAGAGTTAGCGTATCGTAGCTTGATCCACGCTGTTCCCAAATGGCACGAGAAAGGCGGTAAAAGGTGTTGCAGCGGGTGAACGTACCAATTTGGAGCTGGAAACACCTCCGCGCAGAGAAGTGGCAGTTTTGAAAATAAAAAGAACCAAACACAAATACACACACAACCGTCCCATAAAAAGCGTACAAAATCAAACTCTTTTCGCGCTCGCGCACCTCTCGAAATTCTTCATTTTTTCAATTGACCCATCCAACTGCACGCTTCGCTTTTTGCGCGCGGGCGTAAAGAACACCACCATCGCATCGTTAAAAAAAACATGTCCGACGATAAAAACGAGGAGAAAGAGTTCACGATTAACTACAACCCCGCGCTCGCATCGTTCTTCGACGGGTTGACAACGCCGGCGGAAGATGACGCTGCAAAAATCACGAACGCGTTTGGACGGCGCGACGGCGCCGTCGGAAAGAAGAAGAATGCGTCGTCGTCTTCTTCGGTTGGAAAGAAGCGCGGCACAGAAAACAACAACAACGCCTCCTGGGATTTTTCAAAGTACAAGGACGAAGCCGAGGAGGAGTTGAAGCGAACGAACAAGACGAGCGTGGACGAGAAGATTCAGAGGAAGAGGAGAGAGAAGAGAGAAGAAGAAGAGGAGAGCAGTTCGTCGGAGTCGAGCAGTGGTGAAGAGGAGGAGGACGAAGAAGAGGAGGAAGAAGAAGCGCCGGCGTGGCAAGGAAACACGACGACCGGTGATGAAGAAGACAGCGATGACGATGATGATGAAATAGAAGAAGAAGAGACGCGCGACGATGATAAGAAGAAGAAGGAGAAGAAGCGCGACGAAAGCAGAGAGAAGAAGAATACGGAAAAATCGAAATCGAAGAAGTACACGGAACGCGCCGTCGCGAAAGACGGGACGACGTTTTCCGCGAAATCGTTCAACGATTTGCACTTATCCAGACCGTTGTGTCGAGCGTGCGAAAAGTTAGGGTACACGACGCCGACGCCGATTCAAGCGGCGATTATTCCAATCGCGCTGACCGGTAGAGACGTGTGCGGGCGAGCGCAAACCGGGAGCGGGAAGACGGCGGCGTTTGCGTTGCCTTTGTTAGAGAGAATGTTGCACAGACCAAAAAATGCGGTGAGCGCGATACACGTGGTGATAATGGTACCGACGAGAGAGTTGGCCGTGCAGTGCGCGCAAATGATTGAGCGGCTGGGTGAATATACGAACGTGCAAGTGGCGACCATCGTCGGCGGATTGTCTATGGAAAGGCAAGCGGCGGCGTTGAGGCAAAGACCGGAAATTGTCGTCGCGACTCCGGGTAGATTAATCGATCACGTGAGAAACACGCACTCGTTTGGTTTCGAGGACGTCGCCGCGGTCGTTTTAGACGAAGCCGATCGATTATTAGAGATGGGCTTTTTAGAGGAAATTAAAGAAATCGTTAGGAACATGCCGAGACAGAGACAAACGTTGTTATTTAGCGCGACGTTAACGAGTGCGGTCGAGGAGTTGGCCAGTTTGTCCATGAGAAATCCAGCGCGATTGTCTGCGGATTCGCTCGGGACCACGCCGACGACGTTAACCGAGGAAATCGTGAAAATCAAACCGCAATTCGTGGCGAAGAAAGAGGCTCATTTGTTATCGCTCTTATCGCGATCTTTCAAAGGGAAAGAAACCATCGTGTTTGCGAAAACCAAAATCCAAGCGCACCGATTGAAAATAGTTCTAGGTCTTTCAAACATCAGAGCGTGCGAATTACACGGCGACATGACCCAAACGCAACGATTAGCCGCGTTGGAAGATTTTAGATCCAACGCGGATACGAAAATCATGGTCGCCACGGACGTCGCCGCGAGAGGTTTGGACATCGCCTCGGTCGATTTGGTCGTTTCGTACGACGCGCCGAAGAACGTGGCGTCGTATTTACACAGAGTCGGGAGAACCGCTCGCGCTGGTAGAAAAGGCGTCGCCATCACGTTCATGGAAGAATACGACAGAGCGTTGGTGAAGACGTTGCAAAAGAGAGGTCAAAAATTGCAATCGAGAATCGTTCCAAGAGACGTGGTGGAAGAGTGGCACGAGAAAATCGAAAGCTACGCCGCGCAAATCGAAGAGATTGAAGAAGAAGAGCGAGCTGAAAAGCACATGCAAAAAGCTGAGATGGAAGCGACGAAAGCGGAGAACATGTTGGAACACGCGAACGAGATTAAATCGCGACCGAAAAAGACGTGGTTCGAGAGCGAGAGAGATAAGATGGCGAATAAGAAAGCCGCGGCGAAAGCGATGGGGAAGCAAGGCATAGATTTACTCGAAGACGAGGAGTTAGGCGACATGCCGTCGAGGTTCGGTAACGAAAAGAAGAATAAGAAAAAACGGAAGAAGGGCGGAGAAGACGACGACGACGAGAGCGAAGAGGCGAAAGAATCGGCGAACCCGTCTCGTCTCCCGTCTTCTAAAAAAGGACGGCGCGCGTTAGCCGCCAAACAACGCGCGCAAAAAGAAAACGAATACGACGACGAATACGCCGACTCTGACGACGAAAACAGAACCAAAACAAAAACCAACCGAACGCGAAAAGTCACGCAAGGCGTCAAATCGGTTAAAAAACTCGAACGCGAAGCGAGACTGCAAGGCGCCACGTCCAAGAAAGCGCTGAACGCGTTCAAAGCCATGAACAACGCCGGTGCGAAAAAGAAGAATAAAAAATCAAACGACGTGGCCACCGACGGCAGACGCTCCCACAAAAATGGCTACGCGGGGACGGACGATAAACCGAAACGTAAAGTCAACACGAGTAAATCCAGGCACAAGAAACGAAGGCGATAGACCGAGAAAAATACGAGCGCGCGTTGTTAATATTAATAAAACACAATCAGAGGTCGACAATTAAATCCAAAAAAAAAAAAAAATTTTGAGCCTCTCGTTTTCCGCCGCGCGAAAACGAACAAAAACGAACCGCGAAGGCGTCGACTTCTCGTTTCTCTCTCTCTCGTTCTCTCTCTCATTCTTCTGCGGCGTTTTGGATCCACACGAATCGCGAGTAAACCTGCGAGCGTGCGAACGCGAGAGCGCCAGAAAAAAAAAAATCAAAACGAATATCTCCTCCCAACGACACGAATTCGCGCGAGAAACAAACAACACACACGCACGCACGCGCGCGCGCACATATACATATAGAAAGCACACGAACGCGCAGCACACGTAGACGCGACGATCCGATGATGCGAAGCGCGTCGTCGCGATTTTGTTCGTGCTCGACGACGACGCCGACGTCCGCTCTGCTTCGAGGAGGACGTCGTCGTCGTCTCCAAAGAAGAAGCGCCAGCGCCAGCGCGGGAGGAGGAGGATCGGGAGGATCGGGAGCGGCGGAAGAAGAAGAAGCGCGGACGACGATGAAAAAGGACGACGACATCGACAGATCCGACGCGACGACGACGACATCGACAGAGAGTAACGGCATCAAAGTGCCCAAGAAGCTGGAACCGCCAAAGCGAGATACCGGAATTCCGAGCGAATTGGACATCAACATCGACATCGACGAAGGTAAACATCTTTTTATCTCTTTCATTTCTCTCTCTCTCTCTTTGCGCGCGCGCGCGCGCACTCTCTCGCTCTCTCTCTCTGGTTTTTTGAATTCAAACGCGCGAAGAGCGTAAACCGCGACGCTGACGCCTTTTCTTTTCTCTTTTCTCGTCTCTTTCTCGAACGAAAACAACAGAACACACGAAGAAGACGAAAGGCGTGGATCCAGAAACCGGGAACTCGTGGTTTCGGGAGAGCGGGGTCGATCGAGGTGAGGGCGGGTATCGGTGTCGATGGACGGTGAAAGGCGGGGCGGCGCCGGATAAGAGTTGGGAGTACAGGGAGACGCACTGGGAGAAGGCGGATTTGAGCGGGTACAGAGAGTTGGGCGCGGAGAAGAGCGGGTTCAACGAGAGAGGAGAGACGTGGTGGGAGACGTGGAGGGAATTGTATAACACTTCGGAGAGTAGTAGCGGCGATAGTAGTAACGGGGAGAGTGATAATAATAGTAACGACGACCCGTCGGCATCGTGTCAGATGGTTGAACGCTCCGCCGATAAGTGGGCGAGACAGGTGGACACGAACTCAGATTCCTCGCGAGAGTGGCAAGAGAAGTGGTGGGAACGATTTAGCTCGAAAAACACGTGCGATCGAGGCGTGGAAAAATCCGGACGAGAAAACAGACACGCGTGGTGGGAGAAGTGGGGCGAACACTACGATCCAAACGGTATCTCGCTGCGATGGACGGATAAATGGGCCGAAAACGATAAAGGCGTGCGGTGGGGCGATAAGTGGGAAGAGCGCTTGAAATCAACCTCTGGAGACGGCGCGAAAAGCGGTGAGACGTGGCGAGAACAACCGAACGGAGAAGTTTGGAGAAGGACGTGGGGTGAAGAGGTATTCGCAAACGGCGAGGTGAGGAAATACGGCGAATCAACGACGGACGAGAAGTGGGACGTGACGACGAGGACCGGCGAAAGCGCCAAAACGCCGTATTTCGACGGCGGGAAACCGGACACCTGGGAAGAGGCGCTGAGAAAAAGCGAAAAGTTATTGAACATTCAGTTAGACGACGATGCTTCGACGGACGAAAGCGATTACTAGTTTACTACTAATTCATGAGTTTTGATCTTATTCTAAAATTTGTATAATATATTTATAAAGAAAAACATCGAGTGTACGCACGCAACGCGTGCTCGAAGAATCAACAAAGACGTACAATCGCTTTCATACGTGTTATGATCTTTAAGTGTGTATTTATTTATATGTATATTATAAGAACAACTACAGCAATGAAAGTGATGATTAAATTTCCATGGGGGCGGCGTGGTTCGCGTTGCTATCGTTCAACACGTTCTTCTTCTCCTCGTTAGCCTCTCGCGTTCTTCTCGCCAACATTTCCTCGTTCGCGACTTTCAATTTCGACCAGAAGCACCTGTCGAACGTTTCCAAGGCTTTACCCATGGCAGTCTTCTTGACTGCATTTTCATCCGCGCCAAACTTTTTGTATTCTTGCAACAAGTCCTGCACTTTTGGCGCGTCCGAAGAAAACGGATCGAACGCGTCGCAGTTGGCCGGATCGATCGGGACGCACACGCGACCGGTTTTCGGGTGGACGCAAAACGGCGCCTTGAGCAAGTGATTCATGTGTTTGGAAACTTCCGCATCTAAGCGAGGGTACACGTGGGAAAAAATAATCGTCTGTAAGCACCTCGTCAAATCCCAGTTCATGTTTTTATTTCCTCTCAACTCGTCCTCCACGGCTTTTTCGATGCGTCGCCATCGCCACGTGTTGATGTCGACGTCCCCATCTCTCGACGGCGTCGGCTTCTTGTTGTTGTTAAAATCAAACTCCGCTTTATTCCTCACGTTCGCGTCTGGAATCATGCTCAAAATCGTTTCGAAATGCTTCTTTGATTCCATAAGTTTCTGCGCCGGTAAAAACTCCTTCTCCCAAAACGGCTTCAACACCTTCCAATACGCCTCCTCCAATCTCGGGTGCATCTTCGCCGCCTTCCCGCTTCCGAAACTTAAATTCGTCTTCTTCTTCTCGCCGCCACCTTCGATGCCTTTAAACACGGAAAAGTATTCCGCCACCGCGCTTCTCTCCTCGTCCGATAACTTCCTCGCTCTTTCGTCGCACACCCACGCGTGGATCCCTCTTCTCCCGGAATACACCCATAAAATATGTTCAAATCCAAAATCCTCTCTCAACCCTTCGTCCAAAACCTTCACGGCGCAATTCATCAGCGGCCAACACTTCGGGCAAATCTTCGCCGCATCGCAGCACGTTCTCACGTCGTCGTAATCCGTCATATCGATATCAAACACCAGCTCTCTTTCCGTCGGCTTAAAGTTCGCGCCGTACGCCAACCTATTCTTCGGGTTGTGCGAAAACACCGGCCCGATATCAATCTTCCCGGGAACTTTCGATTTCAAATCTCTCTTCAGCGAACTCTCGTCGTTGTACGAGTTATACCTGACGAAAATATCTCCTCGCAGCGTGAAGCAAAACTCTCGATTGCTCGCGTACGTTTTATCGCACGCCGCGTGTTTCCCGTCGTTCCCGTAACAGAGCCATTTGAAGATGGATTTCGAGGGAAAAAGAGTGGCGTAATACGGACGCATGAGTTCGTGCACGTCGATTTTCTCCTCCACTTTTTTTCCCTCTTCCACGGCGATGGTCGTCGTTTCTTTATCGCCGCCGTCGAGCTTCTTCGTCGTCGTCGTCTGGTCTTCTTCTCTCTCGGAAGGAAGAGGAGAAGAACGCTTTTGTCGCTTCGCTTCGCTCATCTTCTTCTTTTATTCGTATTCAAAAATGTCTCTCGGTCTCGCTTCAAAAAGAGCTCTCTCTTTTTGTTTTTTGCAGAACGAACACAAACGCGCGCGTCGTGTCTGTTTTGTCACTCTCTCTAAAGAAAAGAGATAGAGATGGACGGAATATATATGTATGTGTGTATGTATGTATACAATGCGTGTGTGCAGAACGACTACAAATGCGCGCGCGCGTTTGTTTTCTGTGAGAAAATTTCGAAATTTTTTCCAAAAGAGAGAAAAGAACTTAATTCGCCATCGAGATTTTGAAACCCTAAATGTTTAGAAAAAAGCAACAAAAAACAAAACGCGGCTCTCTCCGCTTTTCATCATCACAAAGAGAGAGAAGAAAGAAAGAAAGCGCACGCATCGCGTCGAGAACCCTCGACTACACACTACACACACACAGAGAGAGAGAGATTTACCGCGTTTCACTCCATCTTGTTTTTTAAAGTAACGCGCATAAGAAGAAGTTTCTCAACACTTTTTCTTTTTTATCCAATCGAAAAGAAAGAATAAAATATCATGAGTTCATCATCATCGTCGTCGTCGGAAGCGATCGTGAGAGCGCACGAGTCGCTGCTGACGTCGTCGCAGACGCAGCTCGCGCTGTCTCTGTGCGGATCTGACCTCGATCAGGGGCACTTGTTCGCGCACTGGCCAAAGTTAGGGCAGGAGGACGAGAAGAAAAAAAAGCAGATGGAACAGATGGAGATTTTGGACAAGAATTACCAACCGGGAGGCCTCGCGCGGTACATTAAGAACGCGAAGGCGCTGTTGAAATCGTCCAAGGAAGGGAAGAACCCGTTCGATGGGTGGCAACCGTCCGTGCCGAAAGGAGAGAACGTGGAGTACGGGTCGGCGAAGCACAGGGAGTTGGAGAAGATTGGATTGAAACAGGCGAAGAAGACGGCGTTCGTGTTGGTGGCCGGCGGGTTGGGCGAACGATTGGGGTATAAAGGGATCAAGGTGAGATTGCCGGTGGAACGGGCGACGATGGAGTCGTATTTGGGATTGTACGTGAAGTCCATCTTGGCGATTCAAGAGACGGAGGAGGTTTCGAGAAAGTCCGGGCAAAAGATTGACGTGCCGTTGGCGATTATGACGTCGGAAGATACGCACGCGATGACGGTGGATTTGTTGGAATCGAACGACTATTTCGGCGCGAAAAAGACGCAAATTACGTTAATGAAACAAGAAAAAGTCCCGTGTTTAGTGGATAACGACGCGCACTTGGCGTTGAACGACGAGGATAAGTATATTTTACAAACGAAACCACACGGCCACGGCGACGTGCACTCGTTGTTGCACCAATCCGGTTTGTTGAAAAAGTGGAAACAAATGGGCGTGAAGTGGGTGACGTTCTTCCAAGACACGAACTCGTTGGTTTTCCGAGTCATCCCGGGAGCGCTCGGCGTGTCGAAATCGAGAGATTTCGAGTTCAACTCGTTGTGCGTGCCGCGTAAAGCGAAGGAAGCGGTTGGCGGCATCGCGCAGTTGACGCACAAGGACGGTAGAAAGATGACGATTAACGTCGAGTATAACCAATTGGATCCGCTGTTGAGAGCGAGCTCGAGCGATGGCTCCGGAGACGTCAACGACCCAGCCACGGGTTTCTCCCCGTACCCAGGGAACATCAACCAGTTGATCGTGAAGTTGGAACCGTACGAAAAGCAGTTATCGAAAACCGGCGGCGCGATCGACGAGTTCGTCAACCCGAAATATAAAGACAGTACCAAGACCGCGTTCAAATCGCCAACCAGATTGGAGTGCATGATGCAAGATTACCCGAAATCTTTGACCGGAACCAGAGCCTCGGTCGGTTTTACCGTGTTCGATAACTGGGTCGGGTACTCGCCGGTGAAAAACTCCCCGGAGGACGGGAAGAAGAAATTCGACGACGGCCAACCGACGCACACGGCGACGAGCGGCGAGTTTGAGTTTTACAACTGCGCGAGCAGAATCTTACGGTTAGCCGGCGCGAACGTTCCGGAACCCGAAATCGATTCGAAACAAAAGTTCAACGGCATGTCGTTTCCGATTGGAAGCAAAGTCGTCTTGTCCCCGTCTTTCGGATGTTCGTTCGAACGCGTCGAGAGTAAAATCGACAACCTCTCTTTGACCGCAAAATCCGTTTTAATCGTCGAAGGCGACGTGAGTTTCGAAAACGTCCAAATAGACGGCGCGTTTGAAGTGAAAGCAGAGAAAGGTTCCAAAATTGTCCTCAAGAACCTCTCCGTAAAAAACAAATCCTGGGAGTGGCGTTCGAAAGCGAACGCCAAGGAGGAAATCACGAGATTGTGCGGGTTTGAGATTAAGAAAAAAGAGACGTCTTCTTTATTATATTCAGAGAAAAATAAAACGCTCGTCGTCGACGGTGATCTCTCTCAGTTGGAGTTGAAGACACACTGAGATAAACTACTTTAATACTACACGTTACTACTACCGGTACTACCGCGAAGAGGTAATCCATTTCGAAAATGCCTTCAGACTGCTTACAATACGCGCTTTGATTGAGAGAAGACGAAGAGAGATCCAATGTCCTCCTCCTCGTCGAAATCGTCGAGTCACGACGCTCCTTCATCCTCTCCTTTTGCTCGTAATAATAACGAGAATACTACATCTAATCGAAGACGAAACTCCTCGAAATCATCATCATCCAACGCGACGACGACGAGGAAAAATCGTTTCGTGTTCGCGTACAAAAGAGCCGCACTCCGCGCGCGGAAAGACGTGGAAAGGAAAAGCACAAACGCGAGAAATGCGCTTTGCGAAACGAAAGTGAACTTTGAAAACGCGGTTATGAAACCTTTGCTCTTTTTCGTCCCAACAATCGGGAGAAAAAGCGAGGAAAAGGAGAAGACTTTCGTGTCGAAGCGATCGTCTAAAGAAGAAGCGAATTGGGCGCAAAAGGACCGATGGAACGCGCTTCGCGAGAGAGCGATTGATCCCATCAAACGGGCAGTTTCGTCGGCAAGCGGTAATGTTTCGAAAGGACAACAGTTTTTTACGAAGATTGCGGAAGAAAAGGAGGGGAAGATGAAGAGCGGATCGTATGTTTCGTCGCCGGCGAAGGAGGAGGTTCCGAAGAAGAATAAAAAGGACGAAGATTCCGCGAAGAGGTTTAATGGATTTGTCTTCCCTCTAGAAAAGGAGAGGAAAAGAGTGGAGGAGAGGTGGAAGGAGGTCGTGGAGAAGATGAAGAAGGAAAGGATGGCGACGTTTACTTCTTCTTCTTCTTCGTCCGCGGACGCGCGCAAACAAGAGGAGCAACACAAGAACAAGAACAAGAACGCGGATAATGGAAAAGAGGGGAGGAATAGTAGTAGTTTGATGATTAAGGCGAAAGCGGAGAAGATGACGAAGGAAGTGAGTTTGAAATTGAACGAAAATGTGAGCAAAGTAAACGCCGCGATCGAGGCGAGGAAGAAAGAGACGGAGGAGGCGTTTACGAGCGCGAAACGTCGAGTGATGGCAATGACGGTAAAGAAAGATGCGGAACGAGACGATGGAAAGCATAAGAACAAGAGGCGGGAAAATAACAAGAGTAGCACTAGCACGAATAGTAGCAACAACAACAACAACAACAACAGAGATAGCGAGAACAAAAAGAACAAAAAGAAGACCGCGACTGGCGAAGAACCGCCGCCGACGAACATTTTCGAGCGCTCAAAATCGGCCGCGTCCGATTTCTTCGGCACCGCCACCGCGAGCATGGAAGACGTCAAAGGCAACATCGATAGCGTACAAAAATCAGTAGCGAAGAAGCTCTCGGACATGCAACTGCGCGAGAATTTTGAAGGCACGACACAAAACATTGCTCGAGAATCGAAAAAATTAGTCACCGAGGACTTACCTTCAACGATCAAAACGCTCTCGAAAGAATCTGCCAACCTCACCGGCTCCGCGTTGAAAGAGTTCAACGAAAACATCGATGTCGACGTGATTGCGCAAAACGCGAAAAAATCGTTCGAAGGTACCTCGAAAACGGTCGAAACGCTCATTCGAGACGTGCACAGCAACGCCTCTCTCGCCGCCGCCTCGGGTAAAGCGCTGGTGACGGATTTAATCGATCCGCCGGAAAAAATGCACCGCGTGCGTCAAGGCGAATCGTTGCTGAAAATCGCTCGCAAGTACGACGTTTCCGTCGTCGACGTCTGTCGCGTGAACAATTTAGCACCGACGGATGAAAACCCTCACTTTGTGGCGATTAAAATCGGTCAAGTTTTAAACATTCCGAATCCCGAACGCATGGCGGAACAACCGGCGTACGAAAGCTCAAAGTTTGACGAAAAGTACGAGAGCACCGTGAACGCGTATTACGAGCAACGATTGAACGCGTCATCTTCCTCCTCGAAAAAGAGTAAAGTAGCCGTAGCAACATCGGAAGGAGGAGGATTAGGAGGAGGAGGAGCGGCTAACATCCGAATCGCCGAATCGTCCTCCTCCTCCTCCTCCGGCAACGCCAAACTCGCCGGAAGTTTCGCGTTGCTCGCCACCGCAGCTGCCATATCGTACCTTCGCGCCGGGTTAGACGACGATTCAGACGACGATAATAACGACAGTAATACTAATAATAATACTACTATCGGAGGAGACGAGAACACGAATAGCCAGATGTTGTAGACAAGAGAACAACTTAAACTGCACAAATTTCACTCTCGCAATTTTACTACTAATCAGTGTTTATTACGACCACGCACACATCATCATTCGCCAAGAAAGAAAGATATATACACACACACAACACGTAATAAACCGCCGCCGTCGTCGCTCTGTATAGAGTTCTTCTTCGAGGAGCGAATGGTCTTTAGCGGCATCATCTTTGATGATACTAAAAGAAAGAAATCTTGGGAAAAAATGAACAAAATCTCGCGCACAAAGAAAGCACTTCATCAGCACGTGTTACCCTTGTTGTTCCAAGACAAAGCGAGCGTTCGACGAAACCACGTGGTGGTGGTGTTTTTGCTGCTCGCGGGTGTGTGTGTCCTCCTCTCGACCACAAAACTCGCCGCTTTGAACAACAACGGTATGAGCGAAGATTTGAACGAGGTGTGCAAGAAAAGTGTACCTTCTTGGAGCGCGAAGGATGCGCTGGATGCGAGCGAAAGTATCGAACGAAAGATTCGAACGAGATTAGCATCAGAGAGCATGAATGCCAACGAAGAGGAAGAAGGATTTACGATTTTGTTGAACACGTTTAAGAGGCGAGATTTGTTGCGACGCTCGTTGCGACACTACGCCAAGTGCAAAGATTCCGGCCGGGCGACGGTGAAAGAGATTCGGGTCGTGTGGTCGGAGCAAGTTTCGGTGCCGTCTGCGCGTGAAGGCGACGACGAGAAGGCGTATTTTTTGGACCGACCGGAGTTTGTGAGGTACGATAAACACGTCGGGTCGACGTCGATTCAAAATAGGTTTGAAAAGATTGACGATTTGAAAACGGAGGCGGTGTTTCACGTGGACGACGACGTTCGGATTCCGTGCGGAAAGTTGCAAAAAGGGTTTCGGGAATGGCAGAGGAATAGGGAAGGTTTAGTCGGGTATTTTGGGCGCATGCACAAGTTAGAAAATAGGAACGGAGGCGTGGATGGTACGTGTAAAATGCGATACGCGTGGAACGATGTCGAGTTGTTTTTCACGAGCGCGAAGAGGTACTCCATCGCGTTGACGAAAGCTGCGTTTTCGCACGCGAAGTATTTAGAATTGTACAGTTCGGAACATTTACCAGACGGGGTGAGAGAGTACATCGACGCGAGGAAAAATTGCGAAGATATCGCGATGCAAATGTTAGTTTCGTCCGTGGTGAGCGAGAAGAATAAGAGAGAAGAAGATGGGAGTTTGAAGAAAAAAAAAGGACGACATCGAGCCGCCGTGACGGTATCTTCCGGTTGGATGCATTACGTTGCCGGTAAAATAGACTCCGTGTTTGTCGATGGCATTTCGAGTGGGCAAGGTCACCACGACGAACGGTCCGGGTGCGTGACGGATTTCTCGAGGATGTTTGGTGGAGGCTCGCCTTTAGACGTGTAAAAGATTTCGTACCAAAAGTAGAACAAAAACCACAGAGGATAGGTACTACCATAAACGACCCAAACAAGATTTCGATTCGTTTTTAATATTTATATTTCGAAGCCCAAATATACACACAGGTAGGTCCTACTAACTAGGCATTACTACTGGTTATCATCTGGTGTTTAGCAGTTCAGGTGTTCATTGCGTCACTTTTGGTCAGCGTTTATCAAATTTTTAGTAGCGTCCCTCGGCGAGCGTTTTCAACGTAAACGCGTCCGCTGCGACTAACTTGAAGCACCGCTTGTGCAACTTGAGAACGTTTCCTACGAACATATCTTCGGTGCTGTACGCCTTACCAGTCTGGCTATCGCGAATTTTGCCTCTTTCGAGGAATTTCCCACCGTTTCCACCGTTCTTCTCGGGAGGTTCAAATACCGAGGCCGTGTCATCCTCGAGGAAAAACGAGAGCACAAAGTTACGCTTAAAATCGTTCGCGGAGGCATCGGAGGTTCCGTCGCCGCCGTTAGGGACGATAATGGACGATGATGAAAGAGATGAGCACGGCGGATCGATATTCTTCTCGTCTCCATCATCTTCTTTGCCGCGAACAATCCTCGCTTCAAATCGCAACACGCACCCGCCCTTCTCAAACGCCTTGCGATAATCCTTCTTCGGCGGCTTTGGATTCAACGCCAAACAGTTTTGCAACGTATCTTCTTCGCTTCCAATGGCTAAACCCTCGTGTCGAGGCACTTCTTTCTTCTTCTTGGGTGTTTCCGGTTTCGAAACGTCGATGTTTGCGATCGCGTTCTCCCCGTGGATTTTCAAATACCACGCCTCCGTGGATCGGTCGCAACCGTAAATGAACATGTCTCGACCGTAGACGTTGACGGTTTGACCGACGACAATCTCGTTTGCAACGATGTGAGGGATTCGTTCGCTGCTACCAATCGAGCACACGGAAAAGTCTAACGGTTTCGCAGATGGTGTTGGTGTCGGTATCGTCTGTTCTCTTTCTGTTTTCTTCTCTCTTTCTGATGTTGATGATATTTTCGGAAGTTTTCCTCGTCTCAAAAGCGCGCGTCCGCCTTTCTCGATAACTTCCACCGTATCGTCCGCGAGAAAATAGTGCACGCAAAACATTCGCTTCTCGTCATCAGTCGCGTCTTCTCTCTCGTCTTTCTCTCCTTTCCATGTGGCGTAAAACCGTAAAACCTCCCCGTCGTGTTCGAGAAATTTCTTTCTGGTGTCCGGACCCAACGCCGAGCTCGGTCGCCCGAGCTTCGCCTCGGTAAATCGAGCCATATCGTCCAACCTCGCGTTCGGTGGCCCTTTCGCGCGCTTAAAAGCGAGCGAGTTATTGACGCCGCTTTCAAAATCATCTTTGGAGTCGCGCGAAGAACTACTTTCGTGTTCGTTCGTTTCGTTTGGCGGCATACTCATTTCTTCGCCCTCTTCGTAAAACTGGCGAGTAAATCCGTCGCACGCGTAGACCGAAAACGCGCGCCCGCACACGGTAATCGTGTTCCCAACTTTCAACATCTCCAAGACTACTCTTTTCACCTCTGCGGCAGTATCTCCACCACCTATTTCGTTGCTTTTAACCACCAAAGCTTCTCTCAACCGCTCGCTAAAAACCTCCTCGCACTTCGTCCTCTTCAAATACAACCCTTGCTGCAACCCAGAATTTTCCTGTTTCGGCTCCGTCGCGTCAATCGTGAGATCCTCCGCGTACACTCTAAAAACCACTCTCCGTTCGCGAGACGTCTCCGTCGCGCTATCGTGCACAATCTCCGTATATTTCGCGAAAAATCGAAGCACGATGCGATCTAACGCCACGTACGCCGGAACGAAAGAACATGTCGCCTTCTCCTTATTTTCAACCAAAATTTCTTCTGTTTCGTTTTGTTGGTGCGGCGAAATCATCTTTTGTTTCGAAGACGTCGCGTCGTCGGTTAATATCGCGTACCCGTTCACGAATCGAAGCGTTTGCGAACGCGGTTTCATCATCCTCCCGTCCTGTTTTGAAAAGATTAAATCGTGCGTTAGTGACATTTTCCTCCGGTCAAACAAACAAGAACAGTTTCCCCTAAGGAGGAGGAAAGAAAAAAAAACTCTAAAATACTACTTTACCTGTTGACTCCACGTCGTCGCACCCATCGAAGTCATTCCGGGCATGTTCGGCAGAGACATCATCGCGCTTTCGTTCTCGAGTGGTGGTAGGGAAAAGGCGCGAGATGTGTCTCGCGTAAACTCTCTCTCGCGCGCGCTAAACAAAAGTTGGTTTTTATGTGGTGAGTGAG
>Ga0255769_10003768_pt1 | contig 15094 bp, 10 predicted proteins | sample 041ome_9_FD_179637 | JGI IMG/M metagenome (GOLD analysis project Ga0255769, IMG submission 179637) | Coastal salt marsh microbial communities from the Groves Creek Marsh, Skidaway Island, Georgia - 041413US metaG (version 2) | ecosystem: Environmental > Aquatic > Marine > Intertidal zone > Salt... | reverse complement strand
TCCGCTTCTTGCCACGGTTAGCCTTATTCAAACTGTCCCCGGCCTCGCAATCCTTGCTCTGGTTGTTGCGATGCTAGGCGGTCAGATCGGCTTTTTGCCGGCGTTTATCGCCCTCACGCTATATTCGATGCTGCCTATTATGCGCAACACGGTGAGCGGCCTCGAGGGCGTCCCGGCAGAGGTGGTCGAGGCCGCACGCGGCATTGGTCTCGCCCCGCGGCAGCGTTTATGGAAGGTCGAACTGCCGCTCGCGCTGCCGGTTATCGTTGCGGGCATTCGCACTGCCGCGGTGTGGACTGTTGGCATGGCGACATTGTCTACATTGGTCGGTGCGAGCAGTTTCGGTAATTACATTTTCATTGGTATTCAGACACGTAATCTCACCGCGGTAACCGTTGGTAGCCTAGCCGCCGCGGCGCTGGCGATTTTACTGGACACCCTTATTGGCAGCCTGCAATGGATTGCCGAACGCCGCGCGATTGGTGTTGGCCTGCGTGAATTACGTCGGGCGATAGTGCTCGCAGTGACTCTCTCGCTCGCCTTTGCGATGGCTTTGGTTTTTACCCTTAAGCCTGCGCCGAAGCCGGATTTTATCGTTGGCGGCAAGCCGTTTACCGAACAGTATATTCTGGCAAGCCTCTTGGCCGAACGATTGACGGCCGAAGGCTTTCTGGTCGAGCAGAATATAGGCATGGGGTCGGATGTTATTTTCAATGCCATTGGCTCAGGGACGGTCGATCTTTATGTCGAATATTCTGGCACTATTTGGGGCAGTTTCATGCGCCGTGAGGGGAACCCCGGGCGAGCAGAAATTACTGAAATCACCCAAACCTTTGTGCGCGAACGCGGATTGAATCCGGTCGGTCTCGCCGGGTTTCAGAATCGCTACGCTTTAGCGATGCGCCGAGAGCGGGCAGAGGAGCTTGGGGTTGTGAATGTGCAAGACCTAGCGCCCTTGGCATCAATGCTAAGCGCTGGCGGGGATCTGGAGTTTTTCGGGCGTTCGGAGTGGAAGCGTCTGCAAAGCCTCTATGACTTAGATTTTGCGCAGGAACTCACCTTCGACGCCGCACTGATGTACACCGCGGTAGAGGCGGGGCAGGTCGATGTGATTAGCGCGTATTCAACCGACGGCAGAGTTGCCGCTTACGATCTGGTGCTGTTGGAGGACCCGCGGCAGGCGCTTTTGTCATACGACGCCATGTTATTAGCCTCGAGCGCTGCGGCGCAGGATCCGCGTTTCACCGCAGCACTCGCGCCGGTGCTCGGGGCAATTAGTGATGAGGCGATGCGCGAGGCGAATAAGATGGTTGATGTTGAGGGGCGTTCGGTGTCCGAGGCGACTGCCTATCTGCAAGCGATTATTAACAAACCGCGATAACCTGCGATAGTACGAGAAAGTCCGATTTAGCGTTCGGTGGCTCAGGCCCAGGTTCAGGCCCAGGTTCAGGCTCAGATTCAGGCTCAGGTTCTGGTGCTCGCGCGAGTCGCGTTTTTAGAAACTACTCCGCGTGTAGCGCGAGCCAAGCACGCATCATATTGGTAATGGCATCAGGTTTGTCGTGGTGCGGCCAATGACCCGCGCCCGGCACGGTTACCAGTGTCCAGTCTTGGTCGAGTTCGTCCCATGTGTCGTTCAATGAGTCCGGGAGGAGCGCAGTATCGTTCATGATCACCAGATGGCTGGTCATCTCTGGGCGCTAGCCGGCGAAACTCCACGCGATACCACTACCCCAATCATGGCCAACAATAATTGCGCGTTCTTGACCCTCGCCGCGGATTACCGATGCGACATCTTCGATGAGTATTTGCATGTCATAGTTTTCGACATCGGCAGGCTTGTCGCTGAGGTTATTGATACCGAAGACAGTCTATGAACACTATTTGACTAGGCAAAAATGTCAATCTCGACGAGAGTCCTGATAGACTCGGATAGCGAGACGGTCAGCAAAAACAAAATCGCGAGAAGCAGCGGTAATAGCTGTAAAAAGAACAGAAAAGAAAAACAATAAGAAAAAACTGAATAGAAGAGCAAAGAATAAGAAGAGGCAGGTATGACCAATCAAGAGCTAATGCTGACCCTGTCGAGCTGTGTGTTTTTCATGGGACTGGTGGCGTGGATAGCATACCGGCAGACCCGCGGCGAGGTGGCGACACGCGAGGGGTATTTTCTTGCGGGCAGAGGGCTTAGCGCAGTCTTTATTGCTGGCTCTATGCTGCTCACTAATTTGTCGGCAGAGCAGTTAATAGGCCTCAATGGCTCTGCCTATGGCTTTAATCTCAGCAGCATGGGCTGGGAGGTAACAGCGGCGATATCAACTATCGCAATGGCGTTTCTGTTTTTGCCACGCTACCTCGCCGGCGCGTTTTCTACCTTGCCTGAATTCCTCAACGATCGTTTCGATAGCGATGTGCGCCGCGCGTCGGTTGTCTTGTTTATGGTGGGCTATGGCCTTGTCACCATTCCTTCTGTGCTCTATTCGGGCTCGATTGCGGTGTTGCAGCTTTTCGACATTCCTGCCATCACCGGTCTCGCCTACTCTCATGCCTTGGCGGTGACGATTGTCGCGATCGGGAGCATCGGTGCTGTCTATGCCATCTTCGGTGGTCTCAGAGCCGTTGCCGTTTCCGATACACTCAACGGCATTGGACTGCTTGTCGTTGGCATTGCAGTCCCTCTGCTCGGCCTCGCAGCGCTGGGCGACGGCAGTGTCTTGGCGGGCCTTACGGTGGTGACGACAACCGATACTCACAAACTTAATGCCATCGGGTCGTCGAGTGACCCGACGCCCTTTGCGACGCTCTTTACCGGTATGATTTTCGCCAACCTTTTCTACTGGTGCACTAATCAATATGTGATTCAGCGAACACTCGGCGCAAGCAGTTTAGCCGAGGGCCAGAAGGGCGTGCTTTTTTCGGGATTCTTCAAGGTGCTTGTCCCGTTTCTGATGATGCTGCCTGGCGTTATTGCCTACCACCTCTATGGGCCCGAACTCGCATCGATAGACCTCGCCTATCCTGCCCTGATTCGCGACGTGCTGCCCGTTTATGCGAGCGGCTTTTTCTTGGCGGTGTTGTTGGGCGCTGTGTTTAGTTCGTTTAACTCGCTGCTCAATAGCGCGGCGACGCTTTTCTGTCTCGATGTGTATGTGCCGTTTAAAGAGAGGCTGAATAGCGGCGAGAGAGTTGGGGATGCACAAGTCGTGCGAGTCGCGAAGTGGGCGAGCGTCGCCATTGCGCTCTTTTCGTTTGTGGTGGCGCCGCTGCTGCAGTTCGCTCCTGATGGCCTCTGGCAGATCATTCGCATTTTTACCGGATTTTACAATATTCCGATAATCGCGATCGTCATAGTAGGACTCTTTACTCGTCATGTGCCGGCGCTCGGCCCTAAACTCGTTATTGGCTTTCACCTCGTCGCCTACGGCCTTTTGCAGTTTGTGTTTAAAGAGCAGGTAGCGATTCATTTTTTGCATCTCTACGCTATTCTGTTTTTCATCGAAATCGGTATCATGCTCGCGGTTGGGTATTGGCGTCCCCGGGCAGAATTGTGGACTTATACGACAGTGAGTCGTGTCGACATGAGCCCTTGGGCGTTGGCTGTGCCCTGCGCAGTGACGCTATTCTCCTGTGTCATGGCGCTTTATCTTACTTTCTCGCCGCTTGGGCTTGTGGGGGGAGGCAGCACACTGTACGGCCCGATTTTAGGGTTATTGTTAGTGATGAACGCGGCGATTTGGTGGCGCGGTCTTCGCTTTGCTTAAAAACCCTCGAAGGAATTTTATGAGTAACGACAAGACCAAACCTAGGCTGCGCTTCTTTGAAAACGCAGCGGGGCAGCAGCATATCCCAGAGAAAGATAAATACCTCTACGCAGTGACGCCGCCAACGCATCGTCTCGCGATTATTGGTACTGGGACGATTGGTCAGGAACATATGCGCGTAGCGCGACTCTTAGGACGCGCTGCCGTGCACGGTATTTTCGATAGCGAGCAGCGCAGCATCGACGTGGCGCTGGCCAATTTTGCGGCGTTGGAGGCAGATCTACCAGAATGGCAGCGGCATCCTGGGCCAATTGTGTACCCTAGCTTGGACAGTGTCTGCAACGACCCCGCAATCGATGCGCTGATGATTTGCACACCCAATTACACGCATTTCGACGTGTTGCAGGTGGCGATGGCGTCGGGCAAACCTATTTTTCTTGAGAAACCCATGGCTACGACATTAAGCGATGCCGCTGCAACTGTTGCGCTCGCGCGGAGCTATGCAAGCTTTGTGCAGATTGGGTTGCAGTATCGCTACAAGGCGCAATATGTCGAGTCACTTCACGAAGCGTTGACGCGGAAGAGCGTGGGCGAGATTAGAATGATTAGCATGAGCGAATATCGCCCGCCGTTTCTCGATAAAGTGGGGCAATGGAATAAATTTAATGACCAGAGCGGCGGCACGCTGGTCGAAAAGTGCTGTCACTATTTCGATCTAATTAATTTATTTGCCGGGGCACGGCCGGCGCGCGTGTATGCGAGTGCGGGGCAGTCGGGTGTGTTTGACGCCCTGACGCGAGACGGGCGCAAAAGCGACATCGATGACAATGCGTTTGTCGTCATCGACTATGACAACGGCTGTCGGGCCAACTTTACACTTAATATGTGTAGCCCCGATTTTACCGAAGAACTTTGTGTGGTCGGCACTAAGGGGCGCTTAATCGCTTCAGAGCGGTTCGATATGCATCACGCGCAGGAGGCGAAAACGAGCCTTTCGCTAGAATTAGGTGAGTACGGCGCCTCGCGCGAGGTTGCCCTTGGCTATGCGTCGGTTATCGAGAAGAGCGGCCACCATGGGGCAACTTATTTTGAACATGCCGCGTTCCTCGATCGCCTCGAAGGGTTAGGAGGTAACGCCGCAACGCCGGAGCAAGGGCTGTGGTCGATGCTTGTTGCGAGCGCGGCGCAGGAGTCGAGTAAAACCGGTGATGCAGTCGATCTGGCTGAATTTATTGCGGCCAACGGCCTTGCTGAGGCGCTTGGCGTGAGCACAGTAAGCGACTAGCGCTCGCATGTCAGACGAACGAATTTATTTTTAGCGAAAAGTGAGAAAATTAATGAGTACAAGTGAAACCGTCACCCTAGCCGTCGATGGCAAAGTCATGCCCGCAGTGGGACTAGGGCTGTGGAAAATCGAGCGCGATGCTACCGCTGACGCTGTGTATGCAGCGATCGACGCGGGCTACCGCCATCTCGACAGCGCAGCCGATTATGGCAATGAGCGTGAGGTGGGTGAGGGGATAACACGAGCGATTGCCGCGGGCCTCTGTTCGCGCGAAGAGCTTTGGGTAACCTCGAAGCTGTGGAATACGTTTCATCGGCCCGAGCACGTGGAGGCGGCGTGTAGGCGTTCTCTTACAGACTTGGGACTCGAGTATATCGATCTCTATCTCATTCATTTTCCTATTGCCCTCAACTATGTCGATTTCGACGATCGCTATCCTCCTGAGTGGGTTTTCGATCCTGCTGCGCAAATCGGTTCGGCTAGCGCAGGAATGCAGCGCGATGCTGTGCCATTGAGCAGCACATGGGCGGCGATGGAGGGATTAGTCGAGAGTGGGCTTGTAAGACAGATAGGGGTGTGCAATTACTCAACGGCGCTGCTCCACGACCTGATGAGCTATGCGCGCATTAAACCTGCCATGCTCCAGATCGAATCGCATCCGTATCTGACGCAAGGGGCACTGCTGCGAACGGCTAATGACTACGGCATCGCCGTGACCGCCTTCTCGCCGCTTGGCGCGCTATCGTATGTGTCCCTCGATATGGCGACGCCCGCAGAAAGTGTCCTCACTCAGCCTGTCGTTTTAGCTGCAGCCGAGCGCACGGGAGCGACGCCGGCGCAGGTAGTGCTTCGCTGGGGTATTCAGCGCGGCACGGCGGTGATTCCAAAAACAAGTAAGCCTGAGCGATTGAGAGAGAATCTTGCGCTCGCAGGCTTTGCGTTAAACGAAGAGGAGATGCGCGCTATAAGCGACCTCAACCAGAATCGCCGCTTTAACGACCCAGGCGTTTTCTGTGAGGCGGCGTTCGGTACTTTTCATGCAATCTATGATTGATTCGTGCGATGCGTACTTGAGTCACGCTCGCCACGACTGGGTGACGAAGGCGCTCTACGCCGGCCAGTCCCAACAAAACTTAAAAGATCATCAGAGAAAATGGTAACAGGAATAACACGATGCAAGTGCAGCAGATCACACTCGATGGACAGCAGCATTACGACGACGCAGGCGGGGTATTTCCGCTCATTTACACGCCACTCGCAGCGTCGACTGCGACAACCATTGATGAGAATAATTCTGCGAGGAATAAGTCGGGCAACGTCGCGTCAGCAAAACGCTGGGTGAGTGATAATCGCGAGTCACTCGCTCTAGCACTTGCGCAGCACGGTGCCTTGTTGTTTCGCGGTTTCGGAATCGAAACCGATTTTGAATTTGATGATTTTATCGGCGCGTTCGAGTTGCCTAATTTTACCTATGCCGAATCGCTGTCGAACGCGGTGCGCCGCAATCGCACCGAGCGCGTGTTTACTGCGAACGAAGCCCCGCCGTCGGTCAGTATTTTCCTGCATCATGAAATGGCGCAGACGCCGGTGTATCCATCGAAACTGTTTTTCTTCTGTGAACATGCGCAGATGACCGGTGGGGCGACGCCGCTTTGCCGCTCCGATGTTCTACTTGCTGAGCTAACCAAAGTACGGCCCGGTTTTGTCGCAGCCTGTGAGCAATTAGGCGTCCGCTATTCCAACACAATGCCCCTCGAAGACGACCTCGCCTCGGGACAGGGGCGAAGTTGGCGTAGTACTTTGTCGGTTGCAGATAAAGCGGCAGCCGAAGAAAAACTCACGGGGCTTGGTTACAGCTGGCAGTGGCAGGATGATCAGAGTCTTCGGGTAACCACGCCGAGCTTGCCTGCCGTGCGCACGCTAGACGATGGCCGCAAAGTATTTTTCAACCAGCTGATCGCAGCGTTTAGGGGCTGGAAAGACGCGCGCAATAGTGCAGAAAAATCGATCTGCTTTGGGGATAGTAGTGCCATTGATGCGGCCGACATGGCGGTGGCTATTGCGCTCGCCGACGAACTTAGTTTCGACATGCCGTGGCAATCGGGTGATGTTGCACTTGTCGATAATTTTTTGGTCATGCACGGACGCCGCCCTTTCGAGGGCGAGCGCCGTATCCTTGCGTCGCTGGTGGGCTAGTCTTCTAGCTCGCGAGCGTCGCCGATGCCGCCGACATTCGTGGCGTTGGTGTAACCCATCTCCTCGAGCGTTGCGAGGGCAATGCCTGCGCGCCTGCCGCTCCGGCAATAGACCCTAATCTCAGTGTTCTTATCCAAACCCAGATCGGCGATCCGTAGGGCAATCTCCTCATGGGGAATATGTGCCGATCCTGCAATATGGTCTTCAGCGTATTCGGCGTCTGTGCGCACATCGAGCCAAACCACTTGTGATGGGGTGCTTGCGCAGCTTGCTAAAAAGCTTAGCCCGAGCAGCAGTGCGGCGGTTGCTAAGAGGCGGCTAGGAGCAGTCCTTGCTAGTAATGAGCTAATCAGAATCATTGTTTTCTCTTTTGGACGCGGCGAAAGCCTTTGGCTGCTGGCAGGCGTCACTTACCGTTAATAGGATGACCAGTATAGCAATTTCTCGAGTCTGTCGATTGATCTAAGTGTCCTTCAAAGTCTTATTCTTCTTCATTCTCTGCGTTTATCCGCGCTCAATTGTCATAGTTTGTTACTACGCGGCGAATTTGCCCTGTTAGTCCGTAGTAATCCTTGAGTCACAAAGATTTTGCGCTATAGTACGCGGTAAATTGGTAGGACCAATATGGACTGACCAATTCGAGTTGGACTGTCCAATGCGGACAGTCCAATGCGGACAGTCCGTATTGGTAAGACCAAAGTGGTCTAAAGCTTGACCTCCATGCGTAATGAGCCCTATGAATTCGATAACCCCCATAACAGTTCCGCCTACGATGACCCGCAGCCATGAAATCGCTGGTGTTCTGCGCGATGAAATCCTTCGCGGCCAATTTCGGCCGGGTGAACGCTTACCGTCCGAAAGGGATCTTGCCGCCCGATTCGGCGCTAGTCGCGGCGCTGTGCGCGAAGCGCTGTCGCAGATCGAACAGCTTAGGTTGATTGATATTCAGCCCGGGGGCGCGCGCATAAAAGAAGTCAACGACGCAAGTATTGCTGTCTTAGGGCCGCTCCTCGGTCTGGGCTCGGTACCCGATGCAGGGCTGGTTGATCAGTTTCTCGATACGTTTTCGGCCTTGGCGCGCTTTACAGCGACCCGAGCGATTCCTCGAATCACAGAAACGCAGCGAACGGATCTGCTTGCGCAACTGAATGCGATGGCCGATGACCTCGGCAGCGTTGAATCACTGCAGCCAAAGATGCGTGCGTTTTTACTGACCCTGGATCGAATCGCGGACAATTTGGTGGTACGGCTTATCAGTAACGATTTGCAGGCTCAATTTGTTGAAAGAATGCTGCTATTACATCCGCGTCCAAGCCTCAAACCGGAGTCGTTACAAGCACTGATTTCGGGGATGCGCTTAGGTGTCGAGAATGGCGATGGTGAGGGGGTTGCTGCGGCACTCGATATCCATTTTTTGAGCATGCGCGCGTTAGTTGCCCAAGCTCTTGCAAGCGCATAACCGAATTGACAATGTCACGCTTGCAGCGCTCTACCGAACGCCGCCGGCAAAGAATTAAGAAGTATAGGAGTTAGACATGAAACGAGTATTGATGCCGATTGGCATACTTTTAGGAAGCATTGTTGTCGCAGTAGTATTGATTCGTAATCCCACGCGGGTCTCCGAATCGGCGCCAGAAATCATTCCAATTAGCGTCCGCGTTGCTGAGGTTCAGACAGAGTCGGTGCAGCTATTCATCGAATCGCAGGGCAAGGCACAAGCGGCGCGTCAGGCGAGCGTCTCGTCTAATGTTCAAGGCCCGGTTGCCTGGGTGTCACCTTCGTTAGAGGCGGGCGCCTACGTCATGGCCGGCGAGCCGTTGGTAAGGTTAGAGCTGACTGATTTTGAAACGGCAGTGACGCGCAGTCGCGCTAGCTTCGATCAGGCGTCTGCCGAGGCAGAATTTGCTGCGGCAGATCTCGCTCGCATCACCGAGTTGGCGGCGAAAAATTTGGTAAGCGAGGCAGAGTTGCAGAATGCACAACGTGCCGCCACGGTTAACGAGGCTCGATTCGCCGATGCCGAGGCCAATTTAAAGCAGTCCGAACTTGATGCAGAACGGTCGATATTACGAGCCCCTTTTAATGCGGTTGTTGCGTCGCGTGATGTCGAGCTTGGTCAGTTTGTCAATCGTGCCCAGAGTGTCGCGGTGTTATTTGATGCCGACAGTGTCGATGTACGCGTTCCATTAGCGATCAGGCAGCTTGGCTATCTCAATGTTCCCACCGGCTTTCGCGGTGAGTTCGAGTCAGCCCAAGCGCCAGAGGTAGAATTAGTCGGAAGCTACGGTGGCAAAGAATACACTTGGATGGGCAAACTCTTGCGCACCGAGGCGACCATCGATCCCAATAGCAATACGGTGCAATCAATCATTCGTATCGAACAACCTTCTGCGGATGTCGCAGGTGAGTCTATCCCTTTACCTATAGGGCTGTTTGTCGAAGCGCGCATCGCAGGCAAGCTAATAGAAAATATCGTCTCGCTGCCGCGTTCGGTTATTCGCAATAATTCGCAGGTGCTTGTGGTGGATGCCGAGAACAAAATGTATTACCGCGACGTCGAAATATTTCGGCTAGAACAAGACCGCGTGCTGATCAGCGGCGGCCTTATGCCTGGCGAAAAAATCTGTACATCACCGATCCAAGCTGTTGTAGATGGCATGTCCGTGCGGCCCGTCCTCGAGATAATTTAAGCAGTGGGCCCAATTTTTACTACCCTATTACGCTAGCAGCATAGGCGCCTGAGGGCGCGTGGAGAATGTCAGTGCGAACTCCCATTACTTGGTTTGTTAAAAACCCCGTAGCCACTAATTTGTTGATGATGATCTTCCTGGCTGGAGGTTTCGTCTCCTATTTAAATCTCAATCAAGAAGAGTTTCCCGATGTAGACTTTGGCATTGTTCAGGTAAGCGTTGCGTATTTGGGCGCTACACCCGACGAAGCCGAGTCGGCGATTTGCCTTCGGATCGAGGAAGCACTCGAGGGCGCAGAAGACATCGACCGTTTAACTAGCACCGCGCGCGAAGGCGGCTGTGATGCAACTATCGAGCTCACGAGTGGCGCAGATCTCAATCGCGTCCTTAATGACGTAAAGGGCAAGGTTGATGCGGTGAGCACATTCCCTATCGAGGCGGAGCAGCCGATCATTCGCGCGTTTAGCGCGAGTGGTAACGTAATGACGCTCGCCCTTTCTTCGAACACAGACGATGCTGGCCTTAAGCTCGTTGCCGAAAAAATTCGTAATGATATTCTTGATCTAGATGGCATCTCGACTGTCAATATTGCTTACCTGCGACCATTCGAGATTTCGGTTGAGGTCTCTGAAACGACTCTGCGTCAATATGGACTAACCCTTGGGCAGATCTCCACTGCAATCGATCGGGCTTCTCTCGATTTACCTGGCGGCACGATCAAAACCGCATCAGGGGAAATATTGCTGCGCACCAAGGGGCAGGTCTATAACGGTGATGAGTACGAAAACATTGTTGTGCAATCCTATCCCGATGGCACACAGCTGCGTCTGGGGCAGATCGCCACCGTAAAAGACGGCTTCGAAGAAGGCTATCTCGATGCGCGACTCAACGGTGTTAATGCCGCAATTATCGATGTTTTGAAGGTAGGCAACGAAGATATCGTTAAATCTGCAGCTCAAGTTAAGCGCTGGATGGCGTCGAGTGATTTCATCTTGCCCGAAGGAATGGGGCTCGAAATTATTTCTGATTCGGCTATTTCAACACAGGATCGCATCGCAACGGTTGCAGGTAATGCGTATACCGGTCTGATGCTCGTTCTGGTTATTCTCGCTCTATTTTTACGCTTCAAACTCGCCATCTGGGTCGCTGCGGGCATCCCAATTGCTATCGCGGGCGCGCTGTCTATATTCCCATCGGTTGGCCTAACGATAAGTTCGCTGACCGTCATGGGCTTTATTTTGGTGTTAGGTATTATCGTCGACGACGCGATCGTTGTGGGCGAGCGCATCCACGCATTCGAGGTAAAGGGGTTCTCTAAAGAGGATGCCGCAATCGAGGGTACTATCGAGGTATCAGTGCCGGTTATCTTCGGCGTGTTGACGACTATCGCGGCCTTCTTGCCAATTTTGCTCCTTGGCGGGCAGTTAGGTGCCTTTTTTAACACGATCGGTGGCGTTGTAGTTTTCTGCCTCATCGCGAGCCTTATCGAGTCTCAGCTCATTCTTCCCGGCCACATCGCGCACCGCAAAACAGAAGGTTATTTTGGCGACGGCTCACGCTTTGTCCTCGCATGGCAAGCCTTTCAAGGGCGCATTGCGCAGGGCATGGAGGACTTCGCAGAGTACCGTTACAGGCGTGCGCTCAAGAAAGTGCTCAAACATCGTTACGCCGCATGGGCCACTGCCACCGGCGTCATAATGGTGACCTTCGCACTGATGCTCAGCGGCCGCGTTGGTCTTCAGTTTTTTCCTTCTATCGAGGGCGACACTGTCTGGGGTACGGTGGTCATGCCGGTGGGTGTGCCGGGTTACATCACCGAGAATGCTATTGACGCGATCGAGGAGAAGGCGATCGAATTGGCAGCCGAACTTGAGGCCGAATTGGTTGGCTTAAAAGCGAGCGGCCAAGCGCCGGAATCCACTGAGCGAGTGGTCGACAGTGTGCTCACTATTATCGGCGGCCGCGCACCTCGAGGCGGGCCATCGTCACCGGGTCGAGGCGGTTCAGGTAGCAGCGAGGTGGCCGAGGTTGTCATGTATCTGTCTCCCTTCTTCGACCGTGGCGAAATTAGTTCGGCGGAGGTGCGTGATAGATGGCGTGAGAAAGTCGGCAGCATTCCTGATGCACTCGAGCTGACGTTTGTATCGGATGCTTTTTCTGCTGGTGATGCTATCAATTACCGACTCGCGGGTCGTGACGAAGAAAATCTGAAGAGGGCGGCGACGGAGTTGCGCGCCGAGCTTAATCGCTATCCTGGTGTGTTTGACGTGTCGGATTCGTTCCGCGCGGGCAAACAGGAGGTCCAGATTCAGATTCTCGAGCGCGGAAAAACGCTTGGTCTGACGCTCAACGATATTGCGACGCAGGTGCGGCAAGCCTTTTTCGGTGCAGAGTCGCAAAGAATCCAGCGCGGCTCGGATGACATTCGCGTGATGGTTCGATATCCAGAAGAAGAAAGGCAGTCGCTTGCGAATCTTGAAAACCTGCTCATCAGAACGCCGACCGGTGCCGAGGTGCCATTCTTAAGCATCGCCGACTTCACGTTGGGTAACAGTTATTCAAGTATCAATCGCCAAGATGGACGCCGCATAATTACCGTGCGCGGCGATATTGATAGAACGGCGGTTGCGCCCGATGAAATACGCCGCGATGTCATCCGTAAGTTTCAGTCTAAGTGGCAACGCGAACTCGATGTCGAGCTAGTTGTCGGCGGTGAGAGTGAGCGTCAAGCGGAGTCGTTTGGCGAACTATTGTCTACATTCCCTATTGCGATGATGGTGATATTTGCGCTGCTCGCGATTCCGCTTAAATCGTATTTTCAGCCGCTCATTATTATGAGCGTGATTCCCTTCGGTGCGATCGGTGCGATTTTCGGTCACTTCATCATGGGAGCAGACTTAGTTTTCTTCTCGGTGCTCGGAATCATTGCGCTGAGTGGTGTGGTAGTGAACGCAAGCCTTGTACTCGTGGTTTCGGTCAATCGCTTGCGAGAAGAAGGGGTGGGGATGGTGGATGCCGTGTCGACTGCAGGCGCGCTGCGCTTTCGTCCTATTTTCTTAACCTCGCTTACGACGTTCATAGGTCTCGTGCCGTTAATGATTACGGCGAATCCCGCGACATTCTTCGTCGTGCCAATGGCGATTTCCCTCGCGTGGGGCGTGCTTTTCGCTACCGTGATAACGCTTTTCCTCGTGCCTTGTCTGTATTTGATTCTGCATGATTTTATCGGGCATACCGATTCTGAGGAAGAACGCGCGAAGGCTTACAAGCACACTCCAAAGGTCGTAGTCGAAAATTAATTCGACGTCATCACCTGTGGGCATTGCATCACAATGCCCACAGGTAATAGTCTAGGCGCCAGCAAACCCTCTAATTTACTCACCCCATTGGATTCGACTATGACGCGCTTCCATTCGCTACAGCAAAAGTCCTCACTCATTTCCATGGCAGCTTCGGCCGCTAAAACTCTGACAATCGCAGGTGTGCTTATCATGAGTTCTGTCGCAAGCAATGCGCAAGTAAACCGCATAGATATCATTCGCCCAGATGCGCCGAGTTTGGCGGCTTATGGTGATTTTGATATTGGTGTGCGGACACTCACACTCACCGATGTGGGTCGCGTCGATGTGCTTAATACTCAACGCGGAGCGGAGGCGACAATCTATGATCGCAGCATAACCATCGAAGTGTGGTATCCAGCGCAACTTACGAGCGGCCAGTCACGAGGGGGAGAGTATCGTGCGATTACCCGAAACCCTGAGATTACGGCGACGCTTTCGGGTCAGGCGGTGCGCGACGCAGCGCCCGACACAAGCGCCGGTGCGTTTCCATTAGTGGTTATCTCGCACGGCTACCCGGGCAACCGCTACCTGATGAGCCACCTCGGCGAAAATCTCGCCAGCAAAGGCTATGTGGCTGTCTCCATCGATCATAAAGACAGCACCTATGACGACGCACAGGCGTTTTCTAGCACTCTTTACAATCGTCCGCTAGATCAGCGTTTCGTGATCGAGGCCATGGCGCAACTTTCTGCTGATGCGGGCAGTTTCCTTGCCGGTATGCTTGATGCGAACAATACCGGAGTCGTCGGCTATTCGATGGGCGGCTACGGGCTCGTAAACAATTTAGGGGGAGGTTATAGCGACGAGATCGTTCCTTCTTTTATGTCGCCACCTAATGAGCTGCTTGCGCTGCACGCAACAGGCAATCCCAACTACCGTGACAATCTTGACTCGCGGATCAAGGCAGGCTTTGCGATCGCGCCTTGGGGAATGGAAAGAGGGTTTTGGCGTGAGCAAGACCTAGCAGGCATCGAAGTCCCAACGTTTTACCTCGCAGGCGACAACGATACTGTCGCAGGTTATGAAAACGGCGTCCGCGCAATTTACGAGGCCGCAGTAAATAGCGATCGCTATTTGCTCACTTACAAAAACGCGGGCCACAATGCTGGCGCGCCTTATCCGGTGCCACGTGAAATACTAGACAGCGAGACAGGTGAGGGCGCGAGTCACTATACCGATCCCGTGTGGGATAGTGTGCGGATGAATAATGTCATGGATCATTTTGTGACGGCCTATTTCAACTATCACCTCAAAGGTGATGCATCGATGTTGGACTATCTCGATGTCCACCCTGATGGCGCCACGGCAACCTATTCGGTCAAAAACGGCGTGCCCGATGAATCTCACACTTACTGGCCTGGATTCGAAGAAGGATCGGCTGTCGGATTGAAGCTCGAAAAGCTTGCGCGGGGCGAATAGCGCCCCCGCTATTTTTCGACTGAGTACACCAGGTCCACGCTTTGCTGAGTGCCTGATTCGGCTTTGAGCTTTAGGCGATCATTTAGCGTGTAGTCGAGATTTACTTTCGAGCTATTGTCGAAAATTCCGACCCCGTAGCGCGCGAACAAATTGGGGGTTAGGTACTTCCCGACTGTCAGCACACTGTTGTTCAGTGTGTCCTTGGTATCAATTGCGAGTTCGTCGAGGCCAAGACTGCTTCTAATCTGATTCGTGAGGCCGCTGTTTCTTTCCAGACCAAGTGACGCGAGCGTGCCGAGCAGCGCGCCTTCCCAGCTAGCAGCGACTCTGATGATGGGCACTTTGATCGCCGGATCGAGCTGAGTGTTTATTCTGTCGGCAGCCCATAGCCCCGAGAGAATC
>Ga0255769_10003765_pt1 | contig 15107 bp, 19 predicted proteins | sample 041ome_9_FD_179637 | JGI IMG/M metagenome (GOLD analysis project Ga0255769, IMG submission 179637) | Coastal salt marsh microbial communities from the Groves Creek Marsh, Skidaway Island, Georgia - 041413US metaG (version 2) | ecosystem: Environmental > Aquatic > Marine > Intertidal zone > Salt... | reverse complement strand
AAATGGCATCACAAAATCCAAGCATTAAAACTTTTGCAGTAGGTTTTGCAACAGGAGGAAACAAGCCGAATTATACAAATTTAGCCTCAGCTGGTGGAACAGTTACTCCTCTATTCGCAGAAAATGAAGATCAATTATTTGCAAAATTAACAGATGCTATTAAACAAATTACTGGTTCAACTTTAACCTTTACTGCTCCTGCTATCTCAACAGACGCTCGAGCAAATGATTATATTTATCAATCAACTTTCACTTATTCAAAAAACAATCAATGGAAAGGTTTTTTAAAAAAATATCAACTTAATTCAAATGGATCATTTGGAAACATGATCTGGGATGCTGGAACTTTATTAAACAATAAATCTGAATCTGCACGAAAAATTTGGACAGTTGGCACAGGTAGTGTAAATTTAAATAATGTAACAATATCTAATCTAAATATTTTAAAAAATAAATTTTTTACTACTAACACTAGTGACTCTGAGGCAACTAAACTAATTAATTTTATAAGAGGATTAGACTCATATGATGAGGATGGAGATGGAAATACTTCTGAGAGCAGACACAAATTAGGAGATATATATCATTCTAACATAAACATTGTTGGAAAACCAAATGGATCATTGCAATATGCAAATGAATTTCAGACAGGGTTTTATAGATCACAAAATGGATATGCAAATTTCATGGCACAACATTCTGGAAGACGTGAAACAATTTATGTTGGGGCCAATGATGGTATGCTCCATGCATTCGATGCAATAACTGGTAATGAACTTTGGGCTTTTATCCCTCCTAGCCTGCACTCAAAACTTTCAACGATGATTTCTACTAAAGCAAATTCAACAAATAGTATTTATGGAGTTGATGGTTCTTCATCAGTTAAAGATATTTATATTAATGGTGAATGGAAAACAGTTTTAATATCAAGTCTAGGAGCTGGAGGTCATAGTTTTTTTGCACTAGATGTCACTAATCCAAATAACCCTCAACATTTATTTACAATTAAAAATGATAGCTCCAATCAAATAGTTACTTTATGGGATAAATATGGTTCTGAAGAAGTGTTCAGTCATAACTCAATAAATCTTGAAAATGATTATAGAAAATTAGGTGAAACTTGGTCTACACCAAGGATAGTAAAATTAAAAATTAATAATGTAGATAAATGGGTTGCTATAGCTGGTGGCGGATATAACGGGGCAACTAATCCAAATTATGGATCTGCAGTATTTATTATTGATTTAGAAAATGAAGGCAAACTAATCAACAAAATTGATATTGAAGACAAAGCTTCAATCGATATTGTCAATTCAATTCCATCTGATTTAACGATAATAACCGCTGATAGCACTGAGAATGCAAAATATCATGGAGCTTTAGTTTATGCGTTTGATTTAGAAGGAAAAGTTACAAAAATTAATTTAACTGACAAAGGTACTTTATATAGTCAAACTCAAATATTTGATACAGAGTCAAATACCACTAATGGAAGACTTTTATACAAAAAAGCAAGTGCTACAATCATTGATGATAATTTATGGTTTTATTTTGGAACGGGGAATACCCAAAAATTACAAGATAAAAGTTCTAATACTTTAAATAGACTTTATGGAATAAAAGATAAATATTTTCCAAACTTTAATTCAGTATCATCTATCCCAACAATTAGACAATGTAAAACTGCTCCAAATTGTCCAAATTCAGCTGATACTGGTTGGTATGTAAATTTAAAAAATGGTCAAAAATTATCAGATGAACCAACGATTGATAATGATCGGGTGTATTTTCCAATTTATGAACCAACAGATGGAGCTAATGTTTGTAAAACAGGTAAAGCAATTTTATCCGCTTATAGTTCAAAATGTGGGAACTCTTTGTTAAATGTTAATCTTGGAGCTGGCGTACTCACTAAAGTTGTTAAGAATGATGACAATTTATATGTTGGGATATCAGGAGATGCTGGAACTGCAGGCACAGGTTTTACTGATAAAGATAATTTATTAACTGGAAAATCACAATCTAAAACAACAGGTGGAAAAATTCAGCTGGAAGGATGGAAAGAAAATTACTAAATAAAAAAGGTTTCACATTGATTGAGCTGCTAGTCGTAGTGGCTATTATTGGAATTTTAGCAGCAGTTGGGGTTGTTGCTTACAATGGTTACACTTCAGCTGCAAAAAAAAGATCAACACTTGCAAATTTAGCTACAGTAGAAAAATTTATAAATCATACTTTAAAAAAATGTGATGTAGATGGTGCGGCAACAATTAATATTGGAAGTTATATTATCAATTGCAACGGAGATAATACTAAAGGGTATATAAACTCAATGTTAGATCAATTTATGGCCTACTTCAAAAGCCAAGGTTTTAAAAACCCCTATAATACAAATGATCCTGTAATAGTGAGAACTGGTTCAGGAGGAGATACGGTTGATGGTCGATTAAGATTTGATGAAACCACATGTCCTAATCAAGGGAGCGGTCAAGGTTATACAAAAGCTAAGATAACTATTATTGCGAAAACTCATGATGAAACCAAAAGAATATTTATAGAAAAAGACGGTTGGTGTGGCTAAAACTGGTTTTACTCTGATAGAACTTTTGGTGGTAGTAGCAATCATTGGAATTTTAGCTACTGTTGGAGTTGTTGCTTATAATGGTTATACATCGGCAGCAAAAAAACAGACCGCTAATAGTAATCATCAAACTTTAATAAAATATTTTTCTGCAGAACTACAAAAATGCAATTTAGGAGAAGAAAAATTTTTAGAAAATTCATTAAATTGTTCAGAAAGATTTATTAATTATAAAATTTCTCAAACAGCAGAAACAGTATTAAATAGTAAGTTTAAAAATCCTTACAGAACAAATCAAAGTATGCCTCAACATGGATCTTTGGGAATGTTTTGTACACAATATGTAATGGGTGAAACCAAAGTTGAAAATAAAAATAATATTTTACAAATACAAACCTGCATATCTGACACAGAGCTTTTAACTCATAAAATTTCAATAGAATAATGATTAACAAAAAAAATTATGCTTTTACATTGATAGAACTTTTAGTGGTAGTAGCAATCATTGGTATCCTTGCAGCTGTTGGGGTTGTTGCTTATAATGGTTATACGGCTGCTGCTAAGAAGAATGCCACAAAAACAAATCATGATTTATTATTCAAATATATACAAGTTGAAACAAAAAAATGTGAACTAGACTCCTCTTCTGAAATATTGTCAGTAAATGGTTCTAGTTTGCTTAATTGTTCAGATATATTCGGCGCAAGTGTTAGTACATCAAAAATAAATTTTGCAATGAAAAATTTTTTTTCATCAAAAATTAAAAATGTTTACAATAATAGTATAGATCCAATTTGGCCAGGTCCTTATCAAGGAACTTGTTATCCATCTGGAAGTCAAAGAGGCGGGTTGAATGAACAAGGTGTACATCATATGGCTGTTGGTTGGTATCCTAATGAAAATAGATTGACGCTTTATCTAGACACATGTACTGAAGATAATGGTAAAGCAATAAGTAAAATTTATAATATTAGAGAATAAGAACCTCATCATAATCTTAATAAAATTATTAAGATTATGATGTTATTTATAATTAATTAACTTTTTAAAATACTGAGGAGTAACCAAGAGTTAAGCTGCTGATATCTCCATCATCAATAGCATAATAATCAAAACTAAAAGTAAAACCAGAGCTTGAACCTGGTGTTTTATAACCTAATGAAAAATAGGGGTCTTCTCCAGAGCCTAGAGCTTCAGATGATGAACCTAAAGATGTGCTAACCTTGCCACTCAAATCCCAAGAATGAATACCACCTTTAACAAAAACACCTGAGTCGGCTAAATCAAATTTACCAGCAAGGGTTAATCCATTTCCGGTAATTTCAGTTTTAATATTTTCTACTGGTCCTGTAGTATTTGTATTAATCTCAAGTGTACCATAATTAACGTACCCAGCTTCAATCGCAAAAGCATCTGTTATTCCAAAACCTAAACCTAAATCAAAACCAATGCCTGTGTTGTCAGTCTTTGAGGTTGAGCTAGAAAATCCCAAACTTACTAAAGAAGTATTTATATTTTGTAAATCAGAAGTTGTTATACCATAATTAAATAATTTTCCGCCTCCAAATACATAATTTTCAGCTTTTGATGTATTAGAGATTAAAATAAATGCGATCATTATTGTGAGTATTTTTTTCATATATTTTTTCTTTTTAATGTTATTTTTAATTAAGTATAATCTCAAAAATGAGACTATACAATACTAAAGGTTTCACTTTAATCGAATTATTAGTAGTTGTTGCAATCATCGGTATTTTAGCAGCTGTTGGTGTAGTTGCTTACAATGGATATACCGCAAGTGCAAAAAAGAAAACTGTATTATCAAATTACAATTTAGTTAAAAAATACATTTCTAGTGAATTAATGAAATGTGAAATAGGAGGTGAAATAGAAGCAAAAATAAAACATTTATCTGATCCATCTAAATACACTGGATGGAGCGACTGGGGATGTACCAGAATACCAGGAAATCAATATAATGCAAAATTTGTTTATGTTGGTAGTTCGATCATATCATACATTCATAACCATGAAGAAGATTTTAATATAAAAAATCCTTTTGACTCATCTGATAACATTCCAGTAAATCAAAATGGAAATTGTCCCTCGATCTCAAATGTGGGGAGAGTTCATGCTCATCTTAATGAGGGCAATAATCATATTTTTATATGCGCTAGATTTGGATCAGATAATAATGATATAATTCAAGAAATAATTGAAAATCCTTACTAAATCAAAAACAGAGTAAAAATATTATCTCTAAAAAAATAAAATATTATTGATCCTAAAATTATAAATGGACCAAAAGGAATTTCAGTTGTTAGCTGTTTGGTTTTTTTAATCAATGAAGGGGTCACAAATAATAATCCTAAAATTGCAGCTAGAAATAATATTATTGGAATTGCTTGCCAACCTAACAATAAACCAATTCCTATCATCAATTTTGCATCTCCCAAACCCATCCCTTCTCTATTTTTAAAATATCTGTATAAAAAAATAATTGAATAAATCAGAAAAAAACCAACTAAACCCCCTATAACTGAATTTACTAATGATATTTGAAATGGCTTAATCGATATTGATATAAAATTTTTAGTTAAACCTATTAAAGCTAATAAAAAATTTAAACTATCTGGAATAATAAAATGTTTTAAATCTATAAATAAAATATTTAATAAAATTAAATAAATAATAATTAGTAAAAAAATATCATAGAAATTTTGATAAAAGGTAAAGATTAAAACAAAAGTTATTCCAGACAAAAGTTCAATTACAAAATATTGAAAATTAATATCTCTTTTACATTTTCGACAATTGCCTTGCAGTAAAAGATATGAAATTAATGGAATATTATCTTGCCAAGAAATTTTACTTTTACATTTTGGGCAACATGATCTTCCTAAGAGAATTCCCTTTTTATTATTGGGTAACCGATAAATTAAAACATTTGAAAAACTACCAAAAATTGAGCCAATCAAAAATATTAGAAAATAAATAAATATAAATTCTTGAGACAAATTAAATTTTTATTGACGCTATGAAATGAACTAACTGTTCATAGACATAGTTAATAATGACTATTCCATCATTAATAGTTAATTCTAAGTTTGGTGTATAAATTAAAATTTCCATTAAGATTTAAAAATTGATTTAATGCAATTTATAAAATTTTTTAAACTTTCAGGTCTCCAAATACTATAAAATATATAAGGAACTAGTGCTGGCAAAATGCCAAACCAAAACCACTCTTCCCAATTAAAACCTCTATATCTACCTGGTGCTTTAATTCCATTGTACCAAGTAAGATAACCAATACCAATAATCCAAATTAGAGAAACGGTAATAAAAATTTTAGTTTTATTCATTATATTGATCTCATATTTAGAAATTATATATCAAAATCCTGATCCTGGCCATTGAACTTGATCAATTAAATATTCATTATTGCCATCTTTATTTCCAATGTTTGTTTTTATATTAATTAAATTATTAGAATTATCTCCCCAAATATGAGTTCTACCTTTTGTTCTTGGATCCCAACTTTGCATCAAGCAACATTGCTTTGGATTAGAGCCTCCGATACTATTACCTATAGGTCCATCTAAATTATAAGGATTTACAAAATTACTATTATTGAAATGAAAAACAAAATGATATGCTGAATTACTCGCTGATCCACCACCAGACTTACAAGGTCTTTTTATAGTATCCTGACTAATATTTCCAAGTGATAAACCATTACAAAAAAAACCACCGTAGGTACATGTCTTCAATGCTAGATAAGAATTACCTAAAGCACATTGTCCATAACTTGATTCTATAAAATTTTTAATTTTATAGTGTTGGTCTTTTGTTGAATTTATTTTTGCAGAAGTTGTGTACTTATTATAACTTATAACTCCAATAGTTGATAAAACTCCGATAATAGCCACAACCACTAACAACTCGATTAAAGTAAAAGCTTTATTATTTTTCATTTAAAATGCAGTTGGTACTTGAAGGTCAGTTAAATCTTTTTTAGTTCCTCCATCGTCATAAGCTGCTCTGATTAAAAAACATGGAGAGATTACACATTGGTTCCAACCAACTAATACAATTTCCCCTGCATTTCTTGTTGGACCGCTATTCAATAATCCATCGGGATTAGAAGGGGTAGTATTATAAGGATTGGTAATCTTACTTTCAAAAACATCAATAAAATATAAAGCCCAAGTATTAGAGGATAAATTTCCAGCACCACCGGTTGAACAATTTTTAATGTGTCTACTTGAATTTGGAGAATCGGTTAAATCTATACCAGTTTGGCATTTTAAAATTTCTGCCATTGCATATTTTTGAATCATCTTTGAATTGGTTTCCATGGTCTTTTTCTTTGCACTAGCTGTATATCCACTATAAGCAACCACTCCAACAGCTGCTAAAATACCAATAATTGCAACAACTACTAATAGCTCAATTAATGTAAAACCTTTATTAATTATGTTTTTTTTCATAAATCTCAAAAATGATACTAATCAAAATATCTTTAAAATGTAAATGATTGATATATAAACATTACAAATGGCTATAAAAAAATTTAACAAATTTTTAAATGAAATTTATAAACTTGGCCCGCTCAATGAAGATTTGTTAAAATTTAGTTCGCAAGAGATTTTTTTATTAAATCAAATTCAAAACAAAAAGAATATTGATACTCAGGAACTGTTTGACGATAACAAAAAATTCTTTTCTAGAGCACAATTTTATCGATACCTTGCAAAACTAAAAAAAGAAAATTTAATAAGTATTAAAAATACTAAAATTGAAATCACTAGTTAAATTATTGGCCTCATCAATAATTATTATATTTAGCTATTATTTTGTAAATAAATTTCAAATTTATTTGTTAACAGGTATAAGTGCTCAATCATCAGAAAATTTACTTGCTAGCTTTATATATTTACCACATGGAATAAGAGTAATAGCAACATATATTTTTGGACTTAATGCTTTTTTAGGATTATTTATTGCTCATTTAATAACGGGTGCAGAAGTCTTATCTGAAATTAATTCTCTAATTTTAACAACCTCTTTTTTTTCGACAATTTCACCTTTTATTGCAATTTATATAATATTTAGAAAATTTGATTTAAATTTAAATGATATAAGATTAGTTAATATAATTATAACTGCATTCTTATCTGCTGTTTTAAATAGTTTTTTTTCTGTAACTATTAGATTTCTTTTTAACTTTTATAAAAATGAAGAAATTTTTTCAGTACAATTTGCTAAATTCTTTATTGGTGATGTTTTGGGTGTAGTTTTTTTATTTATAATATTTATTTTATTTTTAAATTTAAAAAAAATTATTTTTAAATCATAAAAACCAAACTATAAATGCAATAATTCCTAAAATAATTAAAAACCATTTTATCAAAAAAAACATATTTATCTCCTTAGTTGATTAAAAAACTTATTTACAATTTACTTTATCAACTAATTTAGAGTTAATATCTAATTTTGATCTTTTCTTATCAAAATTAATTTGCAGATTAAGTTTGTTAAAATTTCTATCAATTATTAATAAATAAAATTCGTCTTTATCCTTTGTTAAATATATTTCTTCATCACCAAGACCTTTTATTTTTTGATCCTGTAATATAACTTTTCTATAAAAAAACTTTTCATCATCTGTCAGACCAAATCTAAATAATCTTTTATAATCTGTTGTTTTAAATACGCAGGTCATTAATTTTTGAAATGAAAGATTTTTTTCGTAATTAATTTCTTTTTTTGAAAGTGTCTCTTGATCAAAATCAGGTTCATAAATTTCATCCTCAATATCGCCGTAGGCGAATGAAGATGAAATTATAATGATTAAAAAAATATATTTTATCAATTTCTAAAAATCATCATCGCCAGCTGCTCCCTCACCTGAATCGGAAGAACTGTTAGTTTGTGAGCCAGTTGAACTAGCAGAAGAACTTTTTTTACCTGCATTTTCAACTGATTTAACACCTCTTTCATTCTCTGGAGACCAACTTACAACTACTACACAATCTGAAGCACCAAAAGTATTATCGGCTAATATTTTTTTTTGCGCAATTCTTGAAAATTTAGCATCATCTAAAGAGCCTGAGGCCTTTATGGTTTCTTCCCAATTTTGACCAAGGAATGCAAAATCTTGTTTCTGACCATCAACTATCTGTGTTCCTTGCGCATCTTTTTCGACAAAATTATCATTGAAATAAACACTTTCATTTACAAACAAAGTAAGTTGTCCATTAGCTTCATTTCTTGCTTTTTTACATGCATTTGAAAATAATCTATCATTACCCTCTTCTTGTGGAGCTTGATGACCAAATGCTACAATCGACATCTCACCTTTCTCATTATAATACATTCTAGCACCAAAGGTCCTTCTTAAAATATCTGGATTATTCAATGGCAGTTGTTCTTTCAGACTTTTATAGCTTCCTTCTTTAACAGGAAAAGTTTGAGGGTTATAATTTTTAATATGTGACGCTAATTCCGCAAGCTTATCACTCCATATACCTATTACAGTAATTTCATTTCTATCTCCTGGATTACCTTTTTCAAATGTCTTCCATGTTTGAAACCCAGATAAAAAAGCCTGTGCACTCTGCTGCATAGTAGACTCAAAAACATCTGAATTCAAAACCTTTTTTAGAATTTCTTTCTTTTTCTCAACTTCTGCATTCTCATCATATCCATTTTTTTTTAACTGGTCATTTAGTTTTAAATTTATTAATTTTTTTATTTTTTCAAACTCATTCATATCTGCTATCGCACCAGTAGTTTTTTTTACTGCTTCATCAACTATTGCAGTTGGATCTACATCTGGCATAGTATTTTCTGAATTAATATTTTGCATTGATACTGTAATTTGAGAACCTAAAGCTCTTACAAATTCAGACTTAGCATTCAACATGGCTTTTGAATATGCATTTTGTCTAGCGCTATGTATTTGTTGCGATGAGTTAGGCATAGAAGAATATCCTGTGCCGATTGCTACATATACCGTTGAGTCTCCATCATTTTCTGGATCATTAAAACCTTCTTCTAAACATCTCTTGCCACTTTGACATCTTTTTTCTAACCATTCTCTAGCTGCATCTCCAGGAGCAGGGGCAAATTGTGCTCCTTCATTTTCATTAACATCTATACCAGCTTCTTCTGCATTTAGGCTAGTTATTATTACAATTCCAAACAAAATAGTTAATAATACTTTTTTTATTTTAATCATAAGATCTCCTTTAAATTTCTAATAAACTTCATCAATTTTTTTCTTTTTTTCTTTTATTTTAGTGTCACTTGTTTTTTTATTTTCTTTTTTTTCTTTAATTGGTTTAACGTAATACTTAACTGGTTTAAAATTTTCACTTAGATCGTCATTGGATGAAATTCTTGCAATTGAAAATTTTGAATTTTTATCAAGAATTTCTACTTCTCCAACTTTAAATTCTATCTTACCAAGTTTTTCACCAGTTCTACTGTCAGTAATAACTTCATCGGTCATTTCATATATATCGTAAATATCTCCAACTTCTATTTGAAGTCCTCCTTGACCAAGGTAAGCAATATCTCCTTTGATTTGCTCAATTAATATTGGGTAAATTGCATATAAAATTTCCTGTCCAATTTTAATTGATGATTGCTCTGTAAAAAAAGCTTCTGGTTGTTTTTGTTTGTTTAAACTTATTTCTTCTCTTAAATTAGAAGCATACTTTATTTGTTTTGTTGGAACGTCTATTATTCGATAGTTAAAGTCAATTATTCCAGTTTTTACAACCTTAGTTTGATCTGAAGTTAAATATTTTTTTTCTACTTCTTGAACATCAAAAGTTTCTAATCTTCCTACCAAAATATAGTCTGCAAACAATTTTTGTCCAATTTTTGCTTGATCTTCAATATTAGAATTTTCGTTTAAATTTTCTAATTCTGAATTTACCTCATCATTAAAATCTCTATCAAGAACAGTAAATTTTCTTGTTTGTACTAGATAATTAGTTAGAGCTTCGTTCAGCATTCTAGTTGAACGAGATGGATCAATTGAACTATCTTCAATAGTTTGTCTAAATGGCAATATTGCAATTCTTTTTCTATTTGCACTTTTGGATAATGCAAATTTTGCAATTGTTGCTTTTACTTCTACTTCATACAAACCATCCATATTTTTACCTTCTCTAATGATTTCATAGGTCTTGATAGAACCCTTGGATTTCTCTTTAATTAACTCTTGAAAATCAGTAGATGAATAATTTTCATCACCTTTACCTTCAGAAATAGATTTTTCGATAGTTTGCATTATAGAAGTAGTTTCTTGTGTTACTCCATTAACTTGTGAAATTGCTTCTCGTAATGCATCCCTAAGAGCTACTTTATAATTTTCACCAACACCAACAACTTGTTTATCAACATAAGTTATTTCTGATTTAGCCACCGTTGTAATCAACAACAACAGTGGCAAAAACAAAATTAGGATTTTTTTTTTATGCATAAAAAAAATCAAGTTTATAATTATTATAAGTCTCCCATTGCAGCCGTAGCATCATCTGCTCCCTCAACACCACGAGATTTTGCTCCGGATACTATTAACCTTCCTACAGTAGTAGCGCTTTGAACATATTGAGGAATTTTTGGAAGAACTTTCATAAAATCTCCTAGTTTCAATGCTGCCATTTTATCTGCTTGTAGTGTATCGAGTAATGCTTTTGCCTCAGGTGGTAATTGTACCGTTCCTAATAAACCTTTGACCGCATGTGGAAGGGATTTTGCATAAAGAATTTTAGCCTCCGAACTTGTTGCAGACTCTTTTGTTAAAGCACCTTTAATTGCAGTTGAATTTTCTGAAACAGAATTAAAAGCATTGGTTAATCTTTTACCCTCTTTATTTTTTTCATTTTTAACAAACTCTATAGACTTTCTTGTTTTACTTGCTTCATCATTCATCTCTAAAGCTTCAAATAAATAAGCTTGGGCCTCCATATATTCTAATGATGATTCAAAAAATATTTTGGTAAACTTAAGTTTTGTCTCTTCTATGTTGCCTCCACCACTTGAATTTCCACCAACTTTTGGAAGAGATATTGAGTAAGCATTTACAGATAAAAATGTTGTAAAAAATAAAAACACACTAATTTTTAATAATATTTTCTTCATTATTTTATTGACCTTTAATTTTAATATTTATTATTCTCATTAATGAGAATATACTAATTTATGAAATGTATAAAGTAATATTAATTTTATTAAGTTTTATTATTTCCCAAATTCAAATCAACAATAGTTTAGCTAAAATAAATGTAGTTGATGCTGGTTTTTCATTCGGATCGATCTTGCCAAAAGATACAATAACAAATTCTCTGCTTCAGGATAATGGAGGAATAATATATCTAAATAAATTATTAACTAATACTTCAAAAAATTTATCAAATGAAAGCTTTGAATTGACTTATGAACTTCTAAAAGATGGTAATAGTGAAGAAGACCAAAACGTAATGGTGTTTGCGCTAGATGGAGAATATATTGACAATATATCTATACCTGAAGATAAACTAACCAGGACAGATATAATTTTAAATTTTCAGATCATTTTTTTTAATGCAAAAAATAATACTTTAATAGCTTCAATACCGCTTGAAATATCAAGAAATATTTCAAGTTCAGATAAACTTTCAGCCAAGCAAATAAAAATTGAATTAAAAAAGATGTATGAAAGTGATGTTGTTAAATATTATTTAGAGTTATTAAATAACTTTAAACTCCAAAATAAATATAAAAATAGAATTGGTATTACTGAAATAAATTTTGAGGATAATGCTAAAGAATATTTAAATACAAAATTTAACAAACAAGATATCTTTTTAAAAACTAGATTTGCAAAAAGTCTAAGTTCTTTTATTGCATATAACAATGGAGTGGCGATTGTGCCTTATGGTCAAGATAGAACGTCAAACACAATAATGCTTAGATTTGAAAATTCTCAGAGACAAATAAACTTACCTAATCCAGATTATCACATTCATCTGACAATAAGAGGATTTAAAAGTGTTTTGTATAAAGAAAGTAATATTGATGAACAATGGATATATGGCAGCTATACGAATATAAAAATATTACAGCCAGATTATCCTGATGAAAACAAGAAAATAAAAATGGATGAAAAATTCAAAAATGGATTAAACGTTGAAATGTCAAAAAGATCTTTGGATAATAAAGAGTCTTTTGAATGGATTTTTTTTAATGACAGTCTCAAAGTTCTTTTTGATAACTTTAGCAAGCAAACTGTTGCGATAGACAAAAAATGGTTAAAAAGCTCAAATGAAAACAAAAAAATTTCTAAAATTTTTAACGATATAAAGGAGGTATATGATAGCTGCAAATAATTTTATAAAAATAATCACATTTACAATATTAGTCATATTAACAAATACGCTTGCTCATGCAGTAGAATTTAGAGGTTCTGCTCAAGAAAATTGGAAAGGTGTCTATACTAAAAAAAAGGCCGTAGCGGCAATGGAAAATGCTAAATCAAAAGCATGTATCAATGCCTTTAATAGATATATCCAAAATATGGAAGAGTCTAAGAGAATGATTTTTGAAGGTATAGAAGATCAAATCTACAATAATATTTACGAATACATGACATGTAGCACTATTGTTGAAGAAAAAATTGATAAGAAAGAAAGAAAAGCAATTGTAGTCATGAAAGCAAGTATAGATGAAACAAGAATAGATATTGAAATTAAAAAAAGCTCTAAAGTTTTTGCTTCTGATAGTGGAGAAAAATCTAAATTAGCAATGATTTTTTTTTCAAGAACAGTTGCTGCTCAACGACAATTTGACTCCAGAGTTTCAAATGTAGAAAAAAAAACTAAAGGAATAGATATTAGTGAAGAAGAAACAGACACCGGAATAAGTTCAATGACAACTGAAACAAATGTTTCTGAAACAGGAGGGAGTACATTAAAAAAAGCTGATGTAACGGAGTACATGGTTGATGATAATGATACAGTAAAATTAGAAGCTGGGATGAAAGAAATCTTTACAAAAGCAAGATTTGAACCTGTTTCAGGAGGAAGACAGTTAAGAAGCAAATGGAGAGAACTAAAAAAAGAAATAGTTGACTCGTTAGAATCTGGAGGAGGAATACCAGAAGAAATAAAATGGACAATTGAAGACTTATTAATGGAAAAAAATGTGAGTTATGTAGTTTTTGCCTATTTTGATGTAGGGGTACCGGAAGTTGATGCGGTTACTGGAAACCAAGTTGTAAATGCTGCATTAACTATAGCTGAGATAACCCGGCTTGGCGACTCAGATCCAGTAAGTATGGGAACTATTTCAGGAGTTCAAATGAGAGGTCAAGGATCAAATACAGATATTGCAAAAAACAATGCAATAAATTCAACGGCTAAAGCAACAGCAGAAAAATTGGTTGCTTTAATTAACAGTAAAGGAATCAATTAATGAATAAAATAATAATCTTTATTTTTATACTTTTATTTTTTAACTCTTGTGCGTCAAATAAAAAATTTGAGTTAGCAAAAGAAAATTGTAAAACCACTTACGGTTATTTTACAAAATCTCAAGATTGTCTTGAATTAAAATTTGAAAGTTTAAACCCTAATAAATATAGTGAATATAAAGAGCTACATAGTTTAATTTTAAAAGCACTTTCAGACAGAGTTTATAAAAATATTATAGATAACAATCAAGCATGGTTGATATATGACGATATTATTAAAGGCTTTAATAAATCAAAAGATAAAAATCAGTATTTAATAACTGTTCTCAATAAATATAGTTAATGATGATAAAAAAATTTTTTAAGAAATATTATATTTTATTTTTGGTATCTTTTATCTTCTTTCAAATTAGTAATTTCTCCCATGCAGGATTAGATTTAAATAATCTTGTGGCAGGAAAGATGGGACTGGCAGAAAAAGATAAAGAATTAAAAAATTTTTTTTCAAATAATGAAATAACAATATCTATGAATAATCAGGAAAAAAAATACAAATTTGATGAGAAACAATATGAATTGTATCAAAATGATAAAGTTATTGAAAAAGGTAAATGGAAAATTGGCGGTCTTTTTAAAAATTATATACAACTAACAACACAAGATAAAAAAAAATATTATCTAAAAAAGATAAGTCAACAACCGTTAATATATCATTATGATAAAGTGCCAGGATCTGAAAAAGCAATAGAAACAAAAATTGAAATAAAATTATCTAGCAAGCTGGATATTAGTATTGAAAATGATGACTCGGACAATAGTAATCTGGCAGATAATAAAAATGATAAAAACAATAGTAAGAAAAATGATATCAATACTATTTATTATCAAGATGAAAATTCTATACACATAAAAGGAAAAATGTTTTCACAAAATTATCCAGCAAAAAATATTGCTGGGGAGCACTGTTCTAAATATAATAAAAATGCTTATTTATTTGACGAAGATTGGAAAAAAGGAAAAAAAAGTTCTATTCTTTTTTATTGTAGCAAAAAATAT
>Ga0255769_10003755_pt1 | contig 15151 bp, 10 predicted proteins | sample 041ome_9_FD_179637 | JGI IMG/M metagenome (GOLD analysis project Ga0255769, IMG submission 179637) | Coastal salt marsh microbial communities from the Groves Creek Marsh, Skidaway Island, Georgia - 041413US metaG (version 2) | ecosystem: Environmental > Aquatic > Marine > Intertidal zone > Salt... | reverse complement strand
GGACGCATCATCGTCGGACCGAATTACAAGGCGTTTCTGAACACGATTTTTCTGGTTTTGGTGCCGTCGATTACGTTTACGTCGGCGGTGGCGCCGAGATTATCGCGAGAATATTCGTGGGCGTGGCAATTAGTATCGGTGGTTTGGCCGATGTACGTGCTCGGGTGCTTGATACGGACCGGGACGATGGATCCTGGGATACTTCCGAGGTTGCCGAGACCGCCGCCGAGAGACCGGAACGACCCGCCGAGAGAACGGACGAGGGACGTGCCGCACGAACCGACGAAGAAACTGGTGACGGTGAAATGGAACGACACGACGAATTTTTTCCAGCCGCCGAGGGCGCATCATTGCTCGATAAACAACGATTGCGTGGAGAAGTTTGACCATCACTGTCCGTGGGTCGGGACCACCATCGGGAGGAGGAATTATAGACATTTTTTATTGTTCGTGTTTGGGACGACGCTGTGGTGCGGTTTCGTCGTGGGGAGTTGCGTGATGAGCATTTTAGTGGAGATTGACGAGAGAAACGACGCGGTGGATCCCGAGACTGGGAAATCGGTGAACACGAACGCGGTGGCTGGCGCGTTGAGAGCGTCCGGAGCGGCTTTGTTTTGTGGCATTATAGCTTTGTTTGGATTTATGTTTGTCTTTGCGCTTTCGGCGTTCCATGTGTATTTGATTTGTCAAAACCAAACGACGTATGAAAACTTCCGCGAAAGGGGCGAAGAGGAAAATCCGTACACGAGAGGCAATTGGTGCAAGAACTGTTTCGAGATTTTCTTCGAACCGATACCGCCGAGTTGGTTTGATTTCCGACGGTACGCGGACGAAGACGACAGCGCCGATCGGTTCGCCGAACACATGCGGCAAAGAGGATTGCTATTGCAAGAACAAGACCCGGAAATCGCGAGGAAAGAGACGGAGAAACGGTTGGCGGAGTTCACGGAAGATTTGGAAAAAGCGAAAGAAAAGATTGCGTACAAGCAAAACTTAGAGTTGAGCGAGCAAGCGGCGATGTTAGAGGAGGAAAAGAATCGAGAGGAGGAAGGCATCGCGATGAAGATGAAAAACGCGTTGGCGAACGTGTTCGGAAATGGTTCCACCGGCGCGAAAGAGAAAAGAGGAGACGACGTCGACGACGAACAAGTACGAAACGGCGAAGACGGAGACGACTACCATCACGACGAAGAATTAGGAGGTTTTGAATCTCCGATAGTCTTCGATGAAAACTACGTCCCAGACATTCTTCGCCAACAACAAAGCTCGGATGAGGACGGCGGCAGCGAAGCCTCGGTCAGTTCGAGAGCATCTTCGGACATGGACGAACGCAAACGCAGGTTCCAACAAGAAAAAGGACGTGGCAGATTTGGAACCGGCGGATCGAGCGACGACCGCGAGAGCGAAGACGACGACGAAGAGCACGTCGACGATACCGCCGCAGAGAAAGAAGAATTGAAAAAACACGACGATAACGACGAAGATTACGGCTCTTCTTCGCTCTCCGACGAGGACGACGAAAACGACCCGTCTCGAAAACCAAACGACGAACGCGATACCGAAGCCGATAACGAAGTGCGATCGGATACGAGTTCCGAAGACGACCTGTCCTCATCTTCTTACTCCTCGTCTCTCTCTTCCAAGTATAGCAATAGCGATAGCGATAGAAATGGTAGCGGTAGCCTCATCATCGGTGAAGGCGGCGGCGACGACGACGACGGTTCGTATTATTCATCGGACGCTTGATGAAAGATTTAGATATTTGGGAAATTCGCACACAAATTGAACACGCGCCGCGCATAAATAATCAATCACACACACCCGAGAGATCTTTCTCTCAAAACCAGAGAGTCATATCGCGTCTCGATCATCATGCGGACGACAACGAGCGAGCGCAAAACATTACGTCTCGCGCGTTTGCTCGCCTTTTTCGCCGCGTTTTTGTTCACCTTTAACGCGCTCGATGCGTTTTTCGCGAATCAATCGAAAAGATCTCATCGAGAACACCGAGAGTTGTTGGCGTCTTCTGTTTCTTCTTCTCCTTCTTCTTCTTTCAATTTTGGAGGAGATTCGAAGGCACTCGGAGAGCAGTCCGCGAGCGCTTCTTTGCGTTCGTCCTCGGCGACTCGCGAGGAGGGCGACGAGCAAAGTTTGAAACCGACGACGACGAGAACGACCGGAAGAGGAGAAGGAGGAGGAGAAGGAGTAGGCCGCACTCGGCGAAAAAATGGTAACGAAGAAGTCGGCAAATGGGGCGATTTTAACCCAATATCGCACGCGGAGTATTCCGGCTCGGTCTCAAAATGGGGCGAAAACAACTTCAAATCGTCCGCGAGAGAGTGCCACGACGAATGTCTCTCCATGAACCCGGACGGGAAAGCGGTCGGCGCCCAGGCGTGTAACGTGTGGGTGTGGTGCGGGGACGAAAACGGATGTTTAGGGCAAAAGTATCGAGCGTGTTGGTTGAAGCACCAAGCGAGGCCAGAGATGGCGATTGGCGCGAAAGACGCGACGAATCCGTGGACGAGTGGGAGTTTAGCTCCGCAATTACCGATGAAAGGAGATCCGGGGAGTCATCGAAAGTTTCACACGTTGGTCACGACCAACGCAAACGTCTATCAGGCGTGGCAAGTGCGGTTGATGTATTTTCACTGGAAGAAACAGAAAAAAATATGCCTAGAACAGGAAACAAAGGAAGAACCGTGTCAAATGGGTGGTTTTACTCGGGTTTTGCACGACAAACCAGATTCGTTGATGTCGGAAATTCCAACCTGCGTCGTCGATCGATTAGAAAACGAGATGGGATTCGTCGTCCTGAGCAGACCAAACGCGTTTAAGCAATACTTTGAAAAATGCGACAAGATTGAAGAGACGTACGTGTTAATGGCGGAACCCGATCACGTGTACATCAAACCGATTCCAAACTTGATGATTGGCGAACGACCAGCCGCGTTTCCGTTCTTTTACATCGAACCGTCTCGATGGCCAACTTTAATCAAACGCTTCGTAGGGAACGATAAAATGACCGCGGAGGACATCGAAAAAGTCGATCCAATCGGGTCCTCCCCAGTCTTCATTCGCAAAGACGATTTGAAGCGATTAGCCCCAGTTTGGGTAGAAACCACATTAGCGATTAAAAAAGACGGAGAAGCCAACCGAGACTGGGGATGGGTCCTCGAAATGTACGGCTACACCATCGCCGCCTACCGCATCGGATTACAACACGACTTGCGCCCACAGCTCACCTCGCAGCCGCCCTGGGACAAATCCATCGGTGACTTCCTCTCCATCCACTTCACCTACGGCATGGACTACGCCTTAAACGGCACCTTCACCCCAGGAAAACACGGTCAGTGGAGATTCGATAAGCGAACCTACCAAAACGGAATACCGCCGAGAGATTTAGTCGTGCCTCCGGAGAAGTGCGACAACGAGTTGGTGAAGTTGTTGATCGATTGCATCAACGAAGCGAGCGCGAACATCGAGACCTGGGATACTTTCGACGGTAGAAATAGAGTGATCAAGAAAGGAGGTTTGAATCAACCGAACGTGTGAAAAGAGTATGTATAGTTTTTTGTAATCGCGCCTTGTAATAGCAGCACAGCTTTAGCATACCTGTATCTAGTACGAAGGGTGCACCTTTTCCAGCAGAAAAAAAAGAAGAAGAGAGACACGTCTCTCATCTTTACTTTTAAAGCACGCTCGCTCGCTGGTCATCGCGTTCTGTATAAGAAAAAAGCTTTACCTCGCGCGTCGGTATTGATGTCCGCGCTCGCTTCGACCTCGTCTGCTCTCTTCTTCGCTTCTTTTCGAGCTCAATCCTCGGCAAAACGACGACACGCGAAAAGTCGAACCTCGACGACGACGACGACGAAAGCTTCTTCCTCTTCCTCATCTTCTTCTTCGAAGATGATGGACACGCTGCTCGGCGCGACCATCGAAGGCGGAGACGATCTGATTAAAAAGTCCGTCGAACAGTACTATGGAGAGACGCTGACGACGTCGGCGGATTTGAAAACGAGCGCGTGCTGCACGCCCGGTGGATTACCGACGTATCTCAAGAACTGTTTACGTCTCGTGCCGGATGAAATCAAAGCGAAGTATTACGGGTGCGGGTCGCCGACGCCGCAAGGGATCGAAGGGTTGAGGGTCTTAGATTTAGGCTCGGGTTCAGGGAGAGACTGTTACGTTGCGGCGAATTTAGTCGGAGAGAAAGGCTTCGTGACGGGCGTGGATATGACTGACAATCAGTTAGACGTGGCGCGGAAGTACGTGGACGAGTATTGCAAACAAACGCTCGGGTATAAAGAAAATAACATGAAGTTCGTCAAGGGAGAAATTGAGAACGTAAAACAGGCTGGTATTGAAAACGGAACGATCGACTTAGCCATTTCCAACTGCGTGGTAAATTTAAGTCCGGATAAAAAGGCGGTTTTGCAAGGCGTGTACGACGCGTTGGCGGACGGAGGCGAGTTTTACTTTTCGGACGTGTATTGTGATCGACGATTAGATCAAGAGTTGAGGAAGGATCCGATTTTGTTGGGCGAGTGTTTAGGCGGGGCGATGTACGTGGAAGATTTCAAGCGACTGTGCGTGTCGGTTGGGTTTACCGATCCGAGAGTGTTGGAAGGGCACGTGATTGAAGTGAAGGATGAAAAGTTGCAAGCGTTGTTGGGCGAGGCGACGTTTTATTCAATCACGTACAGATTGTTCAAGTTACCTCCGGGACGGTTGGAAACGTTGTGCGAGGACTACGGCCAGTACGCGGTGTACAAAGGAACGATCGAAGGCAATCCGAACGCGTATTCTTTGGACGATCACCACAGATTGGAAACTGGCAAGCCGATGTTGGTTTGCGGGAACACCGGATCGATGTTGGGCGAGACGTGGTTGGGCAAGCACTTCGACGTGGTTGGCGATCGATCGAAACATTACGGACTGTTCGATTGCGGGCCAAGTCCAGTGGCCGCGTCGAGTGGTGGTGCCCCCGCTGGCGGGGCGTGCTGCTAGAAGAGAAAACGCACGAGAAACAAAAACAAACGATGTAAATAAAAAAACAAACATATACTACTTGGTACGTACCAGTTACACACAAATAAGAAGATACTATTTATTGAATACGCGGTTTAAAATTCATTAAAACATTATACGTGTATATATATAAAGCTCTTTTCGTCGTCGTCGTCGTCATGTTTCATACGTCCGTGATGATGATGATGATGATGTTAATTCAGTTCTTTTAATGTGTTGTTGTACAATCCCATCCGTTTCTCTCTCGCTCCTTCTCGCGAAACGAATACGCGTGATATATGTAAAATTTAGACGCGAGCGTAAAAAACATAAGAACTTTAATGCCTTCTTATGTTTATTCCGCTCGCAAAACCAAAATTTTACGCCGGAGACCCTTCATCGTTCGGCGTCGGCGGCGGACTCGGAACCGATCCCGGCAACGGTGGCGGAGGGCTCGGCGGCGGCGGCGCTTTGATCTCCGACTCCGTGTAAATGCCTTGGACGGTGATCGCAGTCACCGAGTTCTTCTTCAGCAACTCCACAAACGCCTTGTTCGCATCTCCTTCTACCGAATACACCAACGCTTCAATCTTCGTCTTCAACTCACCAGCGTGCTCCATATCTCTCGCGTACGCCACGTACCCAACGTCCACAAACCCGTAGTACCCTTTCAAACTTCTTCTCTTCTTCCACACTTTGTCTTCCACCAACGTCACCTTGGTCCCGTTGCTCGGGATGTTCAAATACTCCGCCATGGACAACGTAAACGAACTTCTCTGCGCCGCTTTAAACGAATCCGTGCTGTATCCTTCGATGGCCATTCGCGACGAAATAGACGCGATCGGGGTATAAAATCCGCTGCCCGTGTAGGCGACAAAGTTCGGGTCCTCCTTCTCCGGTTCGTACACGTACAACCCAAAAATCAACCCCATGACTAACATTAAAAATCCAAAAGCGGTGAGTTTCTTACACACGGACTCCGAGCAGCACAACACTCGACCGTCCCACTCTTCGTCCTCTAACCACGGAATCCCTTCGAACCCGCCGCCTTTCTTCCCGCCTCTCTCGCGCTCCAAAGAGACGTCGCCTTTGATTTTTTCCAAGAATTGATTGTTGCTCGGCGCCATCCTTCTTTCTTTCAAAACTTTTGATCTATACACGAACAGCGCGCGCGCAGAAGAGTAATAAAAGAGGTTTCTCTCTCGGTCAGTCTCTTATATTTTCTCGATCGATCTTCGCGACGAACAATAAATAACGAGGAGAAGAGATCGATCGATCGTCTCTTTTAGTAAGCGCTCTCTCCGCTCTTCTCGAAGTAAAAAAGATTACACGGGCAGCACAAAAACGCGTTCGCGCTCGGTGTGCGTGATCCGCCCGTTTGAAGCGTGTTGTGGGGGAGATCTTCTATAAAATTTCACGAGAGTAAACTCTTTCCTCGTCAAATCGATCTGGGAACAGTAAAGAGAGAGAAAAAGAACCGCGCAGAACAACGTACCTTTGGGCTCGGCTATGTCTCTCTCTCTCTAGTATTCGTTTACGCTTCTCTCGTTGGGCTACTAATATGTGAGGATGAGTGATGGAAATTTGGAGTTTCCTGCGTGCTGGCCGAAAAAAAAAACGAATCGGCGTCTTGTTTGATAATTTAGGGCTTCATAAAAAAAAACAAAAAGATATATTATTCTTAATTCACTCTTAAACTCCATCTGTCGTTCATACCATGAGAAATCCATCGCTTCCCATCAGCACAGCGAAATTAAGCCTCATTGGGCGCCAATAGTATTGCGGTTAGTAATAACGTGAGAAGTCGGCGTGATGACAGGTATTTTCCTTTTTGCTTTTTGCCGTTTCGATTATTCGAGAAAGAAAAACGTTTCGAGATCAGAACGAAGACGGCTGTTCTTTCTGGGACCTCGCATGAAATTATCTTTTTGCACGTCCAATGAACGCAGAAGTTGTTGATGATGTACGCGTGTGTCTCTCTTGATTGCAATGCTATTCTATTTATTTACCTATTATTCATGGTAAGTATATGTGTCTTTCTGCTTTGCGTTTCTTTTTTTCTCGTCTCGATCTCGTCTCGTCTCGTCACTCTTCGAATATATGTGTATTTTTTTTAACTAATCAATAATGATGATTATTCTAACTCGTGTATAACGTTCCATGTTCGTACGTTAACGTTCCATGTTCGTATCGCCAACCAGATGGTAACGGACAGTCGTTGTCGAGGAGGTATTGTAAACATTCGGAATGATTTTGTTGGTGCGCAAAACGTACGGCCCGCTCGTCCCACGGCGCTTTGGCGGTTTCGTGCAAGAACTTCAAACAGTCCAAGTGGCCATACCAGGCCGCATGCTCACACGCCTCTTCGCCATATTCATCATACTTATACTTACGCTCATCGAGATATTCGAGTATGTGAAGATGACCTTGCATAGCCGCCAATGCAACAGTCCCCGAACCCCACGGCGCTTTGGCGGTTTCGTGTAAGAACTTCAAACAGTCCAACTGACCTTGATCGGCCGCCCACGAACACGCATTTTCGTCAAATTCATCGTATTCACGCTCGACGAGATATTCGAGGATGTGGAGATGACCATTTTCAGCCGCCCCGGAGGCAGTCTTCCAATCCCACGGCGCTTTGGCTTCTTCGTGTAAGTATTTGAGGCACTCGAGATGACCATTTCCGGCAGCCCCTGCACACGTCCATTCATCGATAGGACACTCATTTGCAACGCAATACTTTATCATTTCCATGTTACCTCTATTTGCGGCCGCAGCAATCGTTTTTTCGTCCCATTTGCACTTTTTCTCTTCTCGTATCCACTTGAGCAACTCGAGTTTATTCGTTTGAGCAACTTGATAGCAAAACGTTCTTTCGTCCCACCATCTCGGCCACAAGGATGGATTCTCCCACGCGATTTCCAACGTAGATATCGACGACATCTCTTCAACTTGAAACTTCTTTCTCAACTCACTCTTACGAGACGATCTCTTCACCAACGCCCTCGTCTCCGTATTCACTTCAAACAAAAACTTCACGTCAGTTCGATTCAATCTCGGCAAAATGTGCTCGAAACAAATATCGTCGTTGTTGACGATCACGTCCCACACGTCTCTCTCGCCCGCGCGTCTCTTCTGCGCTCGCGTCGTCGCTCCGTAAAACATCTCTCTCTCTCTCTCTCTTTTGCGCGCGCGCGCAGAGAGCCAGAAAGTGCGCTTTCTTTTTTTCTTCTGTCTCTCTTTTTTGTCGCATGCGATTTCCGTTTTTCTTTTTTTTCTTTCGAGCAGTGTGATTTTGCCCGTTTTTTCCTCAAAAAGCAGCCACACGGGCGAGAGTAAAATTTAGAGTGGATATACACACAATCTAACAGAGCGCAAAAAGCCGGAAGAAGAAACTTGGCGCCGAACGGTGTGACACAGAAAAAAGAGAACCCCGCATGATTCCTCCTTCTCTTTTTACCCTCGCGGCGGCGGCCGCGTTGACCCGTCGCTGAAATTACGGCACATAAATATACGTGAAAGAAGAAAATGCATTCTCTTCTCCTTTCCGGCGCTCCTTCTTCCCGGCGAATAATGACGACGTCGTCGTCGTCGTCATCGAGGAGCAGCAGGAGCGAGACGAGCAGCGGCGCGCGTCGTTGGGAGAATGGAAGAGGACGACGCGGGAGCAGCGGCAGAGCTTCTTCTTCTTCTTCTTCTTCTTTCTCCCCGTCGTCTGACGAGAACACCAACGGCGGAGAGAGACGACGGAGCAGCGGCAGCATTTCGAGGTCTTCGAAGGACCAAAGACTAGGAGAAAAAGAAGAAGAACGAAGAAGAGCGGCGCCGGGAAGACGGACGACTACTGCAACGTCGAGCAACAACACTTCTTCCTCATCTTCTTCTTCCTCAACGTCGCTGTTTTCAAAAACGGCGACGCCGGCGGAAATATGCCAATTGGTCCTCTCCGAGCTGGAAAAGAATCCGGATAAACCGGGTTTGCGCGTGACGGTGTTTAGCGCCGTGCAAGCGTTGGCCATCGATCGAGACTGCGTGTTGCATTGTTGCGCTTTGTTGCGAGAGTGCTTGAGCGGGAAGTACGGCGAGAACGCCGTGTCGATCGTTTCTCCGGCGACGATTGCGCTGCTCGTGCGCGTGGAGAGAGCGAGGACGAAAGCGTTGGGGTATAGAAATAGAAGTTCGAGTCGCATGCGGTACGTCGCCGCGGTGTTCAAGCTCGCGGAGGAGAAGTACAGAGGACGGAAAGGCGGAGAGAAGATGTTTTGTTCGCTGGAGAGTTATTGCGACGTGATTCAAATATTAGCCAAGTTTTGTGCCGAAGAGGACGAGCAAGGGTATTACGAGAGGTTGCAACGGCAGGCGCCGTATAGTTCTCTGAAATCATCTTCGTCTTCTTCTTCGTCGTCCGCGGCTGGGACGGGAAGGAGTAGCGGTAGTAACAACAGCAGCAGCAGCAATAATAATAGCAATAGATTACTCGATCCGAAGTGTCCCGCGCTCGGAGCGCGAGTAGAACCAACGTTTGACACGGCGTTAGATTTTTGGCGACGTCTCGAAACGCTTCTCACGGAGGAGAAGAAAACGTTTCCGGCGGAGTTTGACAACAACGCAGTCGTTTCGGGCGTACGTGCTTTAGTCTCCGCGAAGAAGCGATCCGAGGCGGAACGGTTTTTGTCGAAAACAAATCCAAAGTTACTCTCGGCGTCTTGTTTTAACGTATTGATTGAGTCCTTTGGTGACGAGAAAAACGTCAAAGGTATCGAATCGACGTTGAAAATGATGCGAGGATTTAACGTTCCTGAAAACGAAGCCACGTTTGGCGCGTTGGTCACCGCGTTTGCCAAGTGCGATCGACTCGATCAAGCGGAGGAGTTTCTCGAACTCGCCGGGAAGAAGAAGTATGCCACCGCGAGGTCAAAACCAGGCGTGCGCGCGTACACGTCGTACATTCAACGTTTATGTCTGGCAGGACGCGTCGGCGAGGCGAGAAAAGTGTTGTTCGAAGGCATGCTCAGGAGAGACAAAATTGACGTTAAGCCAAACGTGCACACGTTTACGGCATTCATCGACGGCCTCAACTACAGCGAATTTGAAACGCCAGGGAGCTTGAGAGAAGAAAAGAAAATCATCGCAGAAATGTTTAAAGTTTTAGAAGTCATGCACGCGGTGAACGTGAAGCCGACGACGGCGACCTTTAACGCCATTCTGAAACGCGTATCGGTCTTGTTCTCGTCCAATTCGTCCGTGAAGAATAAGCGAGTGGATGACTACGCCAGAGCTGTCATCGACGAGGTCTTTCAGAAGATGGAAGAGGCAGAGTGCACGCCAAATCTCATCACGTACAACACGTTGATAGACGCATCGGTAGCCTCGGATCGACCGAACGACGCGTACGAATGGCTTTCGCGTTTGGCAGAGTCAGGTTTGAAACCAGATCAGTACACGTACGCTACGTTGTTGAAATTCTTCGCCTTGCGACGAGACGCGAGCGGGACGAAATGGGTCCTTGCCGAAATCGATCGTTTACGCGTGCGCGTAGACGTGCGAGTGTATAACGCGGCGTTTAATGCCCTGGCCAAAAGCGGAGAGATTGACGAAACCGTCGAATTGATTCACGCGTTGGAAAGTACAACGGGAGTTTCTCCTGATGCGGCGAGTTATTTGGTCATCATCGACGCCTACGCGGCTGATTCGAAAATCGAGGACGCCGTGAGAGTGTACGAAACGTTCTGTAGAGGTGAAAGCGAGGAAAGCGCGGCGAAAACGGACGCGCGAACGAGATCTCGCATGGTGAAGATACTTTGTGATTCTAAGAAGACCAGTTCATCGTTTCAAGACGCGGATGTTTGGATCGAGCGCATCATCGAAGAAGATTCTGTTTCGGAAGACGAGAGAGTACAACTTCGTCAAGCTACGGAGCAATACTTAACGATGAAATCGAGCAGCAACACGGCTAGTAATCAAAAGAAAATGTCGTCGTCGTCGTCGTCGTGGTCCCCTTCATCTTCCGAGCAGCAGAGAGCACCGCGAGTTATCATTCGCGAAGCCGTTTTGCTTCCAAAAGACAACGATGCCAGCGTCGGTTCCCGAGACGAAGGCATGTACGCGATGTACTCGATGGAAAAAGAAGACGATAGTGATGAAATCAAACTCACGAAAACAAACGTGCCGTGCGACACGGATCAAACCTTCAAATGGGATCGAGGTGTGGAGATGTGGAAATTTTGGTTGGGTATCCCGAACCGTTACTATCGCGACACGAGTTCACCTTTCACCGACGAAGACGAAGAGAACCCCGTATCTGGGAACGGTCCCGTCGAGGTTTAGTTTTGCAATATGTATATTTTAATAATAGCGCGTAATAAATAAGCTTACATGCAGTATCTCTACTTCTACGACTAAATGCTGTTGACTTGCCAGGAGCTAAAACTATTCTACTTCTCTCTACAACGTGTTCGAGCCGTAGCCCGACCATCCGCGAGTGCCGACGAGCAACGACCCGGCGCCAGTTTGATTCGCCACTCTGGCCCTCGACATATTAGACTCTTCTTCTGTTTCTTCTTCTTCTTCTTCTTCTTCTCTTCCTCCTTCAGTATCCTCGTCTTCCTCTCTCGTCACGGCGGCTGCTTCTAACAATCTCGTCGCGTGGTCAATAACGCTCTCAAAAATCTCAGCGTTCATACCTTCGTGCGTCAGAAGCGCCTCCATCCGGTTTCTCCTTCTCGCCCTGTTCTCTTCTTCTTCTTCTCTCGCTCTTCGTTCGCGGTCCACCGCGTCCATCTCGTGCAACGCTCGCCCGTCCTCTCTCTCCGCAGCTTCGCCTCGCCTCGTCGCGCGCGCCGTCCGAATCTCTCTCGGACGAAGCAGTAACCCCTCCTCGCTTCCATTCTTCGCCGCTTCTCCTCGCCTCTTCTCTCGCAAACTCTTTCGGCACGTCGGACACCTCCGGCTTCGAGAGAGCCAGCTCTTGATGCACTCCTCGTGGTAGACGTGTTTACAAGGCAACTCGGCCACGAATCGACACTTCTCGTCCTTTCCCGCGACGATGGTGGTGGTGGTGGTGGTGGTGGTCGCGTCCTCCTCCTCCTCGAAAAAACCCGCCAAACATATCGCGCACTGCTTCCCTTCGCCCTCTTCGAGCGAAACTTCTCTCCTCGAGACGCGCTTCAAGTCGTTTCGACTCGCTCTTCTCTCCTTTCTTTGTCGTTGTTGTTCTCCTCCTCCTCCTCCTCCTCCTTCGCCGGCTTCTTCGCTGCTCGAATACTCGTCGTCGTTTTCGTTTTCGTTTTCGTTCTCGTCGTTCTCGTCGTCGTAATCGTCGTCGAGATTCCACGTGTGCAGCCACGCCTCGTAGGTCATTCTCTGCGTGCTGATGAGCTCCATTGGTTTTGGTCGTTTTCGTTCTTTGTTCGCGTCGTCGGTTTCTCTCGATGGTCTAAAAATTTATGCCGCGCTTTTCCCGCGTACGTACGAGAAATTTTTTTCCCGGGAAACAGAAAACCGTTATCCACATTTTTAACGCGCGAATCGAGATAGAGAGAGAGAGAGTAGGAAAGCGCGGAAGAGATGCGATAGCGCGGTGAGAAAAGAGAGAGAGAGAGCTCTCGCGTTTCTTTTTTTCTCGTTCTTCTCTCGCGATGGTTACCCGCGAGGAGGATGTCGACGGAGAAGAAGAAACTTCATTAACTTCTTCCAACTCCCCGTTGTTAAGTTTCATGGAAACGCACCGACTGGTGTTCCTGGCGAAGATTGTCCCGCTTATTGGAGAAAATAGGACGAGATACCGCGACGGGGAAGTGCGCGAGCGGTTGAACGCGTCGAATTTTGCTCGGTGCAGCAAGTTTTGTTTGCGAGCGATACTCGATGGGAAGACGCGAAGACTTGATGTGAAAGAGGTGGAGGAGATAACGACCTCGGAATATTTACGTCTGGCGATCGAGCGGAGGGATTTACCGCTCACCGCGGAGACGTTTTTCAAAGTGGTCGCCGGAAGAGCCCGCGAAAAAGTCGTGAAAGCGTTGCGAGAGGAGTTTCGGTGTCCGTTCGATGAGATGTCGACGACCGCGGCGGCGTCGGATGAGAAAAAAATGGCGGTGTTGCGATATTTGGTACGCGAAGGGTGTCCCGTCGCGAAAGAGGCGATGATCGTCGCGTCGAGGCATCGCACGATTGATTGCGTGTCGTATTTGTTTTCGTCCGTAAAGGATGGCAGAGACTTGCTGGACGCGCGGTGCACGGAAAATGCGGCGTACATTGGAAATTTGGACATGATGATTTATCTGAGATCTATCGGATGCCCGTGGTCGTCCGAAACGAGCTTTAGAGCCGCGTACAGAGGACATTCGCATCTGTTTCGTTGGCTTTGTGAAAACGGCTGTCCGGTTGATCACGTCGAGTGCAGACGCATCGCGGCGCTGTTTTTCGCGCGTTTAGGTTCACCCCGAGGAGACGGGTACGGGGATATCCTGAGACAGTCAGAAGATTTCTCTCGTAGCGATGGCGCACTGTAATTTATTCGTTGTATGCTATTAGATATTAAACTGCGCTACTTAAAAGCCTCGACGTTGCCGGCTGCTTTCACGTACCGTCGCTTCTTAATCGCATAGAGCGTCATGATACCGAACGCCGTCACGCACGTACCCGTCACGTATCTCCAACCCATCGGTTTCGGGTACAAAATCAACGAGAGCGCAATCGAGAGCATCTTCCTCAGCGCTTTAATAATTTCAGTATTCGTCGCTCCGTACTGTCGAATGGAGAGCAAAATGAAGGACACGCTCATGTATCCAAAAGCAGCCGCAGTCATCGCTCGGAGCACGCACTCCGGACGCGAATTCATGTAGCTAATTATGAACCAAATCTCGCCATTTAAAGTCATTCCGAACATAGTCATAAAAAGTCCGATAATATTCGCGTGCATGACGACTTCCGCGTGCGACGCCGGCAAACTGACGTTGAACAACCTCTTCTCTTCGAAATTCCCCGCCGCGGCTTCAATAAATAACGCACAAACTATCATCACAACCCCTTTCGGTTGGAATTGCGGCAAACTCGCTTTATCTCCCAGCGCGAATAGACACACACCGCACACCAACGTCATCGCCGCAAAGTAGTCCTTCTTCTCGTACCGCCTTCCTTGCATCAACGCTCCCATGACCATCGTCGGTATCACTTTCGAACACTTGGCGACAATCCTCGTCGTGTAATTAATATACGATAAACTAAAGTTGGTCAAATACATCCCTCCACTCGTCATGGTTGCTAAAATCACGTAATCTTTAAGCTTAGCTCGCCTTCTAAAAATATTAAAGCTACTCCCGCTCGCGTTGTTTTTATGTTGCTCATCTATGAGCGCGTTAAACCCTCTGCTATGACCACCACTACCACCACTACTGCTATCTCTAAACTCATCGTTCGCTAAACGCTCCAAAAACCCCAGCAAAGCGTACGTGAAACTCGTCGTCAGCGTCACGACTCCGCCAAAGCGAAACCCAACAGCCTCTTTCGCGTGGTTTCGAAACACGTACTCTTGCACGGTCGTAAATCCAAGGTACGCGAACAGCGCGCCCATCGCCAAGAGCCAAAAGATTGCTTTCTCCGAAAACAACAACTTCACCCCCCAAAGTTTGATCGGGTCTTTCTCCTTCGGCGGTTGCGGCGACAGCGGCACGCGCGAGTACGCGTCGTCCCCCACCAAAGCGCCATCGTCGCTGCTCTCGAAGTTCCCCGACCCCTTTGAGGAGGCTGACCTTTTCGCGACGGCGAGAGAGGACACTTTTTCGACGTCCGGCGACTCGGAAGAAGAGCGCTGTTGTTGTTGCTGTTGCTGCTTTGTGTTGAAGCCATCGAAGAGGCCCATTATCGCGAAGGAAGAGCGAACAGACGAGAGACGAGATGGATGGAGTTGGAGAGAGAGTCGGATTTGAAGTTTTCGTTCTCTTTTCTCTTCGCGGTCTGTCTGACGATTTTTTGAAAACGCTCATCAAAAAAACGCTGAAACGCTTTATTTTCACACAAAAAAAAAAGAACACACATTTGCAAAACGCATTCTCTAACATTCTAACGCACGTTTACTATATAAACAACACACGACCAAAGAAATGACGGAAGTCGAACCGTGGTACAAACGAGTGCAAGGCCC
>Ga0255769_10003744_pt1 | contig 15203 bp, 14 predicted proteins | sample 041ome_9_FD_179637 | JGI IMG/M metagenome (GOLD analysis project Ga0255769, IMG submission 179637) | Coastal salt marsh microbial communities from the Groves Creek Marsh, Skidaway Island, Georgia - 041413US metaG (version 2) | ecosystem: Environmental > Aquatic > Marine > Intertidal zone > Salt... | reverse complement strand
CTGGGAAGCGGGCCTGCGTCTTAACAAAGCGAAGATGCCCTCACTTTGGTTTTCCTGGCCTGGCGACAAACACTTCCCCATGGAGATTCTTAAAAAGTCCTACCTCGGACAAGCCGGACCAAACATAGTATCCTTGGTGCCAGACATGGGCCACGGGCATAGACCCGCCTGGTCTCGACCCGAAAGCTATGCCTTTGCCCGTGAGATCATAGAGTCGGGCAGGATTGGATGTAAGCGGCTCGACTCAGGTATTTTGGGCAAACAGGCTTATGCCCGTTTCCTCTACCAAGGCACCATCGACCAAGCAACTCTGGTGCACTCCACTGAAACCGGTTTTACCGGAAAAAGAAAATGGATCCAGACCCCCATCAGCATGGTTCAAAAGGGTGACATCTGGCGAGCCGACTGGCCCTTACCTCAAGGCACCACTGGCTGGTTTATAAATGTGGAAATGGACGGCCGGATCGTCAGTTCCGACTACCACAACAGATAAGAGATAAGAGATAAAAAAATCCCCCTACAACCTCAGTCTCCCGTATGGCAGGGCAGAAGCGCTCCGTCCCGCATCCCGTGAATGATCTTCTTGTCCGCCGGACAAAAAGTAGCCAAAGCACCACATAGGTTTACCCCTGCCTCAGTGGAGAAGTAATACGGGGAGAGACGCAATCTCCCCTTCATCATATCTAATTTGCCCTTATCTCCATAAACCGGGTGCTCCATCGTTACAGGCTTTCTAAACTCTTGAAGGATGGAAAGTGGAGAAGGAAAAGACTGAAGGGCATCAGATAGGGCCGAGGACCACTCTTCCGAGGAGACATCCTCTCCCACCACAACACTCCTTGCTCCCCAGGCGGTCTCATGAAATCCGCTCGCTTTGATAATCAAAGATCGTTCTTTTTTAGATGCATTGGCTAAGTCCATCCAATCACCCAATCTCTTTCCGCCAACACTGGGGCTGTCGACAAATGCACCGGGCGGAACCGGTGCCGGATCCAAAATCCAGCTGGCAGGCACAGTCTTGCAAAGAAGTTCCCTTTCCTTCCTGTCCAAATTTTCCCGCCAGTACTCCTCAAGTCTTGGATGGTGCAGCAGGGCCAGGGATAGCTTTTCCTCAAGAAAGGGCCGCATCCCCGGCGTAATCACCAGGTTTCCCGCCGCCACACATCGGGCAAATTCAGGCATTTGCGAAACCTCCGAATCAAACAATTCCCAAAAGCGGTAGACCACATCGAGTTGAACCCCGTTCAAAAAGGCATGGCACTCAGAGAAAGTTACTTCGTTCGGAGAACCAACCTCAATCTGCAATCCATTTTTGCAAAGTTCCTCTGCCAACCATTCCATTTCCGGACGATAGGTTGCCGACTCCTCGCTCACCAGGATGGCAAACCGGGCGGAATGAGCTAACTCTCCGGCTTGTAAAACGAGAGAATCACCAAAAGCCTTTGCCATAGCAGGGGCCGCATCCTTTAAATAAAACCGGCCAAGTTGATCGGTCAGCCCGATACCCCCAGGCACCGAGTCCCATTCAGTCAGAGCAAAACCCTCCTTGGTCGGCAAAAGATCGGGACGAAGAACGGGCGGAAGAACTCCCAGCATTGCAGGTGACCGCCCATGCTCGACCAACCAATCGGGTTTTCCGGCATCCAAATATTCTGCGACCCATGGAGTCTTTAGGTCTTTGTTCCGCAGAATCCTCTCTCCCTTGGCTGATTTTAAATAGAGTCGTTCTAGAGCACGAAAAAAGGATACCCCGGCATTCCCAAGCTTATGGAGGAAGTCAATCGCTTCGGCAGGTAATTGCCAGGCTTGGTTCGACCACTTCCAGGATTTTTCGGCGAACAGAGAAGTCTTTCTTGAACACTCGATTTCACCCCAACTTAAGCTGGGAATGGAATCGTTCGAATCAGTCGTCAATTTGAATATCCTTATTTCTCTGCCGTGGACACCCGGCACGCAGCCAACCATTGACGAAACGGTCCAGATCACCATCCATCACCGCCTGTACCCCTGAAGTTTCCACACCCGTGCGTAAATCTTTTACCATTTGGTAAGGCTGAAAAACATAACTGCGGATCTGATTCCCCCAGCCCATTTCACCCTTGTCCCCGTAAAACCTCTCCATCTCTGCACGCTTCTCATCCTGTTGCTTCTCATAGAGCCTGGATTTGAGTGCCTTCATTGCAGTATTTTTGTTTTTCAATTGAGAGCGTTCATTTTGGCACTGTACCACAATATTGGTTGGGAGGTGAGTAATCCTTACGGCTGAGTCGGTTTTGTTTACATGCTGCCCACCTTTACCACTCGAACGATAGGTATCGATGCGCAAATCATCGTCGGGTATATCCATATCTACATCGTCATCCTCCATCTCTGCAATCACATCGACCGAACAAAAAGAGGTATGTCGACGCTTATTTGAATCGAATGGGCTAATTCTGACTAACCGATGAACTCCACGCTCTGCCTTTGAGTAACCATAAGCATTGGTACCATCGATACGCATCGTGCATCGACTTATTCCAGCTTCCTCACCTGGCTGAATATCCTGAATATCGACTGAAAACCCGCGTCTCTCCGCCCAGCGGACATACATTCGCATCAGCATATCCGCCCAGTCACAGGATTCCGTCCCTCCTGCTCCTGCATGAATACTGAGTAAAGCAGGTCGGACATCCATTGGCTCGGAAAGAAAGCTCTCTACCTCAAGATCTTCGATCTTTTCGATCAGGCTGGACAATTCCTTGGAAAACTCAGCCAGCATAGCGGTATCATGTTCGTCTTCGTCGCAAAGTTCAGCCATCGCTTCGACATCACCAACAAGATTTTTGAAACTCTCAATTTTCTCAACCAGTTGCTTGAGACGATTACATTCAGAACTGATACGCTTCGCCTCCGACTGATCATCCCAAAAGCCGGGACTGGACATTTTTTCCTCCATTTCCACGATGGTACTTTTTTTCTCATCGCACTTCAGAAAAGACCACAAGTGGTTGGTTCTTTTAAGAAGAGTCTGCAGCTCTGCTTTTTGTTCCGGGGTAATCATAAAAATTGATTCAAACAGTAAAATCTGTGCCCTCAGGCACTTCGAGGTGCAATCCACACTCCCGCCCATGCCCACCGTGTCTGGCATCCTCCACCTTTTCCACTTCACTTATTTTACGGGTACTGTGCCAATCGCCAACCGAGTCGTAGTCCATGCCTTCCAGAGGATGATAAGGAAGATCGTTTTTCGGAAGGTATTGATATGTGGACCGATCGTCCCAGTCTAAAATCGGGTACAATTTGAGAACTCCATTCTGCTGCTCCACAAAATTGAGTTCCTGACGCTCGCTGGCTTGGGTCCTCCGAAGACCAGCCATCCATACTTTTGACTCAAGCTCACGCAAGGCACGGTCCATAGGCTCTTTTTTGTTCAGCCAGTTATACTTGGTCATGCCCTCTTTCCCCTGTTCCCAAAGCTTTCCGTAAGATGCCTCCTGAAAAGCAGGGGATAATTTGGCTGAGTATACCTTCACCTTAAAATTCATTTTTTCCTGAAGTTTTAAGGCATATTCATAAGTCCCAGGAAACAAGTAGCCCGTATCAATAAAAACTATGGGTATCTCTTCACTCACCTGACGGATCAAATGGATCATCACCGCGCTCTGCAGACCAAAGCTTGTAGATGCCATTAAGCCTGCACCATAATTTCCCCAGGCCCAACGAATCCTCCCAACAGCGTCGAGATCCGCTAACTGAAGATTGATTTCTTTCACATCCACGAGATTGGTTTTCATTCAGGCAATTAGTCATTCTGGCAAAATTTCCCGACTTAGTAAAGAACGGGCATCAATTATGACATAGGGGAATTAAGATTGGCGATCTCAGTTCGGTCACCTAATCTAAAAAATATGGATGATATCGATCAATTATGCGAACGGTTGCCCTTTCTAACAGAATGCAAGGAAGCAATTCGGCATTCCACTAAAGTCCTGATCCATGCCTTTGAGTCAGGAAACAAGTTACTTCTCTGCGGGAATGGGGGAAGTGCTGCAGACTGTGAACACATTGCTGGCGAATTGGTCAAAAGATTTTCCAACCCTCGTCCTCTTTCCGGAGAATTAGCTGAATCACTCGGGACTGATCTCTCCCAAAACCTTCATGGCGGACTACCTGCTCTTTCCTTGCCCTCCATGATTGGTTTTCACACCGCTTTTGCCAATGACGACAACCCCGAGTATGCCTTTGCCCAGCAAGTTCTGGCTTTTGGCAAAAAAGGTGATATTCTTTTAGCGATTAGTACTTCTGGAAACTCCAAGAACCTTATTCATGCTGTTCATACCGCAAAGTCATTGGGATTGAAAACCATTACCCTAACCGGTGAAAGCGGAGGACAGCTCGCCCTTCTTTGCGATTACGCAATTCAGGCACCCGCATCAGAAACACCCAGGGTACAGGAACTTCACCTGCCCATATATCACGCCATTTGTACGGTGGTGGAAGATACCTTATTTCCTCATTCAGACTAGATGGCTCAAAAGCCAGCTAATTTGCTAGATCGCCTTCCGCCTGAACTTTCTCAGTTAAGTCTGGATCTTGCCTATCTTATCCAACAGGCTGGCGGTCGCCTCCTTTTGGTGGGCGGATGTGTTCGCGATATTCATCTTGGATCCACCCCCAAGGAAATTGATTGTGAAATTCAGAACATCGGGATCGATCTGCTCAAATCTATACTTTACGCCAAATTTACCTGTCATGAAGTGGGAAAAGCATTTGGTGTACTTAAGCTTAAAGGTTTACCTGCAGAACTTTCCCTCCCCAGAACTGAGATTAAAATAGGATCCGGGCACAAAGGTTTTTCTGTAGAGGTCGATCCATTCTTACCTTTTGAAAAATCCGCTCAGCGACGGGATTTTACTATTAATGCAATCGGATTGGATCCACTAACCAGAGAACTATTGGACCCAACGGGCGGAATTCCAGATATCCAGAACCGAACACTTCGTCACATCGGTCCTGCGTTCAAAGAAGACCCCCTTCGTGTTCTCCGGGCGATGCAATTTATTGCCCGCTTCAACTTAAAACCACATTCAGAAACAATTGGGGTTTGCAAGAGCATGAGCATGGAGGACCTTCCTCCTGAACGATTGTTTAAAGAATGGAAAAAACTTCTTCTCCAAGGAAAAGATATTACTGCTGGTCTTACTTTCCTGAAAGATTGTGGCTGGATCAGATATTTCCCAGAAATCAAAGCATTGATTGGTTGTGAGCAGGACCCAGAGTGGCACCCCGAGGGAGATGCCTGGGTCCATACCCTTCATTGTCTGGACGCCTTTGCAAAAGAAAGAATTGAGGAAGACTGGGAAGATCTGGTGGTTGGTTTTGCGGTGCTCTGTCACGACTTGGGAAAACCTCTTACCACAAAGATTGGAGAAGACGGCAGGATACGCTCCCCCCTGCATGAGCCAAAAGGAGAAGCCCCTACCCGCTCGTTTCTTTCCCGGTTGACCAATCAAGTGGACTTACACGAGCAAGTGGTTCCCTTGGTTCGCCGACACCTTACCCCTCGTACCTTTTACAAAGATCAAGCCAGCGATGGTGCGATCCGGCGACTGGCTAGCAAGGTCAAGCGGATCGACCGTCTCGTCCGGGTAGCCGCAGCTGACATTGCCGGTCGCCCCCCCCGCCAGGACGAATTCCCCGAGGGCCCATGGCTACTTCAACGTGCAGAAGAATTGAAGATTAAGGATTCCGAACCAAAACCGATCCTTCTTGGTCGGCACTTGATCGAGCGCGGCATGAAACCAGGAGCGGAATTCGGGCCCCTGCTCGAAAAATGCTTTGATGCCCAATTAGAAGGCACCTTCACCGACCTGGATAGCGGTCTGGTTTATCTCAATAATTTAATTACCAAAGCCTTGGATTGACCTAGAGAACCCATGTCTTCAAGCCAACCATGGAGATTTGATGCTCAAGCAGTTTTTTGACCTAACCGGGACAAACTGGAGTCACTGGGCAACTGAAAGGCACGGAGGCCAAAAATGGGCAAGGAGGCAAGCAGGTGGTCAAAGATATCCGACTGGATGCCCTCGTACTCCACCCAGCGGGTGTCATTGACGAAGACATAAATCTCAATGGGCACGCCTTTCTCATTGGAGGGTAATTGGCGGACCAAAAAGGTCATTCCTTCCTGATGAATTTTTGGGTGCGCCCGAAGGTACTCTTTGCAGTAGGCTCGAAAGGTACCGATATTGGTGAGATTTCTACCATTTAACAAAGGAGAAACTTCTCCCAGTTCATCTAGGTTCATCCCCTTGGTGCCAATTTCTGACTTTTTGGAATTCAAATAAGGTTGGAGACATTCAATCCTTTCCAAATCCTCCACTTCCGATCGCTTGAGAAAGCGAACACTCGAAATATCAAGGTTTATACTGCGCTTGATCCGCCGCCCACCCGACTCGCTCATACCCCGCCAGTTCTTGAAGGCATCGCTGACCATGGCATAGGCTGGAATAGTAGTGATGGTCTTGTCCCAGTTTTGCACCTTCACCGTGGTGAGGGAAACATCAATCACATCGCCATCCGCCCCATACTTGGGCATTTCCACCCAGTCCCCCTTACGGACCATATTGTTGGCCGTTAACTGTATGCCGGCAACCAACCCAAGGATGACATCTTTAAAGACCAACAACAGAACAGCAGTCAGAGCTCCAAGTCCCGAAAAGAAATAAACGGGAGATTTGTCCAGCAGTATGGAGAGGATAAAAATTACTCCGGTGGCATTGACCACCAGCTTGATGGCCTGACAAATCCCCTTCAGGGGTAATTTCGAAGAAAGACTCGATTCTTCATAACTATCGTGCAAGGCATTGATCAGAGCGTCGATGCTCCATAATGCGATGACCACCAAGTAAAGGTTTACTGAAACCTCGATTATACCAAGAAGTACCTCATAGGGTCCAAGCATAACCGGTGAAAGAGCACTAATCACAAAGGCAGGAGCTATGTGAGACAGGCGGTGAAAGAATTTTTCCTTAAGAAAATGCTCCCCAACTCGGGTTTTGGTTTTTTTTGCAAGGGAACGAACCACCCCGAGTACAAAGCCTTTGACAATTAAGTTGGCCAACCAAGCGATCAAAAGAACGAGAATCAAGCAGATCACAGCGATTAACAGATCAGTACCTGGAGCAATGGTGATTGAATCGTCAGGACCTAAGCTCAGATAAGCATAAACATCCCTTAATAAAGAGTGGAATTGGTCGATCATATCTATCCCTACACTAAACCCAAAATATGAAGTGTGCTCAATGCAAAAGCTCTTATCGTAAATTTAATAGTGAGCACCAAAAAAACGCCTTAGCTAAGCAAACTTAACGATCCAAGTAAGGCTGACCTAGCTCTCTGATTTTTGGTTTGTAGAAAAGTAACTGGATACAACACCGGCAATCAAAGCAAACAAACCGAAGTGAAGTAATAAACTTGGAGAACCCTCCATGGTAAAATATGGCACACCCCGCTCCCACTTAAAAGGATCTACATCATGCACTCTATTTGCTTGCTCAGAAAAAGCCTGCATGTACGCAAAAACAGATGGTATAATCATCATAACTACACCGGTTATAATGAGTACAATGGATACGAGGTTTGGGAGACCAAATTTTTTCTTTGAACCAATACCAAAAACGAGAGAACAAAAAAGAGTGACCAGCAGGATGTAGGGCAAATGAGTTATTATTGGGAATATCTGGAACATTGTTGTAAAAAGATTATATATTTTTAAATAAAAATCTACTTAAGTGATTCTCCTATCCAGTTAATCACTGCTTCAATCATCAATTGTTCTGCAGTTTCAGAAAACACATGATTGGCCCCAGGTAATTCCACAAGTTTCTTCGGCTCATTAGCCAAAGCGAAGATTTCCTGCGAATCGGTGATCGGCACCACATCGTCCTCGGTACCATGTACCAGCAACCAGGGTATTGTAATATTCGCTGCTCTAGGAGCAGTCGAAACAATGCTTTCCAGATCATTCTTGAATGATGAGGAAAGTGGGCAACTTGGTTCTTCCCACATGCAACCAGAATCTGGGGTTTCCTCGCCAAATTCACGCTCATAAAAAGCCTTGGTATTTACCATACCGGCCAGGGAAATAAGAAAACGAATGCGATCATCCGCCGCCGCGGCCAATACTCCAACCGCTCCGCCCATACTGTGCCCGGCGTAGATCACCCGGTACCCGTTATCATGTGCGGCTGTAACGACCGCTTTCAGGTCATCCACTTCTTTGGATATGGTGGACTGCCTAAAATCTCCGCCTGAACTGCCATTCCCAGAAAAGGAGAATCGCAAAACTGGCAGGCCCTCGGCTGCCACTGCATTGGCCAAAGCAACTACGAAAGGACGGTCCTTATTCCCTGTCACTCCATGCCCGATGATCAGTAAATTGCGGGCCTTTTCCTGCCCTGCATGAAAGGTGTAGTCCAGGATCTCCCCGTGTGGGTTTTTAATCTCTTGTTTCATAGGTTTCATGGGATACTCAACCATTGCTATTGTGGCAAGCATCCAACCCATAAAAAAGCCGACTCCCACAAAAGGAGCCGGCTTTGAAAACATATCCTAAAGTTTAGGCAATTTCAGATGCGTGAAAAGCAAACCAGTCATCCAGGTTATTCAAATTAATCGCATCCTTTGGATCTCCGTCTGCCAGCCCGTTCTCAGTAAGGATCGCTTGGCGGGTGGCATCATCATGAATATATCCGGTGATGGATGCATTAAGGGCAGAAATCGTATCATCATCCAGTTTTACACCTGGCTGTTCTTTGATCCAGGCTTCCAACTGAGGATAAGTCGGTTTCGAATCCGCAATAAAGGAACGAACCGCATCTGCACTCAAACCAAGGGCATCCACCACCATTGAATCATAACCAGCACCAATTCCTGGATATCCATCCGCAATTTTACCTGCAGCTTCCAGGGAAACTTTTTGCCACATGCGGGGCAAATGAAGAACACCAAGTGGACCGGGAGTACCGGAGCTAATCAAAGGAACAATTTTAGACATATCGTATAGAATTAGGGTTAAGATTTAAAACAGTTGAAACGAAATTCAGAAAGAAGAGTTCAGTAACAACTGATAATTTGATGGACAATTCCTGCGCCTTTCCCATCAAAGGTAAAGATTAATTAAAGCACCTTTCAGTAAATCACCCTAACAGTTACACCTTATCATGAGCACAATAGAAAAAAGAATTGGATTCGTAGGACTTGGACGCATGGGAGCCAACATGGCCCGCAATCTTAAAGACAAAGGTTATCAGGTAAGCAGCGTCTTTGATATCAATGAGGAGATCGCCTCCTCCCTGGCCACTGAATTGAATTCTCAGCATGCCACTTCCCTTGCCGATGTCACGGCCCAGTCTGATATTATTCTGACCGTGGTCACCAACGATGCCGCCATGGATTCAATCTTCTTCGGCAAGGATGATAATTTATTTCAGGGATCAGCAGGAAAACTCTTTATCAATTGTGCAACTCTCTCACCCGAGGTTCATATAAAACTGGAAAATGCAGCCGCCGAAGTGGGTGCACAGACATTGGAAGGTTGCATGGCATCCAGCATTACCCAGGCCCGTGAAGGCACGCTCTACCTCATGATTGGTGGCAAGGAGGAAGTGTTTAATTCGGTCAAGGATCTGCTTGATGACTTGAGCATCAACCTACGCTTCGTAGGTGAATCCGGAAAAGCGGCTCAGGTAAAAGCCCTGGTCAATATGGTGATGAACATCAATACCGCGGCCTTGGCTGAAGGCCTCGGCATTGCCGACGCCCTTGGGCTCGACCTCAATATGATTTGCGAAATCTTTTCCCAGACCGGGGCGAACTCCCGCGTACTGGAAACAGATTCCGAGGATATGATCGGACGCGATCACGAATGCTATTTCTCCGCCGAACATGCCGCCAAGGATTCAGGAATTGCCATTGCAGTTGCAGAAGGAGCTGGAATCAAGGTTCCCCTAGCCAAGGCAACCCTTTCACAGTATCAAAAAATGGTCGAGGCCGGGCTGGGCGATCTAGATAAATCGGGAGTCGCTGAACTTACCTTTAAGGGCAGAGGTCCAGGTAACTAAACATACTAATCGCTCATGGGAATGAGCTTTTACAATTCCCAAAGCTAAATTCAAATCTAACTCCTTGTTATCACTTCGGTGTAGTTGGGTATATTTTTATGTTTTAGAGCAATTCTTTGTGAAAAATATAAAATTTTTTGCAAAAACATACCATTAGTTGTATACTGAGGTTGTCAACCGACCATTAGGATCAGGAAGGCAGCAAAAGCAAAATACAGCAATGGGGAATAGTCGAAACGGCGTAAAAACTCGTTTCCCCGCCAGACGGGGAGAGAAGAGAAAACGCCAAAAGACCTCAGTTCCTTCACATTTTGCTGACCGGATTTTTAGCCCATCCTCTACCAAGCCGACCATAGGCGTAGCCCTTTCATGTGGTGGAGCCAAGGGGCTTGCCCACCTGGGGGTTATCCGCGTTTTACTGGAGCACGGAATCGTGCCCGACATGATCGCTGGTTCCAGCATGGGTGCCTATGTTGGTGCCCTTTGGGCGAAGGGGTATGACCCGGACGAGATGGAAAAAATGGCGATGGAGTGCAGTGGCCTCCGCGGTGCTTTGAAACTGGCTGATCCAAAATTGTGGCCGATTCGTGGTTTGCTTCGTGGGAAAATTATTGAGGATGGCCTTCGGAGAAGATTGAAATACGCAAAATTCAAGGAACTCCGCATTCCTTTGGTTATATCTGGTACGGATCTAGACAACCTGGAAACTCATTGGTTCGATCAGGGAGATGTGGCTTCCGCAGTCCGTGCAAGTTGTGGTCTACCAGGCATCTTTGCACCCAAGAAGATTCGTGGAAAAAACTATGTTGATGGTGGAATCGCAGCTCCCCTTCCCGTCGAAAAACTAAGGCAAATGGGAGCGGATATCGTCATTGCATCCAATGTCATGGTGCCACCCGAAGAGAGAAACAAGCTCGATCTACGCTCCAAAACCCTGCGTCGACGATTTGCCAAAAAACATCCCATCCTCAACTTCCTCAACCAGACCTTTAATCCCTTTTCCTTTGGCAGTGGACTCCAGGTACTGGACCGTTGCGTACAGGTTGGGCAGGCACGCAGGCTCTCTTTCAGTCTAAAACAGGCAGATGTCATCATCAATGCCTACAGCTTCCATTCCCGCTGGTACGAATTTTATAAACCCCAACGTTTTATCGAATTGGGCTACCGATCCACCCAGGATTCTTTACCGGCCATTTTATCCACCATTCACGCAACCACCCCCAAAACATCCATTCATTTATGAGCACATCCCACCATCCACTATGGGGTAAACGATCCGCCGAAGAGGCTCGTGCCCTGCAAAACAAAACTTTTCGATCCTTTATCCGCGACCAAGTCTTTCCTCACTGCGTCCATTACCGCAGGAAACTAAAAAGCCTTGGCATTGGTCCGTCTGACCTCAGGGATCTGGAGGATCTTTCCAAACTCCCCTTCACCAGTAAAGCCGATCTCGCTGTGGCTGTAACCGAGGGTCGAATTCGTGATTTCCTCATTCTTCCAGACGCGGAAAAACTTCGCCGCCGTCCAGGCACTATTCTTCGTGCCCTGTTCACCGGCATCGAAAACACCCGTACTGCACTGGATGAGGAATACCGGCCTATCCTTCTTACATCGACTACCGGTCGCTCCGCAGAACCGGTGCCCTTTCTTTATACCCGCCATGATATCAACCACCTCGGAGTGATGGGCGGTCGCATCATGCAGGCAGGTAACTGTACCCGGGAAGACAGGGTACTTAATGTATTTCCTTATGCCCCTCACCTTGCCTACTGGTTGACTTACCATGCCGCCGATCAGGCAGGAGCATTTCATCTCGGCACGGGTGGAGGTAAAACCATGGGCACCGATGGCAACTTAAGGCTGTTGGTAAAAAGTAAACCAACGGTGATGGTCGGTATGCCCACTTTTGTCTATCACCTGCTCCGCCGTGCCTTGGAGGTCGGGGAGAAACTGGAGGGATTAAAAGTAATTGCACTGGGTGGCGAAAAAGCACCTCCAGGCCTTCGCCGCAAACTGGCCGGACTGGCCGAGGAACTGGGCTCGCCCAACCTGCGTATTTTATCGACCTATGGATTCACCGAAGCCAAGGGCGCATGGACAGAATGTGCTGTCTCCCCCGAGGAACCCTCCACCGGTTATCACCTCTCTCCTGAATTTGGACTGATCGAGATTGTCGACCCCAAGACCGGCGAACCCCTACCCCCAGAAACTCCTGGTGAAATTGTTTACACTCCATTGGATGCTCGTGGATCGATTGTCCTGCGCTACCGTACCGGCGATCTCTCTGAAGGAGGACTGACCTGGTCGCCCTGCCCCGCCTGTGGTCGTACCCTGCCCCGCCTACTTGGCCGAATCTCCCGGGTATCGGAACAAAGACGGATGAAACTGGATAAACTCAAGGGAGCCTTGGTCGACTTTAATGAACTGGAAGTCATTCTCGACGATGTCGATGGCATCGGTAGCTGGCAGCTCGAATTGCGCAAGGCGAACAACGACCCTCTTGAAGTAGACGAGCTTCACCTCCGTCTCTCCCTAGAGCCTAACCACCTGCCAGAAGAGATCGAGGATACTGTACGCCGGCGTTTCCGTGATGTCGCTGAAGTTACTCCCAATGAAATTTCCTACCACGATGCCGATGAAATGCGGGCATTTCATGGAGTCGGAAAAAATTTAAAGGAGGAAAAGATCGTCGATCGCCGCTCGCTTGCCGAGTCACCACCGTCCCCTTCCCCTAGACCCAAACCACCCGCACGCCGACGGAGAAAAACCAAGGAGGCTGTATAATGAGTGATCCATCTTTATATATTGTCGACGGAGCACGCCTGCCCCAAGCCAGAGCGGGTGGACGACTCGCCCAGCTGAGTGCCGGAGACTTGGGCACCTCCGTGGTCAAAGGTATTCTCGCCCGTACCGGGATCGATCCTGCCACCATCGATGAGGTGGTCATTGGCTGTGTCTGCCAACCAGCGGAAGAGTCCAACCTCGCCCGGGTGATTAGTCTGCGCTCAGGAATCCCCCAGTCTGTACCTGCCCGCACTGTTCATCGCAACTGTGCATCCGGGTTTGAGGCGATCACCCAGGCCGCCGAAAAAATGGCCGCCGGACGAGGAGAAATCTTTTTGGTCGGCGGAGTAGAAAGTATGTCCCAGATCCCCCTGCTCTTCCCCAGTTCAGCTTCCTCAAAATTTGGTAAATTGGCCAAGGCACGCACCCTCAGGAACCGTCTCTCCGCACTGACCTCTTTTCGCAGTCGGGACTTCAAGCCCGTGCCTGCCCTGCTCAAAGGACTGACCGACTCCACCTGCGACCTGGGCATGGGCGAGACCGCGGAACTCCTGGCCCGGGACTTTCGTATTTCCCGCGACCGTCAGGACAGGTTCGCTCTACAATCCCATCAAAAAGCCCTCGATGCATGCGACCGGTTGAAGGAGGAAATCATTCCCGCCTTTGACCACGCCCAATCTGCGATGCTTGCGGACGATGGCCCCCGCCCGGATTCTTCGATGGAAAAACTGGGCCGCTTGCGTCCAATATTCGAACGCAAGCGTGGCTCCGTAACTGCGGGCAATTCATCCCAGGTTACCGATGGTGCAGTCGCCCTACTCGTGGCCACTGAAGACGCCTGCAACCGCCACGGGCTTACCCCCATCGGCCGTTTGATCGACTGGGCCTATGCAGGTTGTGAGCCCGCCCGTATGGGGCTTGGTCCGGCCTATGCTCTGGCCAAGGGACGGGAACAGGGGGCACCGGAATTGTCTGAGATCGATCTCATTGAACTGAATGAGGCTTTTGCCGCCCAAGCGATTGCGGTGATGGAAGCCTGCCGCTCCGAAAAATTCTGTCATGAAAAACTGGGTTTGGACAGAACCCTCGGAGAAATGAATGAAGAGATCATTAATGTAAACGGAGGAGCCATCGCTCTCGGACATCCGGTCGGTGCCACCGGTTCACGACTCGTCCTCACCGCCCTGCATGAACTGAAGAGACGAAAAAAGAAGACCGCCCTCGCCACCCTCTGTGTAGGGGGCGGCCAAGGCGGAGCCCTGTGGTTGGAAAGAAATTAGGAGACAAATCAAATGAAAGAGAACCAACGCATACTCATCACTTCACACAGCGACCGCACTGTCACCTGGACCCTGACCCGCCCGGATGGCCGGGCCAATGTAATCGACCGGGTATTTCTCGATGAATTGAGCGATGCTCTGGACGAACTGGAACGGGACAAACTCGTCACCGGGCTGATCATCCGCTCGGGTAACCCCAAGATCTTTCTCGCCGGTGCCGATCTTTCCACCCTTTCCCAGCTTCCCCCAGATGAACTGAAAGTCTTACTTAAAGACGGACAGGATGCGTTCACCCGTATCTCCCGCCTCGATCTCACCACTGTCTGCGCCATCAATGGGCCCTGCCTGGGCGGTGGGTATGAACTTGCACTTTCCTGCGACCGCAGAATTCTTTCGGCCAACCCCAATGCCGTTGTGGGCTTGCCCGAGACCAGCCTAGGCATATTGCCCGGCTGGGGAGGTTGTTATCGCCTCCCCCGCCTGCTCGGTCTGTTTCGGGCAATGCCCACTTTGGCGGGCGGACGGCCAGTCCGTCCATACAAAGCGGGAAAACTTGGCATGGTGGACGAAGTCGTCCCCGCTGAAGTCCTTGAGCAAGCGGCCCGCGAAGCCTTGAATACGGGTAAGGCTTCGCCCCGCCTGCACTGGGACAACCTGCCCGGCCTTCGCCACCTGGTTTCCTACCTGGGCAAGCGTACCATTCTTAAGCAAACCAAGGGACACTACCCGGCTCCCCTCGCTGCACTCAAAGTGATGACCTATGGTCTCGGTGTCCGCCGGGAAAAAGCCATGGCCCGTGAGCGGGAGGAATTTCTCCAACTCGCCCGGTCCGATCTATCTTCCAACCTTCTGCATTTCTTTTTTCTTCGCGAGCGGGCAAAAAAAGTACCCGCCCCAAAGGCCGACCGGGAAATGCCGGACATCGCCCGTGTGCATGTGGTGGGAGCAGGCAAGATGGGGGGTGGCATCGCCCAGTGGGTTGCCGCACGGGGCATACCCGTCATCCTTTCCGACCTTTCTCCCGATGCCCTGG
>Ga0255769_10003740_pt1 | contig 15224 bp, 21 predicted proteins | sample 041ome_9_FD_179637 | JGI IMG/M metagenome (GOLD analysis project Ga0255769, IMG submission 179637) | Coastal salt marsh microbial communities from the Groves Creek Marsh, Skidaway Island, Georgia - 041413US metaG (version 2) | ecosystem: Environmental > Aquatic > Marine > Intertidal zone > Salt... | reverse complement strand
GTTTCACAAATATAAGATCATACACAGGTTCAAGTGTCATCTCCGAATCAACAAAGGGTGGACCACTTTCCAAGATTGGAGAACTCGTAAAAGGGAGGGAAGAATATGAAGCAAAAGTAAAGATCCTTGAAGAGATGCAGTCTGAATTAGATCAAGAGGAAGAACTCACATCGGTGGTTTCTGAAGAGCCTGAAGACGAGCCAGACGTTGAGCAAGGTACACCAACAGAATAAGCATAATCATGTTAGTTAAACCAGCACACACAGCATATGGTAAAATTTTCCTTCTTAAAGGTTTTACGATACGTTCTTGTAGTGCGTCATTTTCAAGCACCAAATCTATGGCTTGATTAGTAAGATCATCAATGGATTCCTTCATTAAAATAATCGAACAAAAAAAGGATCCTCCTGTTGACACGATTCACACAAAACAGATTGATCTATTGAAAAAGTACATTCGTGAGCGAAAGAATGTCTTCATATGCGGTGCTTCGGGAGTTGGGAAGACATATGTATTAAATGCGGTTCTAAATGAATCAAACAGTGTTGAAATTCACAGTGAACACCTAAAGAGTAAATCTCCTTTTCTCACTTTTATAAAAGGTGCTGCGAAGCACGCATTCATTGAGGATTACAACCAGGAGTTTAAAAGTCTTGTAGAGAGTGTTTCGGATGGTAATAGAAAATTGACACGGGGATCTCTCGTGGTTACATCACTAAATATGTGTATGTTTCCAAATTTTGAGACAATATTTATACCAAAGCATAAACCAGATAAGATTCTGACTCTCACAGAAGATCGTTCAAAGAAGGTTGAAAATGCAGCTGTTATGTGTAATGGTAACATTAGAGACTTCTTTTCATATCTGGATGATTATGACCAAAAGGATATATTCAAAACACCCAAAGAGTTTATAGCGGATGTCCTTACAGATCCAAACTTTACAAAAATTCCAGATAAAATCCACGAACATGGACATGTATGGGATATATTTCAGGAAAATTACTTGGATTCAAGAGGTATCAAATACGATAGAGCATCGCGTGCGTTTTCAGATGCCGATATATACGACGACCACATGTATTCAACGGGTGATTGGAATCTCATGCCTCATTTTGTATTGAATGCTCTCGCAATACCAAAGTTGTGTATTGGTACACCACTTGTAAAGGACAAGATTAGACCCGGGAGTTGTTGGACAAAGTATGGTAATTACAAAATGAGATCACAGAAGTTTAGGGATATACAAAGACGGTGTGGTCATCAATTAGGAATAGAAGATCTTTGTTTACTCAAGAAATACGCCGAAAACGGTGATATAGAACCAATGTTAGAATATGGTTTAACCCCACAAGACTTTGATGTCATGAATCATCTCGCGGTTGGAAGTAAGTTAAAACAGAGAGATGTAACCAGAGTAAAGAAAGCATTGAAAAATGCCATCGCAGAAAGAAGTTGAGAAGATCTTTGAAACAATTTTGGGTGGAGCTTTGGAAAATAAAGGTTCAAAGGTTCTCGGCGAAGAAGAAGAACCTGAGGTTACCAAGACTATCGGGAATGAAATCCACTTCTATGGCGAGATTACCCCAGAAAACACCCTTGAGTTTGTTGAGAGCTTCCGAAAGTTGGAAATCCACCTTCTCAAGCAAAAGGCAGATCTCATTGGCTACGAACCAGAGATTCGTATTCACATTATGAGTGAGGGTGGTGACATGTTTTCAGGATTCACTCTAAAGAATGTTCTTGAAAAGTCTCGCGTTAAGGTTGTGACGATTGCCCAAGGTGCCTGTTGCTCTGCGGCTACTTTCATGTTTTTGGGTGGATCAGAACGACGCATGGGTGAAAATGCGTACCTTTTGATTCACCAATTGAGTACAGACTTTTGGGGCAAGTATCAAGATCTCAAAAATGAGATGAAGAGTTGTGACAAGTTTATGGCATCCCTCAAGAACATGTATATGACTAAGACTGAGATCCCCGAGAAGAAGTTTAAGAAACTGATGAAGAAAGACCTCTTTTTGTCGGCATCAAAGTGTCTAAAGTATAAGATTGCTCACGCGATTGACTAACAGTAATGTAGCGTTTGTAAAGACCAAGTATACACAATATTATAAACCCAATAGCAAAAGTATTCGCGTTCATAGGTACACTTGTGCGCTCTGGAGGCCTAAGTCGTTCCATTCTACCATAATTTACAACTGGCAGTGAAGACATCTATTTAAAGTTGAGAAATTAATTAAAAGTATAATGGAACGCCTTATCCGAGAAGACAAAAATGGTCGCAAACGATTCACTGATATTAGAGTGGAAGACCTTGGGGATGGAACTGCTGATATTGTGAAGACCACTGGTATGGTTGGAAGTGAAAAGGTAATTGAGTCCAGAACTCATGTGAAGACTGGTTACGAGAAAGCTTTAGCTCGCGCCAAAACTATGTGGAACAATGAAAACACAAAAGTGACCCAAATCCTTCCAATGTTGGCCAATAAGTGGGAAGACCGAGAAAAGTACATCTCCGAACCTTTTTATGTTCAACCAAAGCTGGATGGTGTGCGTCTCCTTGTATCAAAGAGTGGGTGCTTTTCAAGGACTGGTAAAATTGTGAAAGGTGTTGAGCACCTCACAGAGAAGTTGGGGGACACGGAGTGGTTAGATGGTGAATGTTACGCACCTGGTATGAATTTTGAGGATCTCACGAGTGCCTTCAAGATGGATCCCAAGAGTTTGGAGTTCCATGGATTTGACTACTTTGATACAAAGCGACCTGACCTCCCCTTTGCGGAGAGGCAACGGATACTCAAGGATAAAACCCCAACCGTCGTGGATACTATCCTTGTCCCTAAAAAGAGTGAGATGTTCAAATATCACAAACAATTTGTTGAACAGGGGCATGAAGGTATTATGATTCGGGAGACCACGAGTACCTATGAGATTGGAAAGAGAAGTAACTATCTCCTCAAGTTTAAGGAGTTTCAAACCGAGGAGTATGAAATTGTGGGTGCCAAGACGGGGCATGGGAGGGACGCCGATGCCGTTGTATGGGTCTGTAAAACGGGGGATGGTCACGAGTTTACCGTGAAACCCGAGGGAACCATCAAAGAGAGGGAGAGATACTACAGTGAGCGAGACCAATATATTGGAAAACAACTCACGGTGCGTTTCCAAAACCTGACAGCCCTTGGCGTACCACGCTTCCCCGTAGGTGTGGTGATTCGCGATTATGAATAATGTCAGGAGAAAGTAAATGAACACCAAACTTGCTGTAGATGTAGATGAAGTCCTTGTAAACCTACTTGAACCTATGGCAAAATGGAGGGGTGTTGCGTTGCCCACCAAACCCAAATACAAATATCTTTATAGGGAAATTTTTAATTGTACAGAAGAACAATCCCAAGAAATTCTCCACAAGTTTTATCGTTCTCGGGACTTTCTTTACCTGAAACCAATCCTTGGTACACAACCAGCCATGCAAAACTATCGTAGAGTCTATGACAAGATGTATATTGTCACAGGTCGTCAGGATGTGGTGCGTGAAACTACCGAACTCTGGATTGATCGTTTCTTTCCCGGTATCTTTGATGATGTAATCCTCACCAACAGTTTTACTGAGAATGAAGTTAAGAAGGTTGATATCTGTCGCGCCCTTGGTATTGGGTGTATCATTGATGACAGTATTGAAACTTGTGATCAATGTATTGAATCTGGTATGGAAGCCATAAACTTTATTGGTAATGATATTTATCCATGGTGCGAACCAAGCGAAATTAGTATACGCGGGTGGCGCAAGAATCAACATAAAGTTATAGAGATATAAAATCGTAGATGTCTTCGTACGGACTTGTTGGTCTTGGTGCCATTGGGCAAAACCTCGCCCTCAACATTCAAAAAAAGACTGATGTTCATGTGTATAACCGAACACCCCAAAAAGTCAATGAACTTATGAAAAGGGGTCTCGGTATTCGCGGGCACGAAAGTCTTTGTGAAATGATTTCTTCCATGGAATTGCCCCGAACAATCATCACAACCCTCCCATCGGGTGAAACAACCGACAGTGTCATTAGGCATATGTTGAAGTCATTAGATCCACTTGATACAGTGATTGACTGCTCAAATGAACACTATAGGGTGTCAAGACACCGGGGCGCATACCTTGCCACACACGGCATTCGTTACATTGGTGCGGGACTCTCCGGTGGTGCTAAAGGTGCTCTCAATGGACCAGCCCTCATGCTCGGTTGTAATAAACTCACCTACGACAATAATAGAGAATTTCTTGAGACTTTCTGTAAAAATGTTACATACATGGGTAATGATTTTGGGGCTGGTCATTACACAAAGATGGTTCATAATGGGGTAGAATATGGTATGCTTCAAGGCATGGCTGATGTTTATTCGTATTGTAACCAGGATCAAATCTGTATGTCACAACTTATGAATGATACACACGGCACAGATATTGATGGTTTTCTCATGAATGCTGCGGTTGATGTGTTGAAAAAGTTTGAGATTCACAAGATTTCGGATATTGCCGAGATGAATCATACAGGACTTTGGTGTTCCAAGGTTGGAATGGAATATGAGATTCCAACCCCAATTATAAACGCAGCCCTCAACGCGAGAATCACAAGTTCGTATGAAAAGTATTTGGATACTTGTCAAAAAACTTGTATTTTCTATGACAGGGTTGTAGCCTTGAATACACTTCGCTTTGTATTCGCGAGTTCCCTTTTAGAGGGGTATGATCTCATGCGCACAAGAAGCATTGACAAGGACCAAGTCGCAAAGGCGTGGGGTTTGGGAACTATCATTGAATGTCCAATGGTATCAAAGGATCTTTACGAAGTCATAAACGAAACAGTGAATGATGCGCGACTATTTGTTATGCATTGTGCTAAGTCTGGTATTCCTTGTCCATCCGTCTGTGCGGCTCTCACTCAATACGATTTCAAACACCAAACGAGAACTTCTATGAACTTCCTCATGGCTCAAAGAAACTACTTTGGGGATCATAAGGTTTATGAAGTGTAATACTCAATGTATAAAATTACACGATCTTCTTCTGATTTGTTTTCGGCCCAGTGAGGGAATCTTGCATTCATTATGATGTGTTTTCCATCTTCCTCTTTGAGATCTCCCAATGTGTAGTGATGTAAATAACATTCTTCTGGACACTTTAGTCCCAAGTGATAAGTAAACTTATATTTAGATCCAACCGAATCTGTATGTTGTTTTAACTTTACACCACCTTTCATGAGAGCAAATCCACCTATATGAATACCTTTTATTTGAGAAAGTAACTCATATGTTTTGGGGCATTTTAAACAGTTTCCTAAAACAGGCTTACCTTCCCAAAATAGAGGCCAGCTAATCCATTCATCCTGAACATGACTTTGACCACCTTTGAGCCACCCACACTTTCCAGATGTATATTCTGATACAATTTCTTTTAAGATTTCAGAACCTTCCCATTCGCCAGTTGGCCGTGGTTTTTCAGAAATGAATGTATTTGGGAGAGTATCCAGTTCAGCTCTGAGGGTTTTCCAATGGTGTTTGAGTTCTTTGAGCTCCATTAAAAATGGGAAATATATTAATATCCCAGATAAAGTATATGCAGAAGCACGTGTATGCGATCCTTCTCTCGGTGCTTCTGGGACATGCGTATTATCAGATGATGGAAGCGTCCATACCAACTGAATCAAATTGTAGCTACATGGCAACACCAATGACAGACTACCTCGCTTTCCTGTGGGGTTTCATTCTCGTAGGTTATGGATTTAAATACGACAATGCAGTTCTCACAGTCTTGGGGGCCTCAATTGTGGTTGAACATATATTTCAGTTTATGAGGAAAGTTTAAAGGTATCAGGGTGTGTTAAAAACGTACACAAAAATTATCAGTTAAGTAATAATGTCTGGAAGAGATAGTATCTATAAAATTGACGGTATTAATTTTGAACTCGATAAATGTGATAATTATGTTAAATTTATTGAGGAATACAATGAAACGGATGAAATTTTATTGTATGAACCCCCCAAAATATCAGATGATGTGAGAGATGACTGGCAAAAAAGAATAAACCATGAAATCCTCGATAATTTTAAACCTCTGGCCGACCTAGTCAGATCAAAATTAAAATTAACTATATACGGTGACCCCGGGTATATATTTCAGAAATTTGAAGGTGATAGTAACATTACCATTGATTGTATAAGAGATTCTAACATGGACGAGGTACCTAAAGATAGAGTTAAATGTTTGACAATTATTGTAGCTCTAAATGACACCGATTTATATTTTCCAAAACAGGATGTATCCATAAAATTAAAAAAGGGTGAGATTGTTATATTCCCTCCATATTGGACACACCCATATAAGATAAGGGTGACAGATTCTAATTCGGTGACATATATATTAAAAACATGGATGTTTGGTGAATGGTAAATATTTAAAGACAAATAAACATAATTGCACATGGACGAGAGTGAACCAAATAATCACATTTGTTTACTTGACAATGTTATATCAAATACTTTATGTCACGAAATAATCACTTTTATAAATACATCAGCAAATACTGAAGAAAATGGAGATAGTGCGTCAAATGTCCGGGGTAAATGTTGTTTTCCACTGCAGATGGGGTCTGAAAACGGAGCTGATATAATTAGTGAAAAGATATATGAAGTGGTTGCTAAAATAACACATAAATTAAAGGATACCTTTCCAATTAGTGTATCCGCGTTCAGTTCATTCCAACTTAGAAAAATACATGGTGCAACAAAAACACACATAGATGGGGTTTTCTTTAACGACACCGTGGATGAGCGTGGATTTTTAACTCCAAATGACATGAGAGAATTAAGTTTAATAATTGCTTTAAACGATGACTACGAAGGTGGTGAAATCAACTTCCCCGAACAAAAAATTACCACGAAACTTAAAAAAGGACAAGTCATTGCATTTCCCCCGTATTGGACACATCCACATTATACAGATGATCTATTAAATAATACAATGAGATACACAATAACTACATGGTTAATGAGATAAATATTTTTTTACAGCTTGGAAATAGAAGTTGTAAAAAAATAAATGGAATGCATCTAGTGCGGTTCGAACGCACGATCTTCTCCTTACTAAAGAGACGCCTTACCACTTGGCCATAGATGCAAAAACTTCCTTGGCGAGTTTCGATCTCGCTACTTTACGATTAACAGTCGTACACTCTTCCGATTGAGTTACAAGGAAATGGTCCAGCCTACCGGATTCGAACCAGTGACCCACTGATAACAGTGATTTTAAACAGTGCTATTTAACGCACTACAGTCAGTTGCTCTTCCAACTGAGCTAAGGCTGGGTAAAGCTCCTACCTGGATTTGAACCAGGGTTGTTGGATTCAAAGTCCAAAGTGATGACCACTACACTATAAGAGCTTTTAGTTGAAGTGGGACTATTATACACCCACTTCATCAATAGTTTGATTCTCCCCTTTAAGCTCGTTTACATATTTAAAGTGGAATAATGTTAATGAAAAAATTCCAGCTGAGACATTTGTAATCGTCATCGGAATAACATTGTAATGGACGGAGTACACAAGGGCAAGTACACTCGCAATTAAGTTCAGGTGTAAAAATGGATAGCTTATGGCTTTAGCATCCTTGTGTTTGTACACATGAACAACTTCTGGTACAAACATGAGACATATTAAAATGGAACTCACGAGTCCAGAAATATCCACGAGATTCATCCTTACCATGTATTATTTTCTAATGTTTAAGTAGGTATGATTTGGGTCATCTTAGTCCTTTTATTGGTCGCCACCATTATCAGAACTGTCACGCGGGTCCAACGAGAAAACTACAACTACAAGTGTTTTCTACTGACTCTCCCAAAAGAGACTATCAGACAGGAAACATTTATGCGTAACCACAACAAAGAAATTCCAATTGAAGTTATTTATGGTCCAGATACAAGAAATGTAAAAGTTGCTAAGGAATTTGAAAATCATATTGATCCAGAGTACTATGAAAAGGCTCTGGAAATGCACTACAATCCATCGGTGAAAAGACCAGATATAACATACTTTAATATGGGTGCTATTGGATGCTTCATGGGGCACATGGATTTTTATGATAGATGTTTTAAACAGGGTCTTAAGTACGCAGTAATTTTTGAAGACAATGTTATTGTAAAATCCAATAAACTTTATGACGAAATACAAAAGATTATTGATGAAAGGGGTGAAGAGTTTGAAATGTGTTTTTTCCACTGTCTCTCACGACTTCCAGATAAACAAGATGGTAAACTTGAAAAGGTAAAGTGGATATCAAGTACCAAGTGTTATTTGATAAATGTTCAAAATATGAAGAGATACACTAAATACTTTTTACCGATGGATAATCACATTGATATGAAACATGAAGACTTGATTGCTAAAGGTGCTCGCATTTACTACAAAGATATGCGTCGGTATATGAAAATTGATCGCACCCACAATAGCACTATTGGACATAGCCAACATGGTAGACCCAAGTACTTTTCAAGAAACCATCCATCGGCAACTCCAGATGATGTCTTATTTGGATACTAAGACCAGGGTATGTCGTGGGGTCTGTGACGACAGGCAGTTTTCAAAAACTTTGTAAAATCTGTAAATTCACTTGTAGATTTCATAGAATCTAACATATTTCCAACATACTTATTGTAGCCCGTGTGTTTTCCCGCATGAATAAGGCGGTCTTCTCTCACACGGAGTACAAACTTACCAAGGCGTGTTGGTAACATTATGAGGTTCGCACTCGCGTTTATATCATATCCAGATTTCACAACAATTGGATGTTTCTTGAACTGTCTGGGTATAATATGATGATCTTCTGTGAGACCCTTACCATGGAGACCCCAACGCACCTTGAACATTTTTCGGGCTACGGACCCGTACCTCATTACAATAAGTAATATTTTTTAGACACGGAGGGTGTATGACCTATAGTTTCCGCGGTTGCGTCTGTCGCCTTCTTTTCGTCGCCATCATACTTTTTGAGGTGCTTTTGGAAGAGTTGCATACTCCCAGCTGTTCTAACATCCTTGATTTGTATGGTATCATTCCGTGTAATCCTCCGTAAAAGGTCTCTGACTCTTGTATGGGTTGAGTTACCAGAGAGGAGGGGTTTTTGTTGCTTTGAGATGGCTTCATGGAGAACTTTGTCCCTCACTTCATAGAATCTTCGTTGACCACTCTTTGCGGGGAAGTCAAATGTGAGAGTTTGACCATCTCGGTTCAATTTGACATGCTTCCTCCTTAGGGACATGGCACCAAGGGCGTCGTCATTGTCCCTTGATCCCGAACGGAGATATGCCACGACAATCATGCGGAGAGTGAGTGCGTCATCCCATAACGGGTGCTTGGGATCACCAAGTATCTTTGCGGTGACACTCTTAATCCTGGAAAAGTCAATTTGTGTGGCTCGCCCTCTTCTCAATTTTCTCTGTTTTTCCAGGAACTTTTCACTGTAGTAGTAATGCTTTTTACCGGTGGCATCCACAGCAGTCGCCAAAAGCTTGGGGTCATTGGGGTACACCTCAACATTTGTGTACGCAGGTGGAATACCAATTTTGTGATACCTTTGCTGTTCGGCTTCGGGGACTGGACGTCCAGCTCTGTAAAACACACCACGCTTTCGGGTTATCATCTAACATAGGATAGGATTATCTTTTACATGTGGGACAACACATCTAAAAGGTAAAATTGCTCCCAATGGGTCTCGAACCCATGACCTCGGCGTGCCCTTACGGGAATGACCCCGCCTAAATATACTTTTGTATAAGCACCGCGCTCTAACCAACTGAGCTATAGGAGCTCTCACAATTCATACTCTGTGACTGTAAAGCGACCCTTCTGCCTTGTCACAGGCTCACCAAATAGTTGGACTATTCTCTGTTTACCACGAGTTGTACCTTTAACCTGTTTCGTTTGTTTATCAATTGTAGCTTCAGATCTGAATGGAACTTCGGAGGTAAAGTATTCAATACCATCTTCTGTAATCACCGTAATCAGATCCGGTGGTGATAGTTGGGCACCCACAAACTTTGGATCTTTGTAGAGTGCCCTAAACATTCAACCTACACTAAGCGGAGATAATCCTTGAACTTGACAATATTTGTCGCACCCTTGATGAAGTCTCTGTGCTCTTGTGCGTGGGCAAAGGCTTCCCGCACCATTCGCTCTGCGAGAATTGAATCATATACACAAGGTTCAACATCCCTAATGAGGTACCCGGGTGTAATAAGTTTGGGCTTTACTGACATACTCGTGAGAAGGTATTCGTAATCACAGACTTCCGATATGATAACAACCGCATACCCTCTCTTAGCGTAGCTGTACTCTATAGCAGACATGTAGTCTGCCTTTGTTTCTGGAGTAATGACATTAGTAATCTTAGAGTTCCGTGCGAGACCCGCATGTACAACCAATTCACTGTTTCCTCTACCTGGCACTTCCAGAAATACGATTGAATTCGTTGAGACCGCCTCAATGTATGCGCAATCAATGTAACGAGCAAGTTCTTGAATGGCTGTTTGAAATCCAAGAGATTCAAGACCGGGCATATCATTGAAAACTGTTTTGGCAATACCGATGATGTTTGTATCTACACGATCATCAAGGGCCAAATCCCTCGCAGACTTCATGGATTCATTTCCACAGATACAATAGAGTCGGTCAAGTCCAGTAATATTCTTAACAGCTTCATCAACATTAACAAAGTCATAGGATGTTTTCAAAAGGGACCCAGGTCCATCGTCAATATCATCCTGGTCAAAGTATGTCTTTACATTTTGATTGAGACCTCTAAAACCATCTGCGAAACCGTGGACGCGGTTGCCTTGACTTTTTTCACGAAGAGTGATTGACCGGATGAGAGTATTCACACCCGGGCACACACCACCAGCGGTAAGGATGCCAATGTTCATTTTGAATTACACACGCGCGAAGTTTTTATGTATGTATAATGTATAGGAATGTCTCTGGAAATTGTGACATACGCGAACAAGTCTCGGGGTATGTTTGAAGAACTTGTCAATAATGAGTTTGGTGTTCCAGTCAAAGTTTTGGGTTGGGGAACAAAGTGGAATGGGTTCAGTGATAAGTACAAGGCGATGACACAACACCTTGAAACCAGGGGTGACGATGACATTGTTATTTTCCTTGATGGATTTGACACAAAGATCAATAAAAATCCACATGAAGTTGTTGAACTTTTCAAAAAGTGTGATTGTAAGGTTTTGGTATCCAAAGATCCAGAAGTCCCCGGTAAACCTCTTACACACCTGATTTTTGGAAAGTGTGGTGAAAAATCTACCGCCAACTCGGGTCTTTACATGGGTTACGCTAAAGAACTCAAGAGTGTCATAGATGAAGCATTAGCTGAAAAGTGTGAAGATGATCAAACAAATATAAACACAGTTTGTCAAAAATCTGAATTTGTAAAGGTTGATGAAGAAGAGAAAATCTTTAAAAACTTTGGACCTTTGGATAAGAAACATGATACGGATGCCATCTTTGTGTCGTACCCAGGTTCTCCAGGGTTTGATCGTTACACAAGAGCTATAGTTGAATACACACAATTTTTGTACATGTATATATTGTGTCTACTCATTTTGGGTCTGGCCCTGTTCCCACAGAGGCAAAAAGTTTTGTTACCCACATTAGTTCTATTTACAACTTTCTATGCTTTTGTCGCAGATAAATCATGCACTCTCCATTCTAGCTAACTCATCCATATCAAAGTGGATCCATTACTATATTTACGAAATAAATTATACACTCTCCATTCCGGCTACGTACCTTCTTTGGGATCTGATGGATATTCCCATCCAACAGATATTGTGCAAATATACATCTCACTTTCACTTGACGTGTTCATACGTCTAGGTAATAACCAACTACATGGGTATAAAAGTAGTTTACCACGCTCTGGTTTGATACACTGTCCATTGATAAATTCCACACATGCATCATCATTTTGTTCTACGGTGTTTAAAAAGTAAACCAGGTGTACAAAGGTTGAATTCCAAGGACAATATTCGTGACGCCATTCATCTTTTGTAGATTTTTCATACTTTTCTACATAAATTTCTGTATGACCCAACCCGGTGTGATGATATTGTCTTTCGAACATATGACGCTTTTTATTGTAATCAAAATTCTTTTTTAGATGATTCTCATACTTTTTAACAGCTTCGTGTGATAGACTCTCTATCATACTATTAATATCTCCCCAATTAGTTGAGTCTGTAATATTTATATCTATACAGTTTTTACCAGAAGTGATAAAATTTCTATTTAGATTGTATATATAAGTACCTTCTTTCCGTGTATCGTCACGATTAAAACGATTTATAATCATTTCACATAGTTGTGGTGATAAAAAATCTGGCAGTTCTAATATGAAGTTATCCATTTGTTATCAAGTAACTCATAATCTTTAAACATTATTCCAATAGTTTAAGTCTTATATTTGCGGTACATATATATTTTGAATTGTCACCCGTTACTTCACCACCTTTGTGCAAATACGTCCAAGATCTTGGATACACAAGAACTTTTCCAATTTCGGGTCTCACTTTTCTGCCATTTAAGAACTCTGTACAACCACCCTCACCCTCTTCCAATGTGTTTAAATATATTATTACCTGAATAAAAGCACCTGGGTCGTTCCATTCATAGTCGTGATGCCACGAATAAAACTGTCCTTTTTCTATTTCATGTAATGTACATGCATTCCATATCTGAACATGTTTCTTTGTTTTCAATTCCGTTGTGTAGGGGTGTAACCCTTTAGTAAATTCTTTATTTAAATCTTCAAAATCCGTTTGTAATTTGTCCATGTATTTGACAAATATATCCTTAAATATATCAGTTGTGGGTTCTAAGACATCTTTGTATTTTGGTCGTGACGCCATAGAAACCACATTACTAAACCTGGCAGTTTCGTGGTCTTTGCCATTAATTCTATATATAGGAAAAGATGGTTGTATTTTTTCATCGGTAGGGTTTTTATATATGTTCACAATCTTCTTGCATAGTTCCGGTGACACAAAGTTTGGAAGCTCCAAAATATAATCATCCATTTCATTTAAAACGAATAAACTCTTTAAATATTTTAAAAACATTAGGGTATTAACTTGACGCGTAACTGTCCACAGCATATGTATTTATAATCCGCATTTACTACATTTCCACGGTGAGGAAATGTCCAAGAAGATGGAAACATTACTATTTTACCTATTTCAGGTCTTATTTTTGTTCCGTCATGAAATTCGGTGGTACCACCTTCATGTTCCTCTAATGTATTAAGATACATAAGAATATTACATACACGACCCCCGTCAGTTACTAATCCATCGTGATGCCACGCATATGCATCACCTCTTGCAATTCTCTGAATTGAAAACCCACTATCAAAATACTGGTGATCCAACATATCTGCGTATATTCTTTTGTTACCCATTTCCTTAAAAGCATCTGTAACAATATATTTAATATATTTTTCTACAACTTTTTGAGTATATTTATGCAATTCGGTGTCTTCTTGTTCCCATCCAGTTGTAAGAGGTATAACTATTTCCATTGACTTTTTAATTTTTTCGTCAATATATTTAGAATTTTCACCACCTATAACACCCTTTGTTTTTCTTGTATCATTTTCAAACTTTTTTATAAGGCGGTTACATAAATCCTCTGGAATTGCACCCGGAAATTCTACAATATATCGTTCCATGTACTATAATGTAAAAGAACTCTTTAAACACTTTCCATTCTGGCTAAATCATCCACACTTTGATCTCTACGAATATCTCTACTTTTTCGTCTTACACCAGCTATAGTATTAAGCCACCTCGTCACAGCTCTCTTTGACGCGAGTTCTGATGCGGTTTCATCACTCACTATAATGCTAAGACCGTTACACACATCCGGCTTGTTTTCCCTATCTGGAAACTCTAAATTGAATGCCTGTATGGATATTGCTGGAATATCCGGTGCGTCATCAAGAAGTCTATCATACTCTTCACGACACTTCTTGACAAAATCTATCACACACGAACGATCTCTGGCCTCAAGGGACAATTCCATATCTATATTTCTATAATATTTGGAATACTGAACGCACATCACAGAGTGATTCTCGGATAGAGTAGAGCTTTGACTAAACTTTGAAATACTCGTGAGAATACCACCAATTACATTGAGGAATGCAAAAAAGTATTGGATAATCATAATTTTAGTTCTCGTAGAGGGGTCCAAATCTTCATTCCCACTTGGATTGAGAACCGCAAAACCACCTACACCTGTGATACTCGCTATTACTATACTTGGATATGACAGGTAGTCATTTTGCTTTTTATAGTGAAGACGGGCGTGATTGTGGAGCCATCTATATCCCGCAGCTCTCTGCGCCCAGGATTTGAGAAGCTTCTCTTGCTTATCACACCACGGATTGTGCTCGCACACCACTTCTTCACCCATTAATTTACGCGGTTATTTTTAATCTCAGTCGCCTCTTGTCGTGCCAGTGTATCAACCAATTCATTCTGTGGATGTCCGTTGTGTGCCTTGACCCAACGCCAATCAACCTGTTTCATCTTCTGCGAAAGGGTGTCAATTTCAATCCACAGTTCCTTATTCTTCACAGGTGCACCCGCAGCCGTGCGCCACCCATTTCTTTTCCAATTTTTAATCCATGAAGTTATTCCATTCTTGACATAGTTACTATCGGTAAATAGCCTTATCTCAAGAATGTCGCGTGCGAGACACTGTTGAAGTGCCTTAACGACTGCAGTCATTTCCATAGCGTTGTTTGTAGTGTTGTCTTGTCCCCCAGAGATTCTCAATCCTGGGCCAACAACACCCCACCCACCTGGACCGGGGTTGCCGAGGCAACTACCATCTGTGTAAATGTCCTGCATTTGTTATTACATGTGTCATTTATTTAAGTTTGAAATATCCATTACGACCATTGCGTGAAATTGTGAAAACGGTCGCGATCACGCCCAAAGCGAGGATTGACACTGGAATCCAGATTCCCATTTGTTGTTGCTTGGTTTGCTTTTCAGCCATTTTTACTATACTATTAGATTTAAAAATTGTGTTCTAAACATTTTTTAAACTTAATTTTTTATTACGCGAAACGAGACGAGATCACATACTTAAGCCATAACTAGCTTAGTT
>Ga0255769_10003739_pt1 | contig 15224 bp, 7 predicted proteins | sample 041ome_9_FD_179637 | JGI IMG/M metagenome (GOLD analysis project Ga0255769, IMG submission 179637) | Coastal salt marsh microbial communities from the Groves Creek Marsh, Skidaway Island, Georgia - 041413US metaG (version 2) | ecosystem: Environmental > Aquatic > Marine > Intertidal zone > Salt... | reverse complement strand
TTTGCGTGAAAAAAGAGTAGGCTTTACTGTATAAATACGGAAAAGCGACCTTCTTTCCTCCGCGCTCTTCCTTCTTTACGACGAAGAGGACCGAGAGGAAGAGAGGAAAAGGAAAAGTTGTGCGGAGATTGTGGTGTGATGATGAGATTCCTCTTTTTTTTTACTTTTTTTTTCAAATTGGTCTCTCAAACTCGTCCTCGTGATGATGAAAAAAGTGATGCATGCATACGAGAGAGATCTTGGCTTCGGAGACATTTTCAATCAGTGTGTGATGCGACGCAAAAGCGCCCAAAAAAAAAGACCAATGTAAAGGTTTTGTTGGAGGCAAACACATCACTAAAAAGAGATAAAATTTCCCACGACCCTTTTCTCTTTGTGTTCTCTCGCGTGAAGTAGTTTATTACGGCGACACGAAAAGAGACACAGAGAGAGACAGAGAGAGAGAGAGAGAGAAAAGAAATAAATGACTCTTGTTACAGCCGCGACGAATACGAACAGCATCTTGAGGAGGAGGCACACGATGACGACGAAACGAAGACATTTTTTTACCACTACGACGAGAACGATGATGAGGATGGTGACGACGACGACGAGGACGACGGCGAGACGACATTTAAGCCGCCGAAACAGTTTTAAGGGGTGGTGGTTTCCTTCTTGCGGGTGTTTTTCTTCGCCCGCGATTACGTCGTCGTGTACGAATACGTCGTCGTGTACGACGTCGTCGTCTGCTTTAAATTCGACGCCCGTCGTCCCGGCGGCGAAACCAATTCCTTCGGTTTCTTCGTTTTTCAGCGCGTCGTCGACTATTAGGGAGAATGAAAACAGGAAAACGGGTGGTGGTTTTTGTGGTGGTGGTGGTAAACGTTTCTTCTTTACCCAAACGTCGTTTACGTCGTTTACGTCGTCGGTCGTTACCCGCAGCAGCAGCAGCAGCAGCGCGGCGACGTCAGGTGATGTCGCCGACGCGATTGCAAAACAAGGCGATTTGATTAAAGCTTTGAAAGCGTCCGGGAAAACGAACCAGGACGAGGACGTGAAAGCAGCCGTGGCGGTGTTGAAGGAACTGAAAGCGAAAGCGGATCCGTCGGCCGGAGAAGCGAAAAAAAATAAAGAAGAGAATAGCAGCGATAAAAAGAAGAAGAACGACGGCGGCGGTAAAGGAGGGAAAGAGGCGGAAGCGCAAGTGACGCCGCGCTCGGAAGACTTCTCCAAGTGGTACCTGGACGTCATTCGAGAGTGCGAACTGGCCGATTACGGACCGGCGAGAGGGACTATGGTTATTCGCCCGTACGGGTTTGCCATGTGGGAGACGACGCAGACGATTTTGAACGAACAATTTGGAATGCGAGGGGTGGAGAATTGTTATTTTCCGCAGTTGATTCCGTATTCGTTCATTACGAAGGAGGCGTCGCACGTGGAAGGATTCGCTCCAGAATTGGCCGTAGTCACGCAAGGAGGTGGGAAAACGTTGGAGGAACCGTTAGTGGTGAGACCGACGTCGGAGACTATCGTGAACCACATGCTTTCGCAGTGGATTCAAAGTTATCGAGATTTGCCGATTAAATTGAACCAGTGGTGTAACGTGCACCGATGGGAGATGCGAACGAGGCCATTTATTCGAACGTTAGAGTTTTTGTGGCAAGAAGGACACACGGCGCACGCAACCGCGGAAGAAGCGAACGCGATGGCCATGGAAATGATTAAAGTGTATTCAGAATTCGCGGAGAAGACGCTCGCGATGCCTGTCATCGTTGGAAAGAAATCCAGCATTGAAAGTTTCGCGGGCGCGAAGGCGACGTTTACCATGGAGGCGATGATGGGTGATAAGAAAGCGTTACAAGCCGGAACTTCGCACGATTTAGGCGATAACTTTGCAAAAGCTTTCGAGACGACGTTTTTAGATACCGACGGGAAAGCAAAGAACGTGTATCAAAGCTCCTGGGGCGTGAGTACGCGAATGATGGGTGGCGTGATTATGACGCACGGCGACGATAAGGGATTGACGTTGCCGCCGAAATTAGCACCGGTGCAAGTCATCGTGACGCCGATTTGGCAAAAGAATAAAGATAAGGAATCGGTGATGGCGTCGTGCGATGCGATTACGAAGATATTGAAAGAAGCGGGCATTCGCGTGAAGATTGATGCAGACGATACGAAATCGCCCGGATGGAAGTTCAACTTTTGGGAGATGAAAGGCGTGCCGATTCGTATTGAAATCGGTCCCAGAGACGTCGAGAAGAACGCGTGCGTTGTGGCCAGAAGAGACGTGCCGGGTAAAGAAGGCAAAGAGTTTGGCGTTTCCGCGGAAAAAGCGTCGTTAGTGGAGAAAATCAACGTGATTTTGGACGAGATCCAAGACGCGATGTTGGAAAAAGCGAGAAAGTTTCGAGACGAAAACATCGTCGATTGCGCGACGATGGCGGATTTAGAAAAAACGATCGAGGACGGGAAGTGGGCGAGGTGCGCTTGGGAAGGTTCGGACGAGGAAGAGAAGGAGATCAAGGAGAAAACGGGGGCGACCATCCGATGCTTCCCTTTTGAACAACCGAGCTCGGTTGGAAACTGCATCCAAACTGGAAAGCCAGCGAAAGAGGTATGCATATTCGCCAAGAGTTATTAAGAGAATGATTAGCTTTTTGTAATTTTGACCATGATTGGCATGCATGTAGTTTGTCTATTTCCTAGTACCAACTGGTACGTAATTTTGGCGCTTATTGTGTTTTTTATTGCTTTTTATTGCTATTTGCTATTAATACATCTGGTGCACCTGAGCGAGTGTTTTCGCATCTTTCTCCAGTTGGTTTCGATGCGAATCAATCGCGATTCTCAAAGCACCTGATATGTGTTTCTTTTTATTTGAGAACGCGTCGTCATCGAGCGCAATTTGAACCGCGTGGAAAGCATCCATGGGAAGCCAAACGGCGTTATGTTTAACGCGTTTCATCGCACTCGCGCGCGAATAAAGCTCCAACTCTTTCAGAGCCACCCGAGCGGCGCACGCCGGACGATTCGCCTTCAAATACAGCGAAATGAGCTTATCGCAATGCACGTTTTCTGTGAGAAATAAAGGTAACTCGAGATCTGGGTTCACGCTTAAGGCGCCTAAACACGCGGAATGAGCAATCATCCCATTCGTTTCCACGTTTTCAAACTTGTCCACGATTTTTCTCGACGCCACCCACGGGTTCTCATTGGCGAGGGTATTTGAGCTGTTCGATAACGAGCTCGAAACTTTCACACATTTAAAACCAATCGGTAACTTTGCCGAATGATGACTCTCGCTCGAATGCTGAATCGTTTCTGCCGCAAACGCACCGGCGCAACATGATATTTGACTCGCGACGTCGCGCAACTCGTGGTTTGAAAACCACAAAGAAACCAAATCCGAACAGTCATCGAAGAATCCGCGCTTTAACAAACTCTCGCACACAACTTTTACCGCGCTCTCATCGAATAAGGAAGCTATGTTGGTGAACTTCTGCTTTTCAATCGCGAGCTCTTCTAAATAGGCATCATTTTTTAAAAGAAGAAGACGCGCTTTTGTGAGCGCGACCATTCTCGCCATCGCCGCAAGAGGCGAACCAACGCCAATCTCGTCGTCTCCCGTTGGAGGATGGAGCTTTTTGTGTCGTTTCGGTTTTGGTGGAGGCGCGCGGTCGTTCGGTGGTTCTTGATTCTGACGTGCAACATCGTTGCCTTCGTCGTTGTCGTCATTATGAATGCGAAGTTTTTCAAATACGATCTCTTCTTGCGAGGACTCTGAGGATCCTTTTTCGACGTGCATTTCATCGTCCGTGCTTTCTTCTCCAAAATCGTCGTGCGTCGGTGCAAAGAACACTTCGCCGTCGGTACCGCACCTCTCGTCGCTTCTTGTCGCGGTCAACGCGGCTAAAGACTTTTCTAAACCGTGCAAATGACGTTGAACTGACTCGATGGCATCGTCTCGAAGTTGCGCGTTTTGCGGGTCTTTCGCGGCTTCGCAAACTTTTCGTCGAGCTTCGTCGCCGAAGCGGACGGCGTCTTGGGCAGCGACTAACGCGGCGTCCTTCAACTCCCAACGATCGACGAGCATGGAATATAAAATCTCCGACGGAGAAACGATTGTAGCAGTTCCTTGGTCTTTGTCGTCTTGAGACTGGTGATTCAACTTGTGCGTTCGAGATTTTCTTTCAAGCGTTTCTCTCGCCGCGTAAATCGCCTCTCCAAACGGCAACGATTTAATCACTCGACCAATATCCGCCGTCGCACCACAGTTCACGCCCATTGCGTCGCATGCCGATTCGACAAGTGCACGTACACCTGAAAAGTTCGAATGTCTCGCCGCCGCCGGGGAATTGTACATGAAAAGTGTAGAAACGAACGCAGAAACGAAATCGTTTTCGTCGCAAGCGCGTCGCAGAGACGCGTGCCAAAGTCTTTCTTTAGCGTCGATGAGCCTAGCTGCATCTTCCTGCGATTCAAATTCAGTGACGAGCTCGGCTTCAGAGATTGCCGCCATTGTGAATTTCAAAGAGGCGTGAGAAAGACGCGAGGAGAAGACGCGTTCAAACGCTAACGCGACCGTTTCGTGATGCTCAAGCGCATCGTACGTGCGCGGATCTTGCGCTCCTCTTCCTCGATCTTGCGCGTTCTTGGCATCGTCGTCATCGTCACCAAGTATCGAAGTGCGAATCGTTCTTGCCGTTTCCGCTAGGATTTTATTCTCGCTGTCGTCAACTTTCTCTAAACGCAAAGCCGCTTGGAAAAACAATCTCGAAGCTTCTTCGTCCGAGTGACTCGTTTGTGCAGCTCTTCTCGCCAACATTGCCAACGCACGCGCGAAGGCTAACGCCGGTCGCTCGCCTTCGTAGCACAACAGACTTTCATCCTCTTCACTTTTCTTCTCGTAATCACCCGGAATGGCGCTGCCTAAAAATGCCAGCGCAATCTTCTCTGAAGCTTCGATTTCGCCTCGACGAAAAAGATCAACTACCACCATCGCCGGATCGCCTCTTTGTTTCGCGAATGCTTGGATAGCAATCGTATCTGGATCCAACGCACAGACGGAGGAAAGCGCGGAAGAAAGCGCAAAAACTAAGAGAACACGCGGTAACAAAGTAAATGCATCGTTCGAAACCTTTTTTGGCGTTGAACAGGCGCTGCCTTTTGAGGCTAATCGGAGCAACATGGCAAACCCGAACGCTTTGTGTGCTAGCATGCGCAGCTTCTTCGCCGACGTGAAGGAAGAGGATGAAGAAGACGCAATATCATGAACGCTCTGAGATAAAGCTGCTTCAATACTTTGTGCGCACGCCGCCAAATCTTTATCGTTTACAATCAGCGACTCCCACGCTTTTCGAACAGTCAAAATCGTTTGGCGTTGGAGCAAGCGTCTTTGGTCCCTGAACAACGCATCGTGCGCACTGCTCGAGGAGCTTCTACCAGTCATACTAAGGCCACCAGTACCAGTCGCTTCACACGTGGCAAGGTCGAGCCAATCGACAGCTTCGCGATTCTCGAGACCGCAGAAGTTACACCCGAGCAACTTTGCCATGCGTTCGACAGAATTCCCCGCCGCTCGAGAAAGTAACGAGGTCGCATTTTCAACCGCGTCGTTTTGGAACCGCATGTGCGCTCCAGACGATGAAGCGTTCTTTCCACTCGTCGCGAGTGCGCTGATACCACTTTTTCTCAAGAATAATAGTTCTTCTTTTTCCGCGCCCGTGGACGATTTCACAACGGAAAAAGCAACCCCGAGGTTCCCTAGTTTCCATTCAGCGACGTATCGTTTCACGAACTCTCCCCAATTCTGAACAAGATCATCGACTGTTTCCGAGGATGAAGCTAAAGTCGCGGCTATAGCATCAACAATCGACGTTCCATCGCTTTCAAAGTCCTTGCCAAGTGCTCGACGAAATCCTGCCGCGCTCACCCCTCTATCTAGACCAATCTCTGAAATCTCCGAGGCTAAAATCTTTGCAAACGTGTGCATCTCGCTTTTATCGACTCCAACATCATTCAAATCTCCGAAAAACGATATTCTCAAAGCGCTTAAAGCAGCTTCGGAACCTACACCGTTGATGGCCCACGATTCAAACTTGGCTAAATCAGATTCTAAAGTTTCAACGACCCTCAACGAATCCGCTACGGACCATTTCGAAACGCAGTTACTCGAAAAGAAGACGAAGATCTCCCCACTCTCGGAGTCGAAATACACGTCTCGAACGCTATCAGCACTATCAGTGATAGTAAACGTAGCCATGCGTCGGATTTCGTTCGTGCTCACAAACGTATACGCGGTAACGTGTTCCCTACCTAAATCTTCGTTTCCAAAGACCACTAAATTGCCGCCAGCTGTCGCCCGCGCTCCCGTAACGAACCAGTTTTGGGGAGCCGAATTCGTTGTGTCATTTTCGCGACTTAAAGAAGTGATCAACGCATCACTTTTCAAAGCTCCTTTTGGTAACATCATTCGAAACAATACGCGTCTGTTTGCTTGCGAGTTTGAGCCAAACGCCCCCTTCGTATTCGCTGTCGACGAAGTAACGCACGTCACCGCCCCATCCCCGGTGACTATCACTGTCACCATCGACCCATCTAATTCGATCAGTCTGGGCGATACGTGCACTACTGGCGGCATGGTTCCTTTTGCACCGAGGCTAATCCCAAACTTTCCCAACAACGAACTCCCAATAGCCGCAGCCGAGGAAGACGATATCGATTGGCTCCCAACCGCAATCTCCGAAAGCGCTTCGCCGGATAAAACGTCCACGAAAACGACTTTTCGCCCGTCCGTACCACCAACACACACGATCGGCGACCGTTCGTCCGCACCGCTCACCAATCCTGCGCACGTCACCGAGTCTCCCACCCCCGCCGTTTCCAATTTCACCGCTTTCTTCGCCACCGCGCCTCCTTTCAATCGCAACGACGATTTATCCGCAGACTCCTCCACGGTAGCCACGTACATTTCCAAAACTTTCCCGTTAGTCTGCACCGTTCGACTACACGCGATCACGCGAAACAACGACGCGCCGTCGTCGTTCACAGATGTCGGCGCCAAAACGACGCTTTTCGCGCACAGCTCGTTTTTGGTGTCAGTTGGAAACGTGATTTCAATCGTCTTCACCGCTCTGCTCGCAGCATTCTCTCTTCGTTCCCCATCGCGCTCTTCCCGCCACAAGACGATTTCGACCGCATTCTTTCCGCTCGTCGTTCGCCAGGACAGTAAACTCCCATCTCGCAATCGAACGATATCGCCGGAGCCGGAGGAAAAGTCATTCTGTTGTTTCTTTTCAATTCGCGTTCGATCTTCTTCTTCTTCTTCTTCGTTGTTTTTAAAATGAGCAGTAATGTTTCGAGTGCTCGCATCTTCCGCGCGTCCTCTTTCGTTCGCGAAAAGAGCCTCGTCGTCGTTTAAAACGAACAGCGGCGTTTCTTGCGCCGCGAATAACATCCCCCTTTTTTCCTTTGCGCCTGCTTTAATCTGAAGAAATTTGAAACAGAAAACAAACGTTCGTTAAAAAAGAGAAACAAGTGACTTGTGAGAATCTGATGAGAAATCAACAAAACGCGAGGAGGAAAGCGCGCGACGAGAGGAGAGAGTATGTTTTTATACTACGCGCGAATGAATGAATGATGATGATAAATCGTGATAAAAGTCAAAGTTTGCAAATTAAAACATGTTGCTATCTCGTCTATGTAATAATATTGTGTCTCTTAAAAATGTAATAACGTCTCTTTCGCGAGAGGAAATTTTCTTTCCTTTTCGCTTTCGGCTACGGCGCATATATAATACTCTAATTCATCCAAGTACACATACTTATTCCTTGCCAGCCTTCTTTGCCTTGGACGGGTCTTCCCCGATGTAGACGTCCAAGTCCCAGTCGGAATCGGTGGTCAAATCTTGGCCGGCGGCTAACTTGATCGCGCGAGACTTGGCCTTGGCCTTGATATCTTTTCTAGACAACTTCTTCTTCGGGCCCTTGACCTTGACGGTGTTACCCATCGCGTCGATGGTGTCCTCTTGCGGTCCATCCCAGTCCGTCTTTTCAGCCTTACCCTTTTTACCTTGGCCCCACCTGTTACCGCTGATGATGACTTCACCGGTACCCGGAACGTCCCAAGTTTCCTCCTTTAACGCGTCCGCGAATTCGCAGTTGTGCGTGATGAGCAAAACGCCGCCGCCGAATTCCTTGACCGCGCACGCCAAGGCGCCTAACGCATCTCTGTCCAAATAGTTGGTCGGTTCGTCCATGACGACGATGTGCGGTTGCTGCCACATGGCGGCACCGAGAACCAACTTAACCTTTTGGCCGCCAGACAAACCCTTGATTCTGTTGTGCGTACCAAATTCAGCTTCGAGACCAAAGTCAATCAAGTGCTTTTCGACGTTGGCGGTGGTTAGCGGGCGCGCGTACAAGCCAGCGCGCGCGGCTTCTCTTTCGTCGACGCGTTGGATCAACTTGGTGAAACCACACTTTTCGAGCTTCTCCTTTTCCATCCACGTCGTTTGGTCCATGGACAAGTTCTCCCACTTGACTTCGTACTCGTACTTGTTCTTCTTTTGGCGACGAGAGATGATCTTTTCGACAACCAACTTCATGACCGTGCCATCTTCTTTGGTGACGTTGATCTTTTCCTTCATCAATTTTTCTTCTTCCGGCGTGTATTGCATGGTGACCTTGGTCAAGTTTTCCTTATCTTCGCCGGTTTGAAATCGCCATCTGATGTACTCGTTCGGCGTCTTCTCCAAGTGCTGTTCGACGTGGTGGAACGCGTGCTGCGCGACGTACGCGTAACGCATGTTCGGGTGTCTCCAAACCGTACCTTGGTCCGGTTCAGCTTCACCAGTAAGCAACTTGATGAACGTGGACTTACCGGCACCGTTCGGGCCTAAGCACGCGACTCTGGAAGACAAAGAAAGTTGGATCGAGGCGCCTTGGATGATTTGCCTCTCCGTGTTCGGGTACTTGAACCAACAGTTGGTCGCCTTGACGATGGCTTTATCCTTGTTCTTTACGCCTTCTAAGAAACCAGGCGCCGGGAAGATGAACTTCAGTTCGTCGTTGGACAACTCGGTGTACTTCTTCGCGGCTGGGCACTGACGGATGAATTCAGTCAAGTTACCCTTGTACGTAACAAGCTTTCTCGTTTCGTAGTGGATGATGTGCGTGCACACTCTGTCCAAGAAACCGGCATCGTGCGAGACAATCATGGAAGAAATAGTCGTTTGAGAGATCAAATACTCCTCCAACCACGCGACGTTCTTAACGTCCAAGTGGTTAGTTGGTTCGTCCAAAAGCAAAATGTCCGCCTTCATCAAAATCGCTCTCGCCAAGGCGAGTTTCATCTTCCATCCACCAGACAACGCGGTGACGGCACCTTCTTGCATCGTTTCCGTAAATTGGAAAGTCGTCAAAACCTTCTTGACTTCATCTCTGCTGGTTCCGTGCTCCTTGATGACATCATTGGCAGAGATGAAGTCGACGACGTTCATGTCCCCGACATCGCCTTGGATGTCGTGTTCAACGTACACCGTTCTCAACTCTTCCGGTGGCGGGAAACCGTCCACTTGACCGTTGTTGATGGCCTTCATGAGCGTCGACTTACCGCAACCGTTCGGGCCGCACAAACCGTATCTTTTACCCTTCTTCATGTGCAAAGTGGCGTTGTTGAGCAAAATGAGCGCACCGTACGCCAAGGAAAAGTCGCACTTGCACAAGTCTTCGCCTTCTTCGTCTTCAACTACGAAGACTTTCTTCGTGGACAAGTACAACTCTTCGGCCTTGGAAACCAAAGTTGCCGTCAAGGCATCCGCGTCGGCGTAAAACACTTTCATGTACGGCGTCGCGCACGACTTGGTCCACTGGTCCTTGTCAAAGTTCTTTTGCAAGAGCGCGTTGACGGACAAGGCGCAAATGTGATTAAAGATCGGCGCAACCGCCGGATCTTCGACAAACTTCGCAACGTCCGCGTCCGAGGCACCAGTTGCGGTGACCATGAGCGCTTGTAACTCTTTCGAAACCATGGATTCATCGTAGTGAGTAGAGGCATCTTCGGCTTCCGCGGCGGCGGATTCCGCGGTTTCGCCGGCGGCGTTCAACAACGTCTTGTACGCTCTCGTACAAACCGTTCTGCATTCCGGATCGGCAACTTCGTCCATCGCTCTCTTCAACAACGGCAATAACTTCGGGACAAACGGTTTGGCATCCATCGGATCTTCGACCAACTTACACATGTTGTCGATGATAACCGCGGATTTACGCTTAATCGCAGTCATTTGCGAGTGCGATAAACCTCTCATCAAAAGCGGACCGAGAATGGACAAGGTCGGCGACTCGACTTGTTGAACAAACGTCGTCGCGGCGAGCTTGTGCACGCACTCCGGCACTTCGTCAATCTTGACGATGCACTCAATCAACGTCGGTACGAACGGCTCAATGTCCAAGTTACCAATCGTCGACGCCGCCTTGGCCATCGTATCCGAAGACTTCTCCTTGACTTCATCTCTCATGTCAACCATGACTTGCGCAATTTCCGGAACCAATTCCGGCAACGCCGCGGCGACCGACTTCGGTGCAGCTCCGACGAAAAAGTCAATGACTCTCAACGCAGCCATCTTGGATTGCCAAAACGGACTGGCAAAACCGGCGAAAATAGCTTTTTGGCACGCTCTGATGGCAAACGGCGACAACTTGGACAAGATGGCATCCACCGCCGGGTCCGCCGCTTCTCTCACGTCTTTGGACTTGTTATCCCCGGCCAAGGTAATAGCCACTTCTAACAACTCAATCATGAACGGTTCCTCTTGAGCGCCCGATTTCGTGGCCAACTCCCCGATTTTCTTCGCCGCGTTCGCTCTCGTTTCCGGCTCTTTCTTGTTCGTGGCGTCTTTTTGCAAAGACGCCACGACTTCCGCGGTCACCACGGAGGACGGTTTCGGTACGGTGCACTTCGCGGGAGCCATTGTGTATTAAATAGTTCTGTTGTTATGCGTGAAGAAGAATAAGCGAAGAAGTCGTCGGTTAGTAGTGAACACAAAGAAAAGAAATCAAATTGGAAAGAAGAAGAAGATAAAACGTGTCTGGCCGACAAAGTTCCAAAAAGCGTTCACACGGAAAAAATGTTCCATCATCTGGTCCGGAAACCGAACGAAAAGAGCACCGAAACATCCACGCATTACGAGTTAAGATTTAAATCTACTCGCAACGAAAACATCTCGACGACATTTTCGCTCCTTTCGCTCCAAAAATCGCTCGCAACGGGGTAAAAAGCGCGCGGATGTTCCGTGGGGGTGTGGCGGCATAAAATGCTTCCTCTTTCTTCAGCCGCCTAAAATTTTTCCCTTTTCCAATCGCGCGCGAAGAACCAACGATGAGAGACGCGAATCGAAACTTGCGAGAACGACGTTCGAGAATCGTTCGCGAATATGTTCTGCGTGCGAAAAGAGAGTCAGTCACTTTTGCGCGCAGTTTGCGTACCTTTTGAAAAGATAGATGTGTGGTAGTGCGATGTGTGCGTTTGTGTGAAGAACTTTTCTAAAGTTTGATGAGCTTCGTTTCTGGCCGTCGGTTTCCATCTCGCTTACGAAATCAAGGGGCTTACGAAATCAAAGGGGAGAGCAAAAAAAAGAACAATTCTGCTGCGAAAAAAGAGAAGAGCAAAGTTCTCTTTTTGCAGAGAGAGAAATTTCTTGTCGCCTACTTGACTCAAAATTCGGGAAACCTCGCTCCACACACACAAAAGTTGTCCCTCTTTAATATACCAAAAACGGACAAAACACATTTATATGGCGAGCAAGAAGAGAGCGATCGAACGCGCGTTTCGCGCGATCATCAGTAGGAGTAGTAGTAATAGTAGTAGCAGCACGACGTCGTCTTTGAGATCTTCTTCTGCGTCTCCATCATCACTCTTTACTATCACGAGGCGGAATGTGTCCTCGACATCATCATCGACATCGTCGACGACAGCAACGGCTTCTGAATCATCGTCTTCCCCATTGGTGAAGAATTTCGACGTCTACCGGTGGTCTCCGGAAGCTCCGAAAGACTCGAAAGACTCCAAACCGCACTATCAATCGTACTCGGTCGATTTGAACGACTGTGGGCCGATGATGCTCGACGTTCTCTTGAAAATTAAAGACGAACAAGACCACTCGTTGAGTTTCCGCAGATCGTGCCGAGAAGGCATCTGTGGATCGTGCGCGATGAACATCAACGGCGTGAACACGTTAGCGTGCTTATCTAAAGTGGAGAAATCAACCGCCGCGGAGACGACGAAAGTCGCGCCGTTACCGCACATGTTTGTCGTCCGAGATTTAGTCGTAGACATGAGCAACTTTTACGCGCAGTATAAATCGATCAAGCCGTGGTTGATTCGAGACGACGAGGAGGAAACCAAAGCGAGCGGCCGAGAAAATTTACAATCGAAAGAAGATCGCGAAAAATTGGACGGTTTGTACGAGTGCATTTTATGCGCGTGTTGTTCGACGTCCTGCCCATCCTACTGGTGGAATTCGGACAAATATTTAGGCCCGGCGGTGTTGTTGCAAGCGTATCGATGGATCATCGATTCGCGCGACGGGAAAAAGAAGGACCGGTTGATTCAAGTCAACGACGCGTTCAAGTTGTACAGATGTCACACGATTATGAATTGCACCAAGGTGTGCCCGAAAGGCTTGAATCCGGCCAAGGCGATCGCGAAGATTAAGACGATGGTGAAGTAGTTGTAGGTTGCCGCCGCTCTAAGAAGAAAGAGTATAGCGATGGTATTCGTTCGTTTTTATCATCAGAGATTGAAGAAAGCCGTTCTTGCAGAGTTAACGAGAGAGCGAGAGAGAAGAAGAGAGAAAGAATAGAAGAGAGAGAGTTATTTTTGTACATTTCAAAACACAGTCAAATCATACACACTATTACTTACTAAGGGAAAATCCTAAAAATACACACAACACGGGAAAAATATGTTCAAGAAGCTGTGCAGTTCGATCGCGACGCCGCCGCCGACGACGACGACGACAAGGAGCAGCAGCGGTGGCGGCGGCGCCGTCTCTTCTCAAAAGCTTACGCGCGAGAGTACTCAGAAACCTCCTCTTCTAAAAGCAGCACCAGCAGCAGCGATAAAGGCAGAAAAAGCTCCTGCAGAAGTTTTTGACCCGAACCCGAACAACGTTTCCATACACCCGAAAACACCCATCCGAAACTTCGAGCTGGGCCCAATCATAGGCACCGGGTCGTTCGGGATCGTTCCGATTGCCAAACACCGAGACTCGGGCTTAGTCGTGGCGATTAAAATCTTATCTAAAGCGCACGTCGCCAAGACGAAACAGATCGCGCACATCGTTCAGGAGAAAAAAATACTCGAGAGGTGTTCCAAGAGCGAGTTTATCGTGCGATTGTTTTCGTACGCGCAAACGAGGGAGGAAATCCATTTAGTGATGGAGTTTGTTCCAGGAGGAGAATTGTTTAATCAGTTGAGAATCTATCGACGATTGAAAAATGACATCGCGCGATTTTACGTCGTTGAAATCGCGCTCGCGTTCGAGTACTTGCACGAGATGTGCGCGAAGCCGTGTCGGGTGGCGTATAGAGATTTGAAACCAGAGAATGTTTTGTTAGACGGATACGGGTACGTGAAGTTGGCGGATTTCGGATTTGCGAAGCAATTGGGGCCGAAAAGTATCGGTAAGAGGAAAGATGGCGGCGGCGGCGGCGGTAGTGGTGGTTGCGGTGGTGCTATGGAAGAGTTGCGCCAGAAGGTTGGATTTATTGAAAACGAAAAGGCGTACACGTTGTGCGGGACGCCGGACTATTTAGCGCCGGAAGTTATTTTGAACGGAGGTCACGACGAGTCCGTAGATTGGTGGGCGCTTGGAGTTTTGCTCTATGAACTCGTGAGAGGTATACCGCCGTTTCAAAGCGAAGAACCGTGGGCGACGTATCAGAAAATTTTGAAGAGAGAGTTTACGTTTGGGCCGAAAGAACCGAAGAAAGCGAAGAAGACGAAGCATAAGAGCGGTAAAAAAGAGACATCGACGACGACAACGAGTGGAAGTAAGAAGAAAAAAGTCAAAACAGACGAAGGCAATGGAAACCAAAACGACAAAGAAGGAGAGGATGAAGAAGAAGAAGAAGAAGAAGAAGAAGAAGAAGAAGAAACTGAAAACGCGTTCGGATTTACGAAAGAAAGCCGAGACTTGATACGTAAACTCTTAACCGTCGAAAGCGCGAATCGTCTCGGCTCGACGTATGGCTCGATTGAAATCAAAAACCATCCTTGGTTTCGCTCGGTCGACTGGAAGCTGGCGAGTGAACGCAAATGGAGGAAACCTCCGATTGTTCCACAGTGTCCTCGATCGGAGAAGGAGTTATACGCCATGTTGCAGAAAATCGCCGAGGAGGAAGGTTTCGACGAAGAGAGCAGCGCGAGAAACGATACAAACTTTGTCGAACTTTCTCAAGAGGACGAGGCGGCGTTCCAAGCGCTTGAAGACGACTACGAGGGCGCGAACGATAAAAATGAAAACGAAATCGATAATATTATCACCGTCGAAACGTAACGTGTCGACGATGTGCACTTCTATAATAATTATTTATGTATGCGAGAGCGCGCTAAACCGCAAACAATACATCTCTCTCTCTGAACTTTTTTAAAGTCTAAACGCTATGAAAGCTACCTACTTTTTAGAATATAAATACTATCTGCATCACGTGCTCTTCTTTCTCTTCTTTCTTCTCCACGCGAAATCGTCGTTTTCGTCCGAATCATCGTCGTCGCTACTCTCGTCCTTCTCTTCGCCTTTCCGCCAGTTCACTTTCTTCGCGCCGTCTTCTTTATTCTTCTTCTTCTTCATCATCAAAATCTCCATCGCCTTCTCCCGCAAGGCGTCCACCTTATCAAACCCAGCCACGGTATCCGCTATGACCTCGTCCGCCAACTCTTTCGCATGCATGGCCGCCTCTTCCTCTTCTCGTTTCATTCGCTCCTCCTCTTCTTTTTGTTTCAAGTATTCTTGCCCGCTCGTCTCGTCCGCAACGGTTTTTTGTGTGTTGTCAATACTCCTCGTCGTCGTCGTCGCCACGCCTCCCTTCTTCTCCTCCTCCTCTTTCCTCTTCTCGCGTTCCTCGTCCTTCGCATCACGCGCCGTCGCGTGCTCGTCGAAAAAACCCGCCGGCAAAGAAGAAGAAGATGGTGCTACTTTCTTCTCCTCGCCTTCTTCCCTCCGACGGCGCATCATCATCTTCTCG